>Ga0272441_10004002_pt1 | contig 27299 bp, 23 predicted proteins | sample SSMProp6N_FD_193582 | JGI IMG/M metagenome (GOLD analysis project Ga0272441, IMG submission 193582) | Marine sediment archaeal communities from Little Sippewissett salt marsh, Falmouth, MA, United States - SSM-Prop-6N | ecosystem: Environmental > Aquatic > Marine > Wetlands > Sediment ... | reverse complement strand
GAAGCAAGGCAGGGAACGAGGCAGTTATGAATCCTTGCTAGATATAGGAAAGAAGGCCCCTGGGGGCCTTCTCCCCGCTTGGTGGGCTGGTTTGGGGGAGCGAGTGTTTTGGACTCGCAGAAAGAAAGGTATCTGCCGGATATGACGAAGATGTGAAGAGAAGGAAAAGGTGTCGTGAATCCTCTCAAGTAGCCTTCTTATAAACCTTCTATCGCTTGGCGAGCGGCTCTTCTTGGACGACACTTGGGCAAGCCTTCGAGAGCCTTCTATCCACCGAGCTACGGATGTGCAGCCGGTCTCCCGAGGCCAAGGAGCCGCCATGGACGATAAAGATGACCCAACGCAGACCGAGCACGACGAGACAAAGCACGAGCGCACCCTTGAGATCCGGGGGATGCACTGTGCCAGCTGCTCGGCGGCCGTGGAGCGCGCGTTGCGCGACCTGTCCGAGGTGGATTCTGCCGCCGTCAACCTGCTGACCGGGAAAGCCCGTGTCGTGCTCCGCGGCTCGATCGAAGACAAGCGCTTGGTTTCCGCCGTCACCGCTGCCGGATACGAGGCGGATGTCGAGTCGCCCATTGATTCCAGCTCGACCACGGAACCGATCCGCCTGCGGATTGATGGCATGCATTGCGCTTCGTGTGCAACCGCAGTTGAGCAGGCACTCCGGCAGACAAGCGGTGTCGCGTCGGCGGTGGTGAATCCGGCCACGGCGATCGCCGAGGTCACCCTTGCAGACGAAGCCCCGGCAGCAGCGGAGGAGCTCATCCAAATCGTGTCCGCTGCCGGATACACCGCAACCCAAGAACACCGAACGGCGGCAGAGTTCCTCTCCCGCCCCGATCACACCGCCGAGGAACTTGCATCAACAAAACGACGGATGATCCTCGCGTGGATCGCCGCCGCACCGATCATCGGCTGGATGATCCCCGAGATGCTGTTTGGCATCATGTGGCCGTCGCCGCTCGTATTCCATATCGGAATGGTGCTTCTTGCCACACCGGCGCTGTTTGCCGCCGGCGGGCCGACACTCCGAGCGGGGTTCCGCTCCCTCCTGCGCCGCCGTCCCACGATGGACGCGCTGATCGCACTGGGAACATCTGCATCCTTCGCCACCGGAATCGTGGCCGTTGCCGCCGAACTGCAGATCGCCCCCCACATCCTCAACTACGCCGGTGTGTCGGCGATGATCATGGCGTTCCATCTGACCGGCCGCTACATCGAAGCGCTGGCCAAGGGCCGCGCCTCGCGGGCGATTCGGCGATTGGTCACGCTGCAGGCACGGACCGCACGCGTGTTGAGGGATGACCGGGAAGTGGAAATCGACATCCAATCCGTGCTCGTCGACGATGTGATGATCGTTCGGCCGGGAGAGCGCATTCCCACAGATGGCGTGGTGGTCTCCGGAGAGAGTCACGTGGACGAATCGATCGCCACCGGAGAGGCGATGCCGGTTCGACGATCATCCGGCGATTCCGTCATCGGCGCAACGATCCTTCAGGAAGGAACTCTGCGCGTCCGCGCTTCCGCCGTCGGCGAGAAGACCTTCCTTGCTCAGGTGATCCGGCTCGTCGAGCAGGCCCAGGCAACCAAAGTCCCGATCCAGGCGTTTGCCGACCGCATCACCGCCGTGTTTGTCCCCGCCGTTCTGCTGGTCGCGCTGGGGACGCTCGTTCTGTGGCTGGCGTATCCGCAAGGGATGAATGCGGTGATCGCCCGCGCGGCAAGTGTGCTTCCGTGGGCCAACGCGGCTCTGTCGCCGCTGTCGCTGGCGCTGTTCGCATCCGTTGCTGTTCTCGTCATCGCTTGTCCATGTGCGCTGGGTCTGGCCACGCCGACCGCGTTGATGGTCGCCAGCGGCAAAGGAGCCCAACACGGCATCCTATTCCGCTCCGGCGAAGCGCTCCAGTCTCTGCACGATGTGACCGTCATGGCGTTCGACAAGACAGGAACTCTCACCGAGGGTCGCCCGGGCGTTGTGCAAACCGTTGTCTCCGAGGACCTGGCGTCTCCGCTGACAGAGGAAGACGTGTTACGGATCGCCGCCTCGGTGGAGCAGGCTTCCGAGCATCCGATCGGACGAGCCATCGTCCGTGAGGCGGCTCTGATGGATCCGCCACTTCCACCTGTCGAGCAGTTCAGGGCAATTCCCGGGCGCGGAGCCGTAGGTGTCGTAGACGGCAGGCACACCGCCGTCGGTCGCTCCGACTTGCTAGGCGGCGAAGGGATTGCCACCGCTCGTGCCGAACCGTTGGCCCACAACCTGGAGCAGGCCGGTCACACGGTGGTCTTCGTCGGTGATCGCGAGCGCGGTTTGATCGGCCTGATCGCGGTTTCAGACCGTGTTCGCTCGGAGACCGTCCAAGCGCTGGAGCGACTGAAGACGCTTGGCATCCGCCCGGTGATGCTGACCGGTGACAATCGTCCCACAGCGGAGGCGGTTGCGAAGTCCGCTGGGATCGATCCGGAAGACATCTACGCAGGGCTTCTTCCCGCGAGCAAGGTGGACGTCCTTCGTGCGCTTTCTCAGGCCGGAGAACGCACAGCGATGGTCGGAGACGGCATCAACGATGCACCGGCCCTGAGCGCCGCGGATGTAGGACTCGCAGTCGGAACGGGAACCGATGTCGCCATTGAAGCAGCCGGCGTGACGCTGGTTCACGGCGACCTCAGTGCCGCCGTGCAGGCCGTGCGCCTTGCCCAAGCCGCGTTTCGCAAGATCCGGCAGAACCTGTTCTGGGCGTTCTTCTACAACGCCATCGCCATTCCGCTGGCCGTCCTCGGATTGCTCCATCCCCTCATCGCCGAGGTAGCGATGGCCGTTTCCTCCGTCAACGTCGTGCTCAACTCGGCACGCCTCAGGCGTCTGTCCCTTCGTCTCTGACCAGCGAGCAACCGGAGGCCTCCCATAGGAGTTAACGATTGCCTCCACGGCCGCCAACCAAGACGATGGTTCGGTTCATCTACTTCGCTCTACGTGAAATGCACCCATTGACACCTTTTCCCCTGGAGTCTGCGCCCTTGTCTTTCGTATCGTCTTCCCGTTGAGTCGGCGATGGGCACATAGCCCATTCTGGTTCGGATCGAGAGAAGATGGAGGGGCGATGCGGATCACCATTTCGGCCATCAAAGCGGACATCGGCAGCATCGGCGGACACGTACGTCCGAGCAACGCACTGCTGGAAGCGGTTAACGCAAGCATCCGGACACACAAGGGAAGCACCCTGATCGACGCCCACATCGGTTTCACGGGCGATGATGTGGCAATCCTGATGACGCACACGCGCCCCGTCAGCGATCCCCAGATCCACAAGATTGCATGGGATGCTTTTCTCCAAGGAACCGAAGTTGCCAAGCGACAAGGGCTGTATGGTGCCGGACAAGACCTGCTCAAGGACGCCTTCTCCGGCAACGTTCACGGTCTGGGACCGGGGGTCGCCGAGTTCAGCTTCGACGAACGCCCCAACGAGCCGTTTCTGATGTTCACCGCAGACAAGACCGAACCAGGCGCCTACAACCTGCCCCTGTACTTGGCCTTTGCAGATCCTATGTACAATACGGGCCTCATCCTTTCCCCCGATGTGGGGCAGGGGTTCCGATTCACGATCCTCGACACCCAGTTCACCGACGGCGATCGCACGATCCAGCTGGACACCCCCGAGGAACTATACGATCTCGCGGCGTTGCTTCGTGATAACGGGCGGTTCGTCGTCCGCTCGATCAACGCCAGGTCCAACGGCGAACCGGCTGTCGCCTGCTCAACATCGAGGCTGCGGAACATCGCCGGCAAGTATGTCGGCAAGGACGATCCGATCATGCTCGTTCGAACACAGAAGAGCTTCCCGGCGACCGGAGAGGTGTTGGCTCCGTTCGGAATCGGACACTACGTGGCCGGGTTCATGCGCGGCAGCCATACCGGCCCCCTGATGCCTGTCTGTGCCGGGACGGCGATGTCGTACTTCGACGGGCCTCCGGCGGTCTCCTGCCTGGCGTTCTCCATCCGCGACGGACAGCTCACCGAGCCGGTCGATCTGTTCGATCATCCGTATTGGGATTGGGTTCGACAGAGGGTGTCCCGAAAGGCATGCGACATGAGAGCCCAGGGATTCTCCGGGCCGGCGATGCTCCCATACGCCGACCTTGAATACGGAGGGATCAAGCATAGAATGGAAGGACTCGAGACGCGCTTCGCCGTTTCCAAGTAGGGCATTGCGCGCCAAGCCAAGGAGTTCTCATCGTGTCCAACGTCGCCCCAGGGGATTGTGTCTCCCGCGTGTTGTTCTCGCAGGAGGCCATCCAGCAACGCGTTCAGAAACTCGGAAGGAAGATCGCCGAGGATTACGGTGTTCGCGGTGAAAGCCGCGATACGCAGAAGCGGCCGCTTGTACTCGTCTGCGTTCTGCGTGGCGCGTTCATGTTGCTTGCCGATCTCGCCCGCCAAATCCCGATCCCGGTTCAGTACGACTTTATCTGCGTCTCTTCCTACGGAAACGGAACCTCGCCGGGAGCGGTTCGCTTCGTCAAGGATCTTGATCTTCCGATCCGCGGCCGCGACGTCATCATCATCGAAGACATCGTTGATACCGGGAACACGTTGGACTACCTGCTGCGTGTCTTTTCCGCACGCAAACCGGCATCGGTCAAGGTCTGCGCACTGATCGACAAGCCGGTGCGCCGTGTCGTCGAGGTCAACGTCGACTACGCCGGGTTCACACTGAAATCGGATGAGTTCGTCATCGGATATGGCATGGACTACGCCGAGCTGTATCGCAACCTTCCCTACATCGGGATCCTCGATCCCGACGCCGTCCAATGACCGCTCAACGCTCCAAATCCAAGCTGCCTCTCACGCTGGCGATCGAGACCTCGTGCGATGAGACGGCTGTTGCCATCGTTCGCGGAACATCCGATCAGGAGCTTCTCGCGAACCTCGTCTACTCCCAAGCGGAGATCCATGCGGAATTCGGCGGTGTCATCCCCGAAGTCGCGTCTCGCAACCATCTGCGGAAGCTCCCCATCCTTGTGCGGGAGGCGCTCAAGCAAAAAGGGATCGCCGAAAAAGAGATCGATCTGGTTGCCGCCACATACGGCCCCGGTCTTGTCGGCCCCTTGCTCGTCGGCCTTTCCTACGCCAAGGGGTTCGCCTTCGGAGCCGATGCATCGTTCCTCGGCGTCAACCACCTCGAAGGGCACCTGTTTGCGCACCGCCTCGCGTATCCCGAGGTATCGCCCCCGTTCATGGGGCTGATCGTTTCCGGCGGTCATACGCTCCTTGTTCGTGTCGATGACTACGGAACGTACACGACTGTCGGCACGACCGTGGACGACGCCGCGGGCGAAGCCCTGGACAAGGTCGGGAAGAAGCTCGGCATCCCCTACCCCGCAGGCGCCGAACTGGATCGCCGCGCTCAAATCGGAAACCCCACGGCCGTTGCGTTCCCACGTCCGATGGCGCATGTCGGATTCGACTTCAGCTTCTCCGGACTGAAAACGGCGGTTATGACCTACCTGCAGAAAGAGCCCAACGCTGATCGAGATGACATCGCCGCCTCGTTTGTCGCCAGCGTTGTCGACGTGCTGTCCGCCAAGGCCGTCGAGGCAACCCGTCGCCATCACCTCTCGGATCTTGTCGTCGTCGGAGGCGTTGCCGCGAGCGTGACGCTTCGGGCCCGTCTGGAAGAGGAGGCTTCTGCACGAGGAATCCGGGTTTGGGTTCCACCGCTGGAGTTCTGCACGGACAACGCCGCGATGATTGCAGCTGTCGCCGCGTTCCGGCATCATCAGCTCGGAGAATCCCACGACTTGTCGCTTGCTCCGCATCCGAATCTGGGATTGGGCCGTTTCCCCGAACCCACGCCTGATCCTTCCCTGTAGCAGCGACGGGAACTTCCGGACAGAGATGCAGACGGCTTACCCATCCTTGTCCCTATCGCTTGGACCTTGGCCCTGATTCAGCCCGTGCAGGCAGGATTAGGATCGGGATGGACAACTCCGGCGTTGGCCGTGACTTCATCTCGCACAGTCGCCGGTTGGGTCACATGCTTCAGGGACGCGATCGCCACTTCGAGCATGTCATCGGTCGGCTCAGAGGTCGTTAGCCGCTGCAGCCACAGTCCCGGAGCGCTCAACGCACGAACCAAGCGACGATCCGAATGCCGTCCGGAGAATTGCAGCACTTCGTACGACACTCCGGCCACCACCGGAAGCAGCAAGATCCTCGACAGCAGCTTCAACCACAACACCGGGTTGCCGGCAAGAGAGAAGACGAGGATGGCGATCACCAGCACGATCATGAGGAACGCTGTCCCGCACCGCGGATGCAGGGTTGTGTATCCCCGAGCGTTCTCTACGGTGAGATCAAGACCGGCCTCGTAGGCATGGACCGTCTTGTGCTCGGCGCCGTGGTACTGGAACACGCGCTTGATCTCCTTCATCCGTGAGATGGCGAACACATACCCGAGGAACAACACCAGTCGGAAGAGACCTTCGACCAGATTGAACACCACGGAATTGCTCGCTCGAAGGGAATCAAAGCTGTTGACGACAAATAGCGGAAGCACGACAAAGACACCGATCGCAATCGCAATGGCGACAATCATCGTGATCGCCGTGCCCCCCTTGCCAAGCTGCTCATCTTCGGGGAACGCAAGAGAAGCCGACAGATTCAACGCCTTGATGCCGAGCACCAACATCGACACAAAGCGGAACACGCCACGGATCACCGGAACTTTGGAGAGGCGTGGCAGGATCTGCCGCATCGGCAGATCACGGACCACGATTTCCTGATCGTCCAAACGACGAACGGCGACCGCAATGCGATCGCCGTTCTGCATCATAACCCCTTCAAGGACCGCTTGTCCGCCAACGGGCGGCATGCGCTAGTTCTCCTCCGCTTGGGCCTGACCCTGCTCTTGCTCCGGGTCCTTGGCACCATATTTACGGCGGAATCGTTCTACGCGGCCCTCGGTGTCGATGAACCGTTCCTCACCCGTGAAAAACGGGTGGCACTTGGAACAGATATCGACATGCACGTCGTCGACTGTGGACAGGGTTTCGAACTCCGCACCGCAACCACAGCGAATAACGGCCTTCTTCATCTCGGGATGAATCTTCTTCTTCACCAAAGCCTCCGCTAACGCTTGGAGTACTGCTCGCTCTTGCGGGCCTTTCGACGCCCATACTTCTTCCGCTCGACCTCTCGCGGATCTCGCTTGAGGCAACCGGCTTTCTTCAGCGGAGCTCTGTACTCTTCGGTGATGCCGGTCAACGCGCGCGCGATGCCCAGCTTGACCGCTTCAAGCTGACCGGTGTACCCACCACCGCGAACCCGTGCCATGACATTGAATCGTCCGACGGTTCCCGTGAGGTAGAACGGTTCCTTCAGCGTCTTCTCAAGATGATCGGACGCGTTCAAGAACTGGGCGAAATACTCCTCCGCCGGCCGCTTGTTGATCGTGATCGTTCCACTTCCCTCGCTCAAATACACGCGGGCCGTGGACCGCTTTCGCCGCCCGATCGCATGCATGTAATCGCCTACACGCTTGGGCAATCTCTTCTGGATGCCGTTCTCAACCACGAACGAAACCTCCTGGATTCGCTGTCGCTCACATCAAGATCAAGAATGAATGCGCCGGGATGGTATCGCAACAGCTTTCGACATGTCAATCACGGCTCGGCGCAGTGCTCTTCTTACGAATGTCGGGTAACGATATCCCATTCCCCGGGGTTTCGCAACACCCATCCCTTGGGCTCCCGGCCAACGACACCACACCACAATCCGGTCCAAGAACCAGCCGCTTTCTTCCCTCGCCCCTACGGCACGTAAACGTCGAATGTATGCGTTTCCCGCTCGTCGGGTCGACGGTACTCAACCTCACGCGGCAGATCTTGAGCATCGCTCAATCCGGATCGCCACGCGCCGCCCAGCCTCCGTCGGCGCCATCCCCCTGCCCGGGGGATAGATGTTGCGGGTCTTGTCCACATCGTGAAGGTTCGGCAGGCAAACACGCTCTGCCACGTTCTCCTTCTTCAACTAACCGAGTTCACGCTCCACCGGGGGACGCAGCGTCGGCCGGCAGGTTCAGGTCCATGTCGAGTCGGTCTTCGCACTCCACAGCGCTCGATCTCACCATCTGAAACCAGCTCTCACCCCACGCCGGCGTTCCGGGCGAACCTGCCGCCAGAAGCGACGAACTCGCGCCGATCACCACTTGCTCGTCTTCCCACTCGATGCGCCCGGAGATCGATCGGCCATCCTGCGAAACCCGGCCGATCAGGCGGTAGCGAACCCGCTGAACCACATAGACGTCTCCGCGAATCAGCCCCAACAGATCGATGCTGACCGTCATTCCGGGGTGGCCATCAGCGTCCTGATCGAACACCCGTGGGTCATCGGGCGTGGCTGGTAGCGGGTCTTCTGCAGGATCCTCGAGAACGGCGCCGCGAACCTCTACGTACCGATCCTGGATGAAGTCCATGGAAACCGAATCCTCGGATGCACTCAGATGAGCGATTCTCTCCCCAGGAACCAGGGAGTCGACAAATGCGTCCGGGAACACCATCTCCAACCCAGGAACACCGGTCCGAACCTCCGCGTGGCAGTATTCTGATGTGATCACGACGTGCGACCCACTCTGCACGATCTCGACCCGCATCGCCGACGTCGTCTCACGCTGCAACTCGCCGAAGATCGGCATGTCGGCGCGGTCAACGAACCGCTGCACTTCCCACCAGCTTCCACTCAAGTCGATGTCCGTCGTTCGCGAAGCAACGGCCTCGTCCACTGCATATACGGGGAAGCACAGGATCAGCAGTCCCATCATCACGGACACCGCATATCGGGGCAGATCCACGCATCCGGCCATGAATCGCAGTGTGGATGGAATCGATCCACCAGGTCAAGACGGTCCGTCGTGCCTGCGAGACGCGCCGCCTTCGCCGCCAGGTTGCCACGACCCTGGGCGATGCCGTACGGTGACAAGGGGAGAGATCCGGCAAAGGAGATCAGGTGACTTATCCGACGCTGAATTCGCTGTTCGAGGAGGCGATCCGCCGCTTTCCGGGTCGGACCGCAATCCGCAACACCGCGACCCAAGCGGGCGAGCCAAACGAGATTTCCTACGCCCAACTGGGACACGAGGTCTCACTTCTGGAAGCGGCTCTCTCCGTACGGGGCGTTGGGCAAGGGGACCGCATCGCCATTGTGTCGCCGCCGCGGATCCGTTTTGCTACGGTGGCGCTCGCCGCGATGAAGCGCGGCGCGTGGTTTGTGCCGCTCGATCCGTCGCTCGCCGCTGCCGAACTGAAGACCTTGCTCGATCACTCGGAACCGGCGCTAGTCTTCGCACCCATATCTTTTCATGACCGGCTCCCCGGTCGGCAGTCGGTCGTCGACCTCGACGATCAATCCGCAACAACCCTGACCTACGCATCGCTGCTTGAGGAGGGCGCGGCCGAACCCGACTCGTCCGATGCATCGAGCGTTGCGCTCACCAGCGATGACATCGCAATTTTGGCCTACACTTCGGGAACAACCGGCGATCCCAAGGGCGTGATGCTCAAGCACGGCAACATCTCTGCAGATCTCATCGAAGGAACCAAGGTCATCCCCGTGGATCCGTCCGATGTCATCCTGTTCATCGCCCCGTGGCACCATATCATGGGCTTGACCACCGGCCTGTTCCTGCCGTTGTTCGCCGGAGCCACTGCGATGCACACCTCCGATTTTCGCCGCATCGCGGAGGTGATGCAGTCAAACGGAGTCACGATCTTCGCCGCAGTTCCCAAGTTGTATCACGCCATGTATGAGAAACTGATGGCGAAGGTGACACACTCGCTTTCCGGACGGCTCCTCTGGAGGATCGCTCCGCGCCTCATCGGTCGTCAGGTCAAGCGCAAAGTCACCGGCTCCCATCTGCGGTTCTTCGTATCCGGTTCCGCCCCTCTTTCTGCGGAAGTTGCTCACGGGTTCCGGCGGATGGGGATCGGCATGATGGAGGGGTATGGTCTCACGGAGACCTCTCCCGTGCTCTCTCTCACCGACCCATACCGTGGCTTGCCCGGTTCGGTCGGGTCGCCGCTGCCCTCGGTTGAAGTCCGCATCGTTGATCCAAGCCCCGACGGAGTCGGCGAGCTTCATGTTCGTGGACCGGTCGTGATGGAGGGCTACTACCACAACGAAGAAGCAACCCGGCAAGTGATCGAAGAGGAAGGGTGGTTCCACACCGGCGATCTGGCAACGATCGACGAGAAAGGCAATATCTTCCTGAAAGGACGCGCAAAAAACGTCATCGTTCTCGATTCCGGTAAGAACATCTACCCGGAGGAGATCGAATGGCAGATCGGCCGAGTTCCCTATGTGGAAGAAGTCCTTGTCCGCGCCGCGCTGCACCAAGGCCGCATCGCGCTCCAAGCGGTGATCTTCCCAAATCGGGAACGCATGCAGAACGAAGGGCTTGAAGAGACCGATCACGAACGGTTGCTCGACCGGCTGTGGGCTGCCATCCGTGAGCGCCAGCTGCAGCTGGCGCCCTACAAGAGGCTGCGGAGCCGATCGCAGCTTCTGCTCACCAACCATCCGTTTCCCAAGACCGGGAGCCTGGATATCAAGCGCTATCTACTCGATCGTGAGCTGAACGATCAGTTTTCCCCCTCGGAAGGGTGAGTGCAGGCACCTCTTCATTCGGCGACAACGCGGAAGATCCGCACGAGTCGGGTAGCCGAGATCGCCGTGATCACAATCAACAACGCAAACAGCGTCGCAAGCAGCGGCGTCAGGTTGTTGCGGCTCACCAGTTGCAGATAGCTGATCTCAATCATGCCAAGCACGGTGAATCCGTACCCGCCATGAAGCAGCGCCGCTTGGATCCACGCTCGCGAAACCGAAAACGTGTCCGTTGATGCTGCTCGACGAAGTCCCATCGCCTGCCCGATGATGACGCCTGCCGCCGTCTGGATGAGAACGCCGGGGACCGCTCGCAAGAGGGCGGTTGCCCATCCGCCTTCCAATGCCAGATAGAAGGCGCTCTCGATTGCCGCGAATCCAAGCGCCACGGCAGCTCCCGCACGCGCACCTTCGACCGGTCCGATCTCACGCCGCCGCTTGCCTCTCCGGCCGCCGCCAAAATACAACCCAAGCACGATCAGCTTCACCAACTCGGCGGGCAGCGCCGAACTGACAAACCCTCCGTACAGGGCCGTCTGGAGCGGACCCAGCCCCTCCGGCGCCACCTGAGTAAGAACGAGCATGATCCCCGCAACCGGTAGCCCGGCGAGAAGTCCCACGATCAGCACCATGAGCACGCCGCACCGCCGCTTCTGCTCTGTACCTCGAAACACCGTCATCCACGCCGTCGCAATCACGACGAGACCTGTGATGACGGCTCCGCCAAGCTGATCACCCATCGTTCCTCCTTGCCGGCTCCTCGCCCGAGATCCACGCAGGATCATACGAAACGATCGGAGCGCGATCACTTGAAGATCGCCCGCGTCGGTACCTCGATGATTCGCGTGGCTCATGAAGCAAACCCAGCACATCGACGGCGCCAAGAAAGATGGACGGGCGTCGACCGCTGTGAAAGCGTTCAACGCCCGTCATAGGCAGGAATAGGGTGGGCGGCCCTTTAAAACCTAAGGACCGCACCGTGGCGGAATCCGTCCCGCTACAAGAGCAGACCGGATAGCTTTTCCACTCGGCAACTGCCGTTTACCTCTCGGCTGTTGCACGAAATCGCTCGGCATGTCCGCCGGGTCACCGGCGATTTCAAAGGGGCAGGGCAGGCGACTCCATCATGTGTGGTGAGCTGTGTTGTCATGGGTTTGCGAGTTGCGATAGCAATACTCATGTTCTCAGGAGTCCCCCCGCCCCGCATCATTTCTTTTGTTTGGGCGGATCTTTCGGGTCGATCTCGACCGGTTCCGCTCCGTCTACCTTGTCCGGACGCAGTGCGTGCCACGCCATCGTTGCCAGTTGCTCCGGCCCGTTTTCCATCACGTACTCGGAAGCCGGCCCCATCAACGCTCGTCCGGCAACCGCTTCCCCCATTCCGATCAATGCTGTTGCTGCAATCGTAGGATCGCAGGAGCGTAACGTGCCTCTCCGTACACCCGTCTCAACCAGATCGGCCACATACTGGAGCAGTTCCTCGCGGAGTTGCCGAACTTCCTTGCGCAGCCTCGGTGTCTCGGGAACTCTCAGGTGCAACACCAGCTGCTCCGCTTTGCCATACTCCTCGGCCATCTGAAACAGCAAAATCACCGCGCTACGTACAAGCTCCTCCGTCGAGGGGTTCTCGAGCTTCTTCGCTTCGATCATTTCCCGCCGACGCCGGTACTCACGCTGGACGATCGCCAAGTAGACGTCTTCCTTCGAGGGGAAGTAGTGGTAGATCGCCCCCGTGGAAACACGTGCCGCCGTCGCTATATCGCGCATCGTACAGGTATGGAACCCCTTCCGCGCGAACAACCGAGAGGCACTTCGCACGATCTTCTCTTCCAGACTCTGTTTCATATTGCGGTAAGCTCCGAACGATCGTTCGTTTTAAACCGAATGTTCGTTCGGTTGCTGAAGGATACTCCATCCACTCCATGCGGTCAACCCGCGAACCGTGACTCCATTCGAAGTCATGGGTGAAGGCCCACACCGCGTATACTTCCATCACGATCCCCTCTGGATGATCGTTTGAAGGAGTCCGATGTCCGAAGCGAAGGTTCGCATACCCAACCCGCAGCAACCCGACACGCCCCGGGTGCGCCGTGTCGCCGGAACACCGAACCAGATCGGCCGTCGGCTCGGTGAGATGATCGGGGCACGGTTGGAGAAAACGATCGAGTCCTACATCACCGAAGGGCCAGCGCGATTCGGGAGCGTGGATTGGGCGAAGCTCGCCACGGGTGCACAACCGTGGCTCGACGACTTACCGACGCGTTTTGTCGACGAGATCGAAGGGATTGCCGAGGGCTCGGGCGTTCCTCTGCAGCGAATCGCCGAATGGTCGTTTGTGGAGTCCTGCGCGTCGTACGGCTGCAGCTCCGTGTTGATCAATCACCAAGGCGCGACATGGATCGCCCGCAACAACGATCTGTGGGCACCCGATGTCTGGGGATACGCCACCATCCGCGACATCCAATGTGGAAGCCGTATACCCACCTTGCTTTTCGGCATGGAAGGCGAGCCGTTCAGCGCCACGGGGGTCAACAAGGAGCGTCTGTGGCTCCACTGCCACTTCCTCTCCACTTCCGATCGTCCCACCGGCGGAAAACCGGTGCAGGACTTCTTCGTTTGGCTCACCGATGCCCTTGAGACATGCATGCGGTTGTCAGACATCGAGCGTCGCCTCTCCATGATCCAGCGGACAGCCGCAATGCTGTTGTTCGCGGTTGACGGATGTAATGGGGAGAGAGCGGTGTACGAATGCGGCTGCGCCAGCCATCATCGGTTGGCGGACCCGAATCCGTGGATCGCGGGTACAAATCACCGCCGTGGCGCCGCTTCGGTGGAACCGAGTTCACAATCCCGCTTCAACGCGCTCAACCGGAGCGCAGAGCGAATCCCCCACGGGCAAGAGTCAATCGCCCAGGATCTGATCTGCCTCCTGGCAGATCCCGAAGTGGAGCAGAGAGGCGAGTTCTCCGGAACCGTCTACTCCGTTGTCGCGTGTCCTCAATCGGGCAAGATCCACTTCACGTTCGGCGGCTTCCCAGCGGCAACGCAAGGCCGCTGGACCACACTCGGCTGGCCATGGAATACCGGCTCGTAGCGCCCGAACGCTGTCGACGCGAACCGCGCCATCGATTCCGTGTACGATCTTCCCGTCACGACGTGTGTTCTCGGAACGGCGACAACAGCGGGAACCAGGAAGGGTGGGAGGTCATCAAGTGGTATTGGGAAGGAACGCTCGCAGGAGAAGGCTTCGCGATCAACCAACCGATCCCTCTTGGAGGAAAGCGCTGCTGACACTCCCACTGTACCACCGCTTGCCTGCTCATGATCAACGGGAGGTCGAGGCTCATTCGCGCGTCCTGCTCACCGAGAAGGCTTTCGAGTCCGCAGGGGGGTTCGTGATCCGGGAGCCGATGCCCCTACTCGTTGCCGCTCAGGCATCAATCCTGCTTCTCCACCGCCAGACGGCCTACTTCCCGAAGCTTGCTTCGATCATCCTCTACCCCGCCAACTTCTTCGTGTCGGCCTCGCGTGTCGAGCCGAACGGGCTTGTCACCGAGTTCCGCGAAGTCCGAAGCGGCGAGTCATGGATGCACGGAGCGATCGTGTTGTCGTGGGATGAGGTCGAGCTGGGCCGTCGTCCGGAGAGCCGGCGCAACGTTGTGCTTCACGAATTCGTTCATCAACTCGACGCACAGAGCGGAGACATGGACGGCATGCCTCCGCTTGCGTCACCCGAGGCCCGTACGCGTTGGGCGGCGGCGATGCATGATGCCCGCATCGCCATCGAACGATGCGCTTCCGGACCCGAGCGCCAGCCGATCGCCCGCTATGGATTGCGAAGCCCGGCTGAGATGTTCGCCGTCTCCACCGAGGCGTTCTTCTTGGATCCCCACTCGGTGAAGCGTTGCATCCCGTCGCTGTATGGTGAACTTGCGAGCTACTTCCAGCAGGACCCGGCAAGCTGGAGCCCCCCCCTGCCGGCAACGGGCACTTGATTCTTGCTTCCGATTTGTGATTCAAGCAGAAAAGCAGAAGCGGAGACGCCTCATCCGAAGTGTCTCCGCCTTCATTCCGTGACAAGCGATACGCAGGGAAACGATCAGCCGGCCATCGCCGGTTCGCCCGCTCCTAACTCAACCCCCCGGTCGAGCAACACATCGTGAATTCCCTCGGCCGTCCACTGCTTGCGGCCGTCGATCACGGTGACATTGGGGTTGTCCAACAACCACTCGTCGTGAAGCCGCTCGAGATCCCGCAGATAATCCAGCGGGATCGAGTCTTCTTCGCTGCGCCCACGCTCGCGGATCCTCTCATGGCACACCTCGGCCGGGGTGCGCAAGTACACAATGTGATCCGGAGTCGTGCACCAATTGGATTCCAGCCAGTCCCACAACCGGCAATACAGCTGCCACTCCGACTCGCTCATCAATCCGGACTGATAGCAGTTCTTGGCGAATACGTAGCGGTCGCAGTAGATCGACCGTTCCAACACGACATTGTGGTGGTTGGTCATCGCCAGGACCTCGGTCCAGGTCTTCGCCCGGGTGGTGAACGCAGCCAGTTGAAACGTGAACGACCATCGCTTGGGATCCGAGTAGAACATCTCCAACAGATTCGACGCGAATTCTTTCTGCCATGCCCCGACCGGCTCTTCGATAAACGCGAACAGTTCCGATTCGTGGAGCCGGCGCCCGACCGTACTCTTCCCCGCGGCAATGTTCCCTTCGAAGAGGATCATGGTTCGCTGTTCCCTCACTTTCCCCCCTTTGCACCAAGCATGCTCCAAGCGGCACCATCCGCCGTCGGCTTGCTCCCTTGACCACAACAGGGTCGCTCGATCCGAATCCTGCGTATGGACCCCGTTTTCCCACATGGGGGGGATCCACCCGGCTCCTTCACTTTACCGCTTCGCGGCTGCGCGCCCAAGCGGGTCGCAAAACACGTCGGACGCGGCAAATCATCTTCAACTACACTTTCCCTTGATTGTCCGAACGGTTCCCCTAACGAATGTCCCACCGGACAACGCGCACGGCATCGGAAGGCGACATACGTCTTCGCAGGCACGCAAGCCCCTAAAGAAGAGGAATCTGCTCAGTGTGCGGTGAGTCGTTGACCGTAGCTGCCGGATAGGTTTCGATCCCGGCGTCTTGGCAAGCGGTTTCAACCACGTTCATGAGACGATCAAACTCAGGAACGCGGCAGCCGTACCGCTCGCCGCACGCTGTCTCGTAGCGTTGTCGTACTCCGGGGAATATCCGGTCCAGGCAACCATAGAAGTAAGCGCGCTGCCGATCGCGAAGCGTAACCCCGAGGAATGGCAGAATCCCTTCGACCCCCGCGGCTTCCGCCGAACGTACCACACCCAGTAGGTTTTCTTCGTTGTCTTCGATGTACGGGAGTACCGGCATCATCGAGATCCAGGTTGTGATCCCGGCATCCGACAGCGCACGAAGTGCCTCGAACCGCCTCGACGGAGGAGGAGCATACGGTTCGATATGTGCCGCAAGCCTGTCGTCGCTCGTCGTGATGGTGACGGCCACGACCGCATGTCCACTGATCCGCCGGATCTTGGTCAGAAGGTCGATATCCCTAACCACAAGGTCACTCTTGGTATGCACGTGGACCCCGAATCCGTAGCGATGAATCACCTGGAGACAGCGGCGCATCAGTCCGAGCGAACGTTCGAGAGGCATGTACGGATCGCTCATGGAGCCTGTACCAACCACTCCCTTGATCCGCTTCCTGGCAAGCTCCTGCTCCAGCAAGCTGGCGGCATTCTTCTTGACGAGCACTTCCTCATCGAATCGGTCGATTCGATAGCATGCGCTGCGGGAGTCGCAATAGATGCAACGGTGCTGACAGCCACGATAGACGTTCATGTTGAAGTCGGTGCGATACCATGGCCATGATCCGTCGCCGGGACGAGGAACACGGGATGTCAGTGTCTTCGCCTCGATCTCGCGAACGCGGGTCGGTGGGGCAACGCCTGAGTCCATGTGAGCCTCCCTCCGTCCCGACACGTGCAACCTGTGCCCGGCTAGATGTCGATCAGATCAAGGTCCTTTGCCGTATGGACGGTCCGTTCCGGGTGAAGAACGGCCACCTGCCGCCTGCCGTTGCCGTAGGCACAGGATGTGAACAGCGTCAAGCAGCGGTCGCCGTACAGATACGTGGGAGCCACCGGCTGATGCGAACGGACAAGAACCTTCACCCCAAGCCGCTGGGTGATCCTCTCGAACGCACAGCGATCAAGCGACGGCCGAGAACTCCAACCGGGCTCCGTGCTTCCTTCCTCCCGCCAATCTCCCCAGGTTACACGGCGCCACTGTTCATCCCCGGGTTCGATCCCGCCGAAACGGTCGAGCGTGTCGATCTCCGGCAATCCGCCATGAACCGCAAGGACACCTTGCGGGTGCCAGGCCGCAAACGGTAGCCGCAGAAACATGCGGCCCAAACGCCAAGCGACCTCTCCCGGGAGTGCCTGCCAGAAGTCCGCCGGGCGGAACGGCGCCACATCCCACCCCTCGTGATTGCCCATCAGCAGGATGACGCGATCGGGGTGCGCGAGTTTCCGGCTGAGAAGAAGCCGCACGTTCCCGAGGGAGTCGGGGCCTCGGTCGACATAGTCTCCGAGAAAGACAACCGTGAACCGGCCAGGAGGGAAACGATCGAAAATGCGTTCCGTGGCATCGGTGTCCCCATGGGTGTCTCCGACAAACACGACCGGGCTTCCTTCGGAAATGGTCCGAAGTCGTAGCGCGCCCTCCCCAAGCTTTGCTGCGACTTCGTCGACCAACCGGATGAAGCCCGGATCGATCATGCCTAGTCTCCGATGAGAAACTCTCCGTTCTCGTAGACCAACGCGTCATCGGCGTAGATCTTGCCGGCGGCGGAAAGGTCACACACCATGTCCCAATGGATCGCCGATTCGTTCTTGCTTCCCGTCTCGGGCATCCCTGCACCGACCGCCATATGGAAGCTGCCGTGAATCTTCTCGTCGAACAGCGTGTTGCCGATCGCTCGCTGGACGCCCCGGTTTGTCCCGATGGCAAACTCCCCGACGTACCGTGCGCCTTCGTCGGCATCGAGCATCTGCAACAGGAAGGCTTCGTCGTTGTCGGCCTTCGCCTTGACAACCTTCCCCTTCTCGAACCACAGTTCGACCCCCGTCAGTCGCCGCCCTTGGTAGGTTGTCGGATAGGAAAACTTCACGTGGCCTTCGACGCTGTCCTCCACCGGGCCGGTGAATACTTCGCCATCGGGCATGTTTCTCTTCCCGTCGCAGTTTTCGAATGTCCGTCCTTCGATGCTCATCGTCAATTCGACGTTGGGCGCAACGACCCTGAGCTTGCTGCGCGGATCCAGCGCTTCGACAATCCGCTGCTGCCACGCCGAGAACTCCTGCCAGTACTTGATCGGATTCTCCATGTCGGGAAGGCACGCTCCGTAGGCGAAATCCTCCAGCTGCCGCCGGCTCATCGCCGCGTCCTGGGCATACGCATCGGTGGGATACATCGCAAGGACCCAATTGAACTGCTGCGCCGCCGTCCGCTCGATCATCGTCTTGAAGAGCCCTCTGCTTGCCTGCGAGCTCAACCGGAGCTTTTCCGGCGGCACTTCACTGAGTTCCTTGGTGTTGGTCGAACTCAAGATGTTGATCATCGCATCGTACCGTTCATAGACAAGCTTCAACGGTTCGGGGATGTGCGCCAACTGTTCATCCGACGAGTACTCGTAGTGGATGCTGCTTGCGCCGGGAAGTGTGACCCGGAGAAACGGGTGTCCGCCTGCCTGCAAGACCTTGATCATGCATGCCTTCAGCAATGGCTCCGCCGCCGTCGATCCGGAAATCATCACGTTCTGCCCTGGCTTGACCGCCACCGAGTACCCGACCAGGACCTCCGCCAGCTTCTCGATACGTGGATCCATCCTCTACCAACCTCCTGGCTCAGCGATTCCTTCCGATCCGTCGCCGGATCGAAATCCATGTCACGACAAAGCTCAAGCGTAGTCGCCTGGCGCCCGCACGGCAACCCGGCTCATTTGCACCGGCGAGGAGCGCAAGGCTACGGCCGGACTCCGGGTTCCCATCTCGGGCACGGCCGTCCGCATTCGCGGCATCCATCCCCGTTTGGTTGCCCGGAGCGGCCGGTCGAACTATATTCTCGCGGGAGAGATCACTCGATCACAGGAGACTTGCCGCGAAACGGTGGGTAAAGGGGGAACAGTGACAACACTCAAGCCACGCTTGCTGAAGGGGTTCAGGGATTCCCTGCCGGCGATCGCCGCGGCCCGCCAGCAACTGATCGACTCGGTACGCAAAGTCTACGAGCGGTATGGCTTCCTGCCCCTGGAAACACCGGCTTTGGAGTACGTCGATGTTCTCGGCAAGTACCTACCGGAAAGCGACACGCCGGATGGCGGGATCTTCGCGCTGCGAGATGCCGACGGTGAGTGGGTGGCTCTCCGCTACGATCTGACGGCACCGTTGTCCCGCGTGGCCGCGGCGTATCCCGATCTTCCGATCCCCTTCCGCCGGTACCAAATCGCACCGGTGTGGCGCAAGGAAAAGCCGGGCCCGGGACGCTTCTGTGAGTTCTATCAGATGGACTTCGACACCGTTGGAGTTCCCGGTGTCATTGCAGACGCCGAGGCGTGCTGCCTGATCTCCGATGCCCTGGAGGAGCTGGGCATCGGCAAGGGCGATTACCTTGTCCGTGTCAGCAGCCGCAAGATCCTTGGCGGAATTCTCGAAGCGACCGGTGTTTCGTATGCCGAACCGGGAGCGGAGCTTTCACCTCAGGCGCTGACCGCACTTCGGGCGATCGACAAGCTCGACCGCATCGGTCGTGACGGCGTGTTGGCGCTGCTCGGCAAAGGCCGCATGGATGAATCCGGCGACTTCACCGCCGGCGCCGAGCTTGAGCCTTCACAGATCGAGACAGTCGACCGATATCTGCAGCTTCCCCGGAGTTCGCGAACCGAGTTCTGCGATCGTCTCGACGCTCTGGTCGGCGGCTCGGAGCTCGGCCAGGCTGGCGTTCAAGAGCTAAGAGAGATCGACGCATTCCTGAGCGCCGCCGGATACGGCGAAGATCGCGTCGCTTTCGACTCGACGATCGTTCGCGGCCTCGGCTACTACACCGGTCCAGTCTACGAGGCAACGCTCACCTTCGAGATCCGTGATGAGAAGGGAGAGCCGAAGCAGTTCGGCAGCGTGTTCGGAGGCGGCCGTTACGACAATCTCGTCCAGCGGTTCACCGGCAAGGAGCTTCCGGCCACCGGTGCCTCGATCGGTGTCGATCGTTTGCTGGATGCGTTGCGCGTCCTTGGGAAGCTTCCCGAACGCGTCGCCACGGCGCCCGTTCTGGTGACAGTGATGGATCGTGATCAGCTCGCCGATTATCAGGCCGTCGCTGTTGAGCTGCGCCAAGCGGGTATCAACGCCGAGCTGTACATCGGCCAAGGACGGTTCGGCCGTCAATTGAAGTACGGCGATCAGACGGGGAAGACCGTTGCCGTCATCATCGGGGGAGACGAACGGGATCGAGGGGAGGTCGCCCTCAAAGATCTGAGGCAAGGACGAGAGGTCTCTCAGGAGATCGAAGATCGCAAGGAGTGGCTGGCCAAGCAACCGGCCCAGATCACGGTCCCGCGCACCGAACTCGTGCAGAAGATTCGCGAGATCCTCGGCCGTTATGGCGACTAGCTACGGGAGCTTCGACAGCTAGAACAGGCAAATACCTAAACACAACAGGAGATTCGATGAACTCGTACTCTTCGTCCGCCGGTGATGCCTCTGACTCTACGTCCCACGATCCAAGCGACGGCCGCCCGCATCGCGCAGCGTCCATCAACGTCTCAATCCCGGTTGAGCTTTGCCCCGAACAACGATTGTCGATCAACGACGTCATCGCCGTCGCCCGCGGCGGCGGAGACGGAACATACGCCGAGGTCACCCTGTGTGGGGACTGGGCAAACCGCTGCCGAGCCAGCCAAGCCCACATCGCCGCAGCCGTGAACGAGGCGCGCACGGTTCTTGCCTCCCTGCACGAGGATGCGTCGGAGGAAGCGATCATCGCCGCCATCAAGGAACGTTCCGGGGCCAAGGTCGCAAGCAAGCTGCCGCTGTTCATCTATGGCGTCACCACCGGATTCGGGTCCAACCGCGATCGATTGCTCTCGGATCCCGAAGACGTCTCGCGCATGCAGATCAACATCCTTCGCAGCCACGCCGCCGGCGCCGGCGATCCCGCTCCGATCGAGGTCGTTCGCGCCATGCTTCTTCTGCGAGCGCGTGCGTTCGTCGAGGGCTGCTCCGGCGTGCGACCGGAGATCGTTCAGCTTCTGGTGGACATGCTCAACCACCAGGTGCATCCCGTCGTGCCCGAGCAAGGCTCGGTCGGAGCATCCGGCGACCTCTGTCCTCTGGCTCACCTCGGCCTCGTGCTGATCGGGGAAGGCAAAGCGTGGGTGGGAACCCCGGATCCGGGGCAGGCTCCCGACAGCGGAGCCGATGCGCTCGCCAGGGCCAAGCTGGCGCCGCTCAATCATCTGGAGGCCAAAGAGGGGCTCGCGCTGACCAACGGAACGAACCTGTCCACCGCATTTGCCGTGTTCGCCGCCTACGACGCGGACAGGCTGTGGGGGACCGCCAACCTCTCGGGGGCGTTGTCACTTCAGGCGATGTGTGGATTCACCCGCGCGTTCGACCCACGCGTGCATCAGGCACGATCCAACCGGCCGCAGGAAGAAGCGGCACGCCGCGTCTCTGCCTTCCTGAAAGGAAGCAGGCTTGTCAACAAGGCCCGCGACGTCCAGGACTGCTATTCGCTGCGCTGCATTCCCCAGGTCCACGGTGCGGCGCTGCGGGCGATTGATCACGTGTGGGGCATTCTGTCCGACGAGATCAACGCCATCACCGACAACCCTCTCTTCTTCGTCGACGACGGGACCCCTGCGTTCCCGGAAGACCCTACCGTGTGCCTGTGGAACGCCTACGCCGCCGGAAACTTCCACGCCGAACCGGTGGCGCTCGCCTGCGACTATCTGAAGCTCGCGGTCGCCGAACTCGGCAGCATCTCCGAGCGTCGCGCCCAGCTTCTGCTCGACCCGCACCACAACCGAGGGCTCCCCGCCCACCTATCCGCCGGGGAGCCGGGGCTTCACTCGGGACTGATGTTGGCGCAGTACACCGCGGCAGCGCTGGTCAGCGAGAACAAGACGCTTGCCCACCCAGCGTGCGTCGACTCGATTCCCACGTCGAGCAACTCGGAAGATCACGTATCAATGGCCCCCATCGCCGCCCGCCATGCACGGCGGATGATCGGCAATGTCCAGATCGTGATCGCCGTCGAGTTGCTGTGTGCGTTGCAGGCGCTGGATCTTCGCACCGGGGAAGATCCAACCATGCTCAGTGATGCCGCAATGTCTGTTCACTCCCTGTTGCGCCAGGCTGGAGTTCCTTTCATTCAAGAGGATCAGACGCTGTCGGACCTGATCGAGCGAATCCGAGAGCGGGTTGCAGATGGATCCGTCCTCCGCCACGCCGTTTTCTCTCCCTCTGACTAGCCAAAACGAACGCTCCATCCAATTGACAACCGCGAACCCCCTGGCTACCATCTGGACGAATTTGCCGGGGTAGCTCAGCTTGGTTAGAGCGCTTGGCTGTGGACCAAGAGGTCATGGGTTCGAGTCCCGTCCCCGGTGCCAATCGTTCGAAACACGCCCTTCGGCCACCAGGTCGAAGGGTTTTCTGTCGGGAGGCCGGATCTTCCGCCCGAAAACACCACCGTTGGATCCCAAGAGCTAGGGAACCCTCGAACGCACCCCTACCGCTACTAGGTGGAAGCCGTTGCCTCATCCTCTGAACGTCTCCCTCGCACTCCCCATGACTTTTCCCGTTTCTCAGATCATTGCGTCTATGCTATCCTTGCACGCAGGAGGTCATATGAAACGCTGTGTTGTGCTATGTGTGATCGCTGGATCCTTGTTGGTGATGACTGCGGGATGTGCGATGTGGTTCGGCACGGAGTCGCAGCTGTTCCCGGACCCGAATCTAGAGCAAGCGGTTCGAGAGGCGATCGGCAAACCAACAGGGGAGATCCTTCCTTCTGATCTGGTGGGGCTAACGGTACTCCGTGCACCAGGGCTGGGGATAGCGGACATTGAAGGTATTCAGTATTGCACTAGCTTGACGCTGCTTGATATCGGAGTTTTCTATTCCTATTCCCAAGAACTCAGGAGAGGGGTCATGAACTCCAACGAAATCGTTGACATCACTCCACTTGCAGGGCTGACGGACCTCGAAGAGCTTTGGCTGGACTCCAACGAAATCGTTGACATCACGCCGCTTGCAGGACTCCAGAACCTCATGTGGCTGTATCTCTGTGGGAACCAAATCGTCGACATTGCGCCGCTTGCGGCGCTAACAAGGCTCGTGGGACTTCACCTCCAGGTCAATCAGATCGTTGACATCACTCCACTTGCAGGGCTGACGTCCCTCGAATCGCTTCATCTGGCCCACAACGAAATCGTTGACATCACGCCGCTTGCAGGATTGGCAAACCTTGAGATCTTGAGTCTCTATGCCAGTGAAATCGTTGACATCACTCCACTTGCAGGGCTGACGTCCCTCGAATCGCTTGCTCTGGACTACAATGAAATCGTTGACATCACGCCGCTTGCAGGGTTGACGAACCTTGAAGAACTTGGTCTGGACTACAATGAAATCGTTGACACCACGCCGCTTGCAGGGCTGACGAGCCTCGAATGGCTTTGGCTGGACCACAATGAAATCGTTGACATCACGCCGCTTGCAGGGTTGACGAACCTCGAATGGCTTGGTCTGGACTACAATGAAATCGTTGACATCACGCCGCTTGCAGGGTTGACGAACCTCGAATGGCTTGGTCTGGACTACAATGAAATCGTCGACATCTCGCCACTAGCAGGGCTGACGAACCTCGAAGGGCTTTGGCTAGGCTACAATGAAATCGTTGACATCACGCCGCTCGTTGCGAATTCAGGATTGGGCAATGGGGATCGAGTCGGCCTTGAATCGAACAACCTAGATACACGCCCCGGGAGTCCAACGATGGCCTTCATAAACCACCTTATCCAGCAGGGAGTAGAGGTGAGTTACTGATTCTGCCAAATTGCCTCAAGAGGAACTAGCAGACGTTCTTGCCTGCCGTAACCTTCGCTTTGCGAAAGGACTTCATTGCCTTTTCAAGCTCTTCGTCAACGATGCACGTATCGATCTGGGTTGGAGTCAGGTTCGCTTATCCAACCTCTTCTGTCACTTCGATGCTGTGTAAGCCACAATTGATGAATGTCAAAGGTCGACATTGCGGCACGTGCAAATCGTTGGAAACGCGCCCTTCGGCCACCAGGTCGAAGGGCTTTTGTGTTGGTGGGCTTGCTCTTCTCTTGCGCGACTTGATTCGGACACCTTCTTTCGCCGTCCCGCTCTTAGGCAACACCGCCTGATCGCACGTACCGACCACTTGCGATTCATCAGACTGTCTATATACTTCTGCCGCGTGTTATATACCTCGCATTGAAGGCAAGGAGTGTCTGTGAAGAAGCGCGTGTTGTTCCTGTGCACCCACAACTCCTGCCGATCGCAGATGGCCGAAGCTCTGCTGCGGTTTCGCTGCGGCGACGTTTACGATGCGTACAGTGCCGGAACAGAGATCTCGCACGTCAACCCGTGGGCGATCCGTGTGATGGCAGAACGCGGGGTCGATCTCTCCGGCCAAGTCTCCGAACATCTGTCGAAGTACGTTGGCCAGCAGTTTGACGCCGTTGTAACCACCTGTGACAGTGCGCATCAGGCATGCCCTGTTTTCCCCGGAGCAAAGACGCTGATCCACCACAGCTTCCGCGACCCTTCCGGTACAACAGGATCCGATGAAGAGATCCTCGAAGTGTTCCGTCAGGTTCGGGACGAAATCGACGCGTGGATCCAAGAGACGTTCGCCGCCCATTCCATTCCGGAGAGGTCTGAGAGCTGACACGACACGTTGCATCCAGCTTATCTCCTGTTGCTGTTTCACGAACTCACGATTCCCGCCATCGGGAATCGGTATAGGAACGGAACATGCGAGCAAGACACCGGGGGTTCATACGATGGTTCTTGAAGCAGCGGATGACGAGAGCAAGAAGGATACGATCTCGAAGTCCATCTCCATCACACAGGCCCCCTGAGATCCATGACGCACTTGCTACACACGAAAGCATCTGCAACTCGGCGCAGTTGCCCCAGAGTCAAACCCTTTCTATGCTCAACAGAAGAGGAAGGATGAGCTGCGTTCTCCACTCGGCGCAATCGCGGCGAGTGCCGTCGGGAGGCGGTCATTATGCAGACGACTGGGAATGGCGGAGTTGATCTCTGGAAGCCCGTGCTTATCCTGCTTCTTTTCCTTCTTGGCATGTTGGCCATGGGCCTGATCGCATTCGCCTCCGATCCGGACACCCGGACAGAGACGTACGAGTTCACCGTGCAACCCCACTGGTTGTCGGCAAGGACAGATTTCTGGATCTATGAGGAAGGAACGATCGCGATTTCCGTTCAATGGACGGGGCCGCGAAATCTTCGACTGCTGTTGTACGGACCGGGACAAGATGATCCATATCTTGATGTGACCGAGCCAAGCCCCATGACAAAGTCCTTCAACGTCACGTCACAGATCCTGGAAGCCGGTGAAGGCTGGAAGTGGCATCTTCAACTGGGAAACGCCAGTTCTGTTGTGACGCAGGCTACTGTTTCAATCACCTATCCTGAAAGCCTGCCGGAAATCCACTACTTCCGGGCCGAGCCACTTCATGGTGACTCACTTCTGTCACTAAGCGAGCAGACCGGGCTCATCGAGTACGCCGCCTTCCCAACTCAGGAGTTCACGCTAAATTGGAGCGTTGAGCGAGCGATCTCCGGACTTGACCTTGAATGGGGATGCGGCGCCATTGCCGCAGAGTTGCCTGAAGGGACTGCAACGGACTGCCCCAATGTGTCAACCCGCTTGTCCGTCAAGCGCGGGTCACGCACCGAGACGCTCGGTGAACTCGGTCAGGTGTACACGCTGGTTGCCGCGAACAAGCATGGCACAGCTGAGGCAAGGATCATCGTGCTGCCCAAGGTGTGGGTTGGCTACCACACAGCAGTCTGTGTGGGCTGCGCACCGTGCCAAGAGTGCGGAAGAACATCCGAGGCCGAGCGGATTGGGGCCATCTTAAGAGAGATCGACGGAAAGCTCAGTGCGGGATGCATCACCAACAACACAGAACTCGATCGATTCAACGACCCCTATCTACGCGGTGCGCTCACGGCAGACATCCTAAACGCGATGAGGACACTGGTCATCTACCCCGCCAGCACGTACATGCCGGATCTAGGTGCCAGGACGATGTGTGAGAGAGGGTCCTATGGCTACACGCCTGGTGATAAGACCTACGTCATGATTTGCTTGCGCGAGGGTGCCGACGGACTCACCTTGCTCCATGAACTCGAGCACTACGTCGACCCGAATACCACGGAATGCAGAGCTCCATGGGTTGCTCAGTCGTGCTACGGCTGCCCGGCCACCATACCCTGCCCGGAATGCTCAAACTGACCACCGAATAAGGAGACTAACGTTCCATAGAGCATCCGATCCGCAGGTTCCCTCCGTGGCATGGATTGACATGCATCAAACGAAACGTGGTATGTTGTACACGTATGGTCGCATAGGAGGTGTGGTGCGCTGAACGTGGTGGGTGGGAAAGCCGCTGGCAGGAAGCGCTCGATATCAGCAATGGCGGGCGTCTTCTCTTGTTTGGCCGCAAGTCTTTTGTGTATTGCAGTTGGAGCAACATCCCTTGCTGATGAAGACATCGCCTGGATCGAGAACCGGATCTCCCTTCTCGATGCGACACGCCGTGGCTACGTCAACATGCAACTCAAAGCAACAGGAAGCGTCGGCGTTGCCGTAGAAATGTCTGTCGAGTCGACCATGGATATCGCGCTTTCAGTTACAGTCGAACCCGGACTCGTGCTGGACTGCGATGTTCCGGGAGTGCAGCGGCTTGTTGTCCGTTCCCCCGTGGAGTTCAGTGTTGGCGCCAACTTGGGGGCCTCTCGCTTCATCGTGCTCAGACCGGAGGAGATCCTTGACGTAGAACTGGAGGCGTATTGCCTTGACGCACGTGATCGCCTGCCGGATCCCGGAACCACGTATCGGATTGTCGGGATGGCTTCCCCTCCTGTGGAGAACGTTCTCCGTGCATCGCTTCAACAGGACGAACACGCAGGGATCTGCGCGCTGCAAACAGCCGTTTGGATCGCCCAATCGAACATGACCCGTGCCGAATACGCGCTGCGACTCGGAGCACGATGCTTGGACACGGACGTTGCTCGCGCATTGTCCCTCTGCCAGCAAGCGGGGGTCACACCGGATGCCTCATGGGGCAGCCAGATCGTCGCGACCGATCCCGATCCGCAACAGATCACCGATTCCGCTCCTGAGCCTGATCCCGAACCTGCGTCCGTGCCTGAAACAGACGTTGATCAGGATTCGGGAAACCCTCCTGAGGAGAAGCGCGCCTCAAGCTTCGCGGAGTGGCTCCTCCTCGGCGTCCTGATCGGCGGTCTTGCAGT
>Ga0272441_10004001_pt1 | contig 27303 bp, 20 predicted proteins | sample SSMProp6N_FD_193582 | JGI IMG/M metagenome (GOLD analysis project Ga0272441, IMG submission 193582) | Marine sediment archaeal communities from Little Sippewissett salt marsh, Falmouth, MA, United States - SSM-Prop-6N | ecosystem: Environmental > Aquatic > Marine > Wetlands > Sediment ... | reverse complement strand
AATATTCACGGTTTACCTTGTCGATTTTATGGATTTGAACGTCATTTGATGATTCCAATGCCTTACTAATTTCAAGCGCGATTTTTTCCGTATTACCAAAAAAGGAGTCATAAACAATCAGTATTTTCATTTTCTATTCCTGCTTTTTATTTATTATATTCCAATCTCATACCAACTGTTTCTATAGGAATGTTTATTTATACTTTACAGCTTTCATATTTTGCGGATTGAAGTAATCATTATTATCTATCCATTTAAGGAATTACGTCCAGGAGTAGAACTCCGGTCCGATCAGATAGCTTTTTTTCTATAACGTCCCTACGGGACTACGACTTTGGATATTCTTATCTATAAATATCACGCCCCTAAAGGGGCTTTAATTTATCACCTTTAATGACCTCTGTCCCTTTAGGGACAGTATATTTATAGCCAAATAATATTAGTTGAGCGAGTCCCGTAGAGACGGTATATTATTCACCAATATCTTTGAGTATGAATTTATCTTTATATTCAATATTGAATTTCTTTAGTAAGTGTATGTATTCTTCCTTAAATGTTTTCTTTTTATGATGTGTCTCCTGATTCAGTATGTATTTGACTACCTGATCAATTTGTGAATGTGAATAGGAAAATGCGCCATAGCCCGCCTGCCAGCCAAATTTCCCGGGACAAAATCCTTTTTTATTGATCCAGAGCGATGAATTGCCTTTTATATCCTGCAGCAAATCCGGGATCAGTTGATTCGGATTATATCCAATGAATACATGCACATGGTTTGATGGACCATTGATAGCGATTAATTTATGCTTATTATTCTGGATGATACCTGTGATATATTTGTAAAGCTCATCTTTCCATTCCCGGCGGATAAGTGAATATCGATTCTGAACGGCAAAAATGAACTGAATGTAAATCTGCGTATATGTATTAGCCATGTATCTTCTCTATAACGTCCCTACGGGACTGATTTAAAATACATATTTCTCTATAAATATTGCGCCCCTAAAGGGGCCTGGATTTTTTACATCAAATGAATTCTGTCCCTTTAGGGACAGTATATTTATAGCTATATAATAATAGTTATGCAAGTCCCGTAGGGACGATATATTTAATCCTGTCAGAAGCATTGCTTTACAGACAGAAGAACAGGGCTTGGGAAACAGGAAGGGCAGAGCCCTTGAAGGAATTGCGTCCCAGGGTAGAACCCTGGAACGATCAGTTTAGTCATAAATAATCAGTGTTTTCATTGAGTCTTCCCCGTAAGATTATTATTATAAATCGGTTCCTATGATCAGATAAAACGTTTTGCAGGCTCTTCCAATCGCATAACGGGTTTGATTCCTTTTCAAATTTCTAATGGTGCTAAGCTGATAACGCAGTCTGAACTCCATATCGCTGATTTTAATTCCCATGCCGAAATTTAGTCCGAGACTGGTATTCCCTATGATGGAACCGGGCGGATTTTCTTCATAATAATTCATAATGTCATAATAGGATCCCATGTTCTCATCTGATTTTGGAGAGTCGAGATCTTGATAGACGTCTGAATCCGAAGAGAGTGATATATTCAGGGAGGGACCGAAATGGATTTGGAACCAGTTCTTATTTAAATTCGGGATGTAAAATGAAAAAATAAGCGGTATTTCAAAGTAGAAAAAATTGAGATTAAAGTCATACAGTTCACTGGTAATATCAGGTGGTTTGCCATAAACAGGCAGGTTGCCATAATAAATATCACCGTAAAAGTCATATTCGCGACGAACCCATTTGTCATTAAACTTGAATTCTTTCTGTGAAAAAATCAATTCCACAGAAAAGGCTGAAGTCTGGTTTTTATCCATGAACCATTGAAATTCATAGCCGAGAAAAATATTCACAGGACCGGTTCTGGAGTCTGCTTCCGGACCCGCTGTAAGCGGTCCGCTAAGCAGCAGCCTTCTTCCATATGCTGTTTGTAATGTGTATAAAACAAGAATACATGTCAGGATTTTTGATATTCTCATACGGTTTCCGCTCAAATATTGGTTAATAATATTTTAAATTGGATATGTAATCTACTTTTTATAGCATACATACAAATCCGCTTCGATCATTTTGTTATTCATAAAATAATGATGAACAAAGATGATATTTCCGAATTTATCCATTGTCGGTTCGCCCGCAAATTGCGAGATGACCACTTCCGGCGCCTGCCATGCATCATTCAGCTTCAGCGAACGGTAGACAGCCACGGTCCCCTGATACATACCGGTGTACCACAGTTCATTGCCGTCGGGCGTTATGTATGGCCATCCTTCCAGTTCCGGTGTGTTGATGATTTCAAGATTAACCGGATTTTGCCATAAGCCGTCAGTTTGAGTCAGTTTCCAGATATCGTAATTCCCCTGGCCTCCCGCTCTTTGGGAATGGTAGTACAGCTCATTACCGTGAATGTGGAATTCTCCCACTTCGAATGTGGATTCGAAATCAGCGTTTTGCCAGTTGGTCCATTTTCCGTCTGAGTAATCCGCATGAAACCAGTGAAGACCCGTATACCCTTCACGGGCGGATGCAAACCACATCTCGTCACCCTGAACAAACTCGGCCCCGTCCAGAGACAGCTTGCCGGGATCCTGAAGCCACACCCGTTCCGGCTCCTGCCACATATTGTCCCTGTATTCTGACATCCAGATGCCGCTCACACTATCCTGCGCCTGATCCTCATAGGGCGAGGACAAATCCGGTGTGAAGAAAATGTAGAGTTCATCCCTGCCGGCAGGGATAAAAGGGGAGTCCTCCGCTCCGGCCGTATTAACAGGCCCTTCCAGCGGCACGGGATCTTCCCATCCGTCCATGTGAAGTACAGGGGGATAAGGATCATTTTCAGGTGTCATTTTTACCGCATCTTCCGGGATTTTTTCAGCTCTGGTGATATCAGGATACACCGGTTCGGGGTTGGTTATGACTTCTTCACAGGAGATAATAAGCAGACAGAAAAGAAGTATTATCACTGTTTTCATAATTCTTGCCGGTTAATTTAATCTTTTAAAATATTAGTGAATACAGTGCGGATAAGTTAATTAAATGACCTGAAATGCAGGTCATATTTGTTCTATTATAGATCAATATGGTCTTTTTCGGTGAAAATGCAAGCAGAAAATTACTTCACCCTGTCCAGAACCTTACTCTTGCTCAAACGTTCAGACGTAATAATATTGCTCTCCGTTTCAGGAACCAGATAAATTCCGGCAGCTGAATAGGCCTGATAGACCAGTTTGCTGCACCAGAGGCGGTTTCTTTCCAGTTTTAGCAGGGATTTTTTAATGCCCAGCATATTTTTGGGGACATTGACTATGAGGCCCATGAGATCCAGTTTCATGTGTCTGAATTGCAGGGCTTCATTGACAATCTGGTTCCGCTGAGCTGCAACCAGGTTTTTTGCCCGATAGATGCTGTATCGGTTCCGCTTATATATTTTCCCCGGTACTTTATGGATAATGACACCATTTCTGGTGGTTGTATGGATGATTTTACCGTTTCCAATATAGAGCATACTGTGTACATATTCAGATTTTAAAAGCAGCCTGTAAAGAAGGGCAATCGGAGAGAGATTAAAAAAACCGGGTTTGGCCAGAATGATATCCGCTTTTTTTAATTGAAGTATAACGGCCTGCTGCCTGAGTCTCCGGTTCACATACCTGAAATGCGAGAGAATCCGATCTGTGGCTTCCCGGAGTACTTTTATATACTGTTTCCGTTTGCGTTTTTTGGGTAATTGGATCATACATGGATAGCTTATTCGCTGATATTCTGATTTAATTCATCTTCAATGGACAGAATGCAATCCTCCAGAAGCGGAAAATGAACCAGGTTTTTGGATATGGCTGATTGCAGGAATGAATCAACCCACCAGAATATATCAAATTTACGTACTTTTCTCCGAAGTTTTTTCATGTTTTCTTTTCTTATTGCAGAATCCATCGTAAATGCTTTATAAATGGCATCCGCTGTTCCTTCAATATCGTGGGGATTGACAAGCAGGGCATTTTTTTGAAACTGGGCTGCTGCTCCGGCAAATTCGCTGAGTATCAGGACACCGTTCTGTTCGATATTGGAGGCACAGTACTCCTTGGCAATCAGGTTCATTCCGTCCTTCAGGGGTGTAATCAGTGCGATTTCCGCACTGCGGTAATAAGCCAGCAGGTCCAGCCTGTTCAGGCTTCTGAACATATAATGGATCGGAACCCAGCCGGATAGTGTGAATTCGCCGTTGATCTGACTGATCATTTGTTCAATCTCCTGCTTCAGGGCTTCATATTCTGTAATACCCCGCCGGCTGGGGATGACAATCTGAACCAGTGTTATTTTTCCCCGTAAATCGGGGTATCGTCGCAGGGCATTCCGGAAAGCCTTCAAACGTTCAGGAATGCCCTTGGTATAATCAAGCCGGTCAATGCCGAAGAGTATCTTTAAATTGGGCAGGTCTTCGTGTAAATACCAGGCAGCATCCGATACCTCTTTTGATCTGGCCAGGTTCGCGAATTCCTGATAATCAATGCTGATTGGAAATGAACCGAGCCGTATATCCCTGCCGTCATAATGAATGCTCTGGACGCGGCCCTTGCCTCTGGTGTGAAGATGACCAATCAGATAACGGACGCATTGCAGGAAGTTGGTCCTGTCCCGTACAGTCTGAAAACCAATGATGTCGTATTTTAAAAGAAAATACAGAATTTGAAAACGCCAGGGCAATTTAATAAATATATCAGGTGGCGGAAACGGAACATGAAGAAAGAATCCAATATTATTTTTCACACCCATGTCTCTTAAATGGGATGCAAGGCCCAGCAAATGATAATCATGTGCCCAGATGAAATCATTTTCGGTTAAATTTTCTCTGGTAATCCGTGCAAATTTATCATTAACAGATAAATAGGTATCCCAGTATTTTGGATTAAAATTGCATTTTGAGAGAAAATCATGGAAAAGGGGCCAGAGAATTTCATTCGAAAATCCTCTATAATACCGGTCCTTTTCGACTGAAGACAATGGTACGGTTTTTAATTGAAAACCAATCCGTTTCTCTTCCTTTTTAAGCAGCCGGTTAATCTGATCATTTGTTGTTCCGGTATTCCCGGTCCATCCGATCCAGATTCCACCGCGGTTTTTAAGAACCGGCGCCAGTGCCGTAACCAGTCCGCCGGATCCCTGTTTAACATGCCACCCTGTTTTTTTTGTGCGGCTTATTACAACAGGCAGACGATTGGATACAACAATCAGACGATTGTTTAAATATGCCTTTTCATCCATTTATAGAATCCTTAAAGGTGTAAAAGTTCAGGAGAACAGAGAAAGAAAATCGAGCATTTCCGCAGGTGGCTTGAGCCAAATGTCTGCTGATGTTTCTCTGAATTCCGATCTTACGAGGACACTTATACCATGTCCTTTAATAGCGCGGAAGGCATCTTCATCTGTATAATCATCTCCCAGGTAAACGGTTAGGATGTTTTCCTCCATTTCCGAGATCAGTGTTTGCATCACATCTCCCTTATCCCTGCCGGGTACCCGCAGCTCCATGCCGCCGTCAAATTTATGCAGTACAAGTCCGGATGATTTGGCTATATCCTGCAATTGGGCTGCGGCGATTGCAGATTCGTTTTGAATTTGTTTGTTGTCCAATCCCCGCCAATGCAGAGCAAGACATCCCGGCTTTTTTTCGGGCCGAAGACGTAGTTCAGAAGAAGTCAGCCAATCTGAAGCGTCAGAAAGACCTTTCAGGGCTTTTTGAGTCATAGGTATGGTTTCAGACGTACCATCCGGTTTCATCCTTTCCAGACCGTGTGATCCCCAGATTTCGGGTCTTTTCTTCAGATTCAGAAGGGGAATCAGGCTCTTTGTCCAGCGGCCGCTGATGATTACCAGACGATTTAACGGATTATCTATAATTTTATTCAATTGTTCACAAACGCCGGGATAGGGGACAGCCATAGACGGATCATCCTGGAATGGTGCGAGTGTACCGTCATAATCAAGTCCGATTAGCCTGTAAGATCGCCTGTTTAATTTTTCAGTAAATTGATTAAAGTCAAAACCGGTGTTTAGTATTTTCATATATATATTATGAGCCGTTTAATTCAATTCGATCCTTGTTTCCATGCAGTAGAGCCAGTATAAGCGTCAAATATTCCCGGAGATGCCGGGTGATCAGAAAATTATCTCTGACGAATTCTTTCGCTTTTATACCCATAGATTCCATGATGTCCGGATTATTCAGCAGGTAGCGTATTCTCAGGGCAGCCCCTTCCGGTGAGTTAACCAGAAAACCGGTATGGTGGTTGATGACCTGTATACGAATTCCGCCCGCATCACCACCGATAACAGGTTTCTGTTTCCAGAGTGCCTCGGTAACAGTCAAACCGAAACCTTCTTTAATGGATTTTTGCAGCACAATGGTTGCCGCTCTCTGAAGTGCGTTGATTGTTCGATGGGCATCACCCGGCAGCATTAAAATTTTAATATCCTCGTCATCAGAGGCAGCCTGACGTACTTCCTCCAGAACCGCTTCACCTTCCGGGTCATCAGAGGCACCGCCTCCTGCAAGGACAAGCTGCATCAGGGGAATGAATTTTTTTGCGTTTCTGTAGGCATGAATGACACCGATAGGATCTTTAAAGCGGTCGAATCGGGAAACCTGTAAAATCATCGGTCTTTCAGGGTCGATTTCGAAACGATTATAAGTATCCTGAATTTCCTTTTCCGGCAGTTCAATATTTTTATCATGAAGCGGATCTATACTGGGAGCGATCAAATATACCGGATGGGGAAGCTGCTGCGCGAAAACAGCCAGCGAAAAGACACTGGCATCATACTGATTCACATATTCACGCAGATATTTCCATACCGGTCTGAAGGGGGAACTTAGATCAATATGACAGCGCCAGATCCATTTTCCCCTGCGCTCGGGAAGATGCTTGATCAGAGCGGCAGGCTGCGGATCGTGTATAAACGCGATGTCTGCATCTTTTAAAACGGATTCCAGTTTTTCAAAATTATTTTTATTGATCGTTTCATACGTGTCAAATTGACTTTTCGGAATATCAATACGAATACCCTGCAGGGCGTTGTGAAAGTTTTTCGTGCATTGATAGAATTCATCGTTGCCTTCGACAATGTCCCATGTGGATTCAATTCCCAGTTCGTTCAACAGCGGCACCAATTTATGCAGTATTTCCGCAACACCGCCGCCCATTTTCGTTGAATTGATATGGACCAGTTTCATCCCCTTCAAAGGTTTGGCCAGCTGCCGGAGGTGCTCAATGACATCTTCTCCGGTTATTTTCGCATACTGTTCCAGTATTCGGCTCAAATTTTCTCCTTCTTGAAATAATCGGTAAATACACTTGTCAGTTTCTGACGGAGCTGGTAAAGCGGCAGGAAGTAGGGATCGATTTCTGCAATCTGATAACAAAGGTCCATATAGGTGTCTCCGAAATTGAGGAACCAGTTTTGAAAATCATCCAAAGAATTATTTAAACGGCGACGTGCATCTATGAAATGGTAAAAAATGCTTCCGACCGAGAAATGGGGCAGGGCCTTTGGTAAATCGCCGGGTTTAAGCACAGTTTTTCTGGTATCGAAAATGACTATTTGTGAACGTATAAATTCAAATTGTTCATCCCGTTTGGCCCAGATTGGATAGTCCACTTCATCAAGGCGCTCTTCAATCAGATCAACGAGTTCACTGCGTAAATTTTCCAGTGTATTGAATTCAATGGGGTCGATAATGGCCAGTCTTTCTGCCATGATTTTATCATGAAGACTGTGAGCGGACCAGATCGCAAAATCATTGTGATATTCCGGATTGTCAAATCTGGGTCTGAGCAATCCACCCCAGAAATGGTAATAAATACTGTCCGGACTGATGGTATACAGGACGTCCCGCATTTCTCTGAGATTCTGAACCTTTTTGCCGCTGGCCAGGGCAATCAGTGCACAGTCTTTTACCATAAAAGGATGGTTTTTTACATTCTTCGAATTTGCCATATTTCCTTTCCTGTCGTCATTACTTATATATACAACATATTGAGATATTTAGATAATGTCAAGTCCTGCGGAAGAATAAATCGGATTAAGCGTGATTGGTCACATTTGTTCGGTCAATTCTTCTGATAGATCTGTCAGTAAAACCTGTTCAATACGCGCTCAGTCAGACTGGATGGCCGGTATTGTACAGAAGCGGATTGAGGATTTTTCAGGAATTTTCAGCGTGGCTTTTTATTATTTCTGATTATGATCAATCTGGTGCAGCCTGATCACTGGCAATCGGTCCGGGTATTTTTTCTGCAGGAAATGGATCAGTTTTTCCCGTACAAAACATCTCAGTTCCCAGGCATCCGATGAGTTTTCCGCACTGACCAGGGCTCGTAATTCCATTGATTTTTCAGATGTACCGGTAACCTGCAATTTAGCAACACGTTTGTCCCAGAGCGACGTTGCTTTAACAATTTTCTGTAATTCCTGCCTTAATTCATCAACTGGAAGCAGATAATCTGTATAGATATAAACGGTACCCAGCAGTTCAGCGGACGTTCGCGTCCAGTTTTGAAAGGGTTTTTCTATAAAGTAGGTAATTGGCAGGATGAGGCGGCGCTGATCCCAGATACGCACCACCACGTAGGTTAGCGTAATTTCCTCAATTCTTCCCCATTCGTTCTCAAGGACAACCACATCATCAATTCGAATGGGCTGGCTGAATGCGATTTGAATTCCCGCGATTATGGTACTTAAACTGCGTTGTGCAGCCAGTCCGATAATGATGCCGGCAATGCCCGCAGAAGCCAGGATACTGAATCCAATCTGACGGACCTTGTCAAATGTCATCAGAATAATTGAGACAGCCAGTATAAATATAATGACATTGAATACGCGCTGGATGACTGTCAGCTGGGTACTGATTTGTCTGGCCTTTAGGTTATCTTTTGCATCGATGTTATACCGGCCTAATGTAAAAAATTTTAAAGCAGCAAAAATCCGTATGATGAACCATGCAATACTGATGATGAGTCCAATCATGATGAGGTGATTGAGCATTGACTCGAGATTTGCAGAAACAGATAAAAAAGGGATCAGTATTAAAAGACAAAGTACAGGGATCAATAAACGAACAGGAGCAAAAAGTCTGTTTAAGGGCAGTTTTACTTTATTGAAGAGACCGGTGGTTTTATCAATCCAATTTTTTAGCAGGGATTTGAAAATCAGATAGAATACGAATCCGCCAATACAAAGGACCGCAATCATCCAGATTCCACAGGGTATTTGATGAATGATCGAATTAATTTGTTCTGTCATTAATCACATCCATATTTATCAGGACAATATAATCTCTTTGTTCCACAATAACATTCTCTTTTATAAAATGTATTCTCATCCTGAAAATGTAAAGTGTTGTCGTGTATTCTTCTTTGATCCAAAGAAAATTGGTTCTGTTTATATCATCCGACGATGCCAGACAGGAGGAATTTATTTCTGTAAAAGCAGCTTTAGTGTCTTTTTATATCCATTTGCTGATAATTGCAATAAATAGACACCGCTTGCATAATCCTGTGCGTTCCACCTGACAGAATGATCCCCGGCTGTTTGATATTTTTGGACCAGAGTCTGTAATTCCCTGCCCTGGAGGTTGAAAATCTTTATTACAACAAGCCCCGGACTGCTGAGAGAATAGGGAATGGTCGTTTCTGCATTAAACGGATTTGGATAATTCTGCATTAATGAAATATCTGAGGGCAGCATGCCGGCGTTTTCAACCGCAGCCGATGTTTCAATAGTGATCCAGTTGATATTGAATCCCTCTTTGTCACACAGGATCTTCATTATGCCCTGGCCCGCCTGCAGGGACACGGCCTGTTCAACTGTGGTCCAGTTCTGCCAGCCGCCTGTTTCAGGAAAAGATGTGGTTGCCACCGGTTCATTATCAAACAGGACGGTAGCCTGACCACCGGCGTCTAAACTGGCTATACGGTAATGCAGGAAGTATTCACCTGTCTGTGGGACGGAAATTTGATAGCTCAGCCAGTCTCCTTCATCGATCCATCCGACGTTCAGGCCGCCTCCTGCATCCGTGCAGGTTTCGGTCTGTATGCCTTCCATATCAAAGTAATCTTCCGCCTGAATGGTATCGGATATCGTGTAAACGACGCTGTTATCGGTTAATATGTTGTATAATTCCTGCGAGCTGAAAGACTGTGCCGGCGTTCCGTCGGCCGATTGCAGGTTATTGCCGCTGTATTGCAGACTGACATGATCTCCAGATTGAATGGTTACTGCAGGATAAAGAATCAGGTCTTTTTTATCGTTTTCAGCCGGACCCACGGAATCCACATCAATTGTGGTCCCGTTGATGGATACTGTAAAATCTGAAACCGGAATGTCTGATACATTCAGATTCCGTGTAAATGACAAATGGATAAAGGATCCGTCATCCGCGACGGCTCCGCCATAGTATTCAGGTGCTGTACCGGTGGGCAGGTCATCCAGAGTGGATAAGCCATGATCATAGGCGAAAAGCGGATCATAATTTTCATCACCAAAGTTGATGGGGATCTGATCCATAGAGCGGGGCCATGAATGCCCCAGTTTGCCGGATGGCTGATAATCGCCGAAAAGGATGTCAGCAATTCCCTGACCTTCTGTACCGGGCAGCCATGCTGCAAAGACAGCATCCGTGTAGGGAAGAACCGAATCAATAATCATAGGACGGCCCGATATCAGTATAAGAACCACTTTCATACCGGAGCGCTTCAGGTCCTGGATCATCCGGATGTGATCAGCCGCTAAATGAAGGTCATTACTGTCACCAACACCTTCTGCATAAGGGGTTTCCCCGACAACGGCCACAGCAATATCTGCGTCGTTTTCACCGGTTCCGTTTTGACTGTAAATCACTTCTGACCCGGTTACGGTATTTTCTATAGCCTCAAGAATTGTCGTGCCGATATCCGCATTCCAGAAAAACCCCTGCCAGGAGATGGTCCATCCCCCGCACTGATAGCCGATATGGTCCGCATGCTGTCCGGCAATCAGGATTTTTTGTCCGCTTTTTTGAAGGGGCAGTATCCCGTCTTTTTTTGCCAGCAGAACCAGGGATTCCCTGACTGCCTGACGGCCCACTTCACGGTGCGCGGCGCTTCCTGCCAATTCTGTTAAAGTCCTGTCTGTATAGGGATTTTCAAACAGACCCAGAGCGAATTTCTGCCGGAGAATGCGCCTGACCGCATCATCGACCCGGTCCTCATTTACATCTCCTTCATTGACAAATCCGGTCAGGGTGCTGATGAATTCAATATAATGCTCAGGAATCATCACCATATCCATACCGGCATTAATCGATTGCCTGACATTGTTGGTGTAATCACCGGGGATCTGATCAATGCCGTTCCAGTCCGATATGACAAAGCCTTCAAATCCCAGTTCTGTTTTCAAAACATCCGTGAGAAGATATTTATGACCGTGTAGTTTTTCACCGTTCCAGCTGCTGAATGAAGCCATAATGGAACCGACACCCGTTTCGACCGCTTCAATATACCCGGGCAGGTGTATGGCCCGAAGGGTCGCTTCATCGAGTTCGGTGTTTCCCTGATCCTGGCCACCGGTGGTACCGCCGTCGCCCACATAATGCTTGGCACAAGCCAGTATGGACTCCGGATCTGACAGGGAGTCCCCCTGAAATCCATGTACGGCAGGACCGGCCATCATTATCTGCAGTTCAGGCGTTTCTCCAAATCCTTCATAGGTCCTGCCCCAGCGTTCATCACGCGGCACAGCGATACACGGAGCGAAGGTCCAGTCTATACCGGTAGCAGCCACTTCAATAGCCGTGATCCGGCTGACTTCCCGTACAAGATCGGGATTTCGTGTTGCCCCCAGACCGATATTATGCGGGAAAATAACAGCACCGATCAGGTTATTGTGGCCATGGATGGCATCGACGCCGTAAATTATGGGGATTCCCAGGCGAGTGGCCAGGGCTTTGGATTGATATCCGTCATACATATCCGCCCAGCTTTCGGGTGAATTGCTGGATGGTGAGGAACCTCCGCCGCTGAGTATGGATCCCAGGAAATACGTGGTAATGTCATCATCTGAAATAAGGTATCTGCGTTCCACTTGCGACATCTGACCGACTTTTTCCTCCAGAGTCATTCTGGAGAGCAGGTCTTCGACTCTCTCTTCTATTGGCGCGTTGGCATCCAGATAGGTCTGTGCGAAAAGGGGGCGGATCGACAATGAAAGTATGAGCAAAAAATGGCCAAACCGTTTCATTTTAATACTTCCTGTTTGGAATGCCCGTTAAGGGAATGTAAAATAGTTTAATGAACTTAAATATTTAAATCAACTTTTTTTTGTAGATTTTTATTGTACTTCAATATTTGTCATAGTATATTACAGATGCTATATCATCTTATTTTATTTAACCGACACCTTTTTGCGCTGCATTATTTTTATTTACTGGAACCATTTCAGAAGGATTGAACCACACCTTTTCAGGTTGTCTGTTTAATTGTGTTAAGCATTACACTTCCATCCGGCAACAATTGAATTGTCTGCTTCCTGCCACTGCGCTTGTTCTTGTAGCCTGATATGCTCCGACTTACTGAAATGACTGGATCGTATATATTAAGGAGGATACCATGAAATTATCCCCGTTGCATGTTTTGATCCCGTTTATCTGCCTGGTCGGCTGTGCTTCCCATATCCCCGGCATGAGCAGGGATCAAAAGCAGATTAAAATGGTATGGGATGAATGCCTGAATGCCCTGCAGTCAAAAGATACGGTGAAAATGTCTGCATTCTGGGTTCAGGATTCCACGGAGATGTTTATCCGGGATGCAACCCATGCCGGACCGGTTCTCGGATGGAAGGATTTAAAGATATGGGAACCGCTGCTTCACAGTCTGCGCACAGTCAGGCTGAAAACCAGTCAAATTGACATCCAGACTTCCCGTGACGATCAATCAGCCGGTCTTGCAGCAACCATTAACTTTTTGGCAAAACTGCCCACTGAAAACATATCCGGCACTCTGTTTGTTCAGGTCTATCTGATAAAAAGAGGGGAACAATGGCTGATCGTGCATATCAATCAGTCCCGTTTTCCGGCCTGATTGAAACTCGCTTTTCATTGAATGAATTCTGGAGGAGGTACAAAATGAAGAAAATTATTTACATGCTGGCGATGTTACTCATATTGGCTGGAAGTCTTTATCTGGCCTGTATATTTGACCGGTCCGGTCTTCCCCGGCCGCTGGAAATAGTAAGCGATCCACCCCCTGATGGCTGTACCGGTATGTTGTATGAATTTACATTGATAGCAGCAGGTGGAGCGGGTAACTATGGATGGTCAGTGACCTCGGGGCAACTACCACCCGGTTTATCACTTGACTCAAGTTCCGGGATTATATCCGGCACGCCCACTACAGATGGATCATACACATTTACTATCACATTAACGGATGGAGATGGGGATAATGTTCATCAACCGTACACCATTTCAACCGGTGCATTTGCCATTCTCACATCCAGTATAGAAATCCCCTGCCCCGGACAGGGTTTTAGCCAGCAGCTGGAAACCTGCGGCGGATCAGGGAACGTGACATGGTCCTTTGCGGATCGCGGAAATCTGCCCGCCACTGTCACTCTGTCCGCCAACGGCGTTCTCTCCGGTACCATTCAAACAGTGGACACCTATACATTCACAGTGCGTGCTGTGGATGGGAGCGATTCAGCGGAGAGACAGTATACAATTGAATTAATGGGCGGATTTGTATTTGTAACCGGTTCGGTTTTACCGGATGCGCTGACAGATGTCCCGTATGCCACCTTACTGGAAGTGTGCGGAACGGCTCAAAGTTTTACCATAACAGGTGGCGCGTTACCACCCGGTTTACAGCTCAATTCAGTAACAGGCGATATAGCCGGCACGGTTTGCCAGATTGGGACCGGGTCCTATACATTTGGAGCAGAGGCGCAAGATAATTCACCCACACCTCAAACCACACCAGAAAGATCGTTTGTCATCCAGGTGGTTCCGTCACCCCTTACCATTGTGAATCCTGCAGGCAATGATCTGCCGGATGCCACCGCTTGCGATAACTATCCTGCGGTCACTTTTGAGGCCACAGGCGGGTCAGGTTCCTGTTCAGGAAATTATCAATGGACCATCCCGGGAATATTGCCGGCCGGTATAAATGGTCTCAGCATTGATCCATCCACAGGTGTTCTGAATGGTGTAACGGTTATCCCGGATCCTGCTCCTTACACATTTACAGTTCAAGTTACGGATCAGGGTACCAATGAGACGGATTCCAGAACCATGTCTCTACGGGTCAATGAGAATATGCTGGTGGACACGGATATGATTATCGATAACGTGCGTCATGACTATTATCCGGGTCATCTGGTTGCGAATGAGATAGATATTTCCGGGGATACCGGATATCTGGTGAGAATTGATTTTCATTTTGATCCGAATTCAACCACTCAGCTTATTCGAGATCTTGATACCGAGATTCAGAACGGCAATGCTCAGATTCTGCAGAACGCCCGTTTCCGCGTGGTGGGATGCTGCGATGAAGTGTTTACCACCAATTTTACCAATCCGCCCCAGGATATTGACGGAGACGGCAGGAACGAGGCCACGGCCCGTTTCAATGAGGTTGCGGTCAGGGATTATCTGATCAATCAGGCTCATAAAGGAGCGGGAGATACAGTTACGCTTCGCATGACCGTTCAAGTATTGTATGAGGGTGTCATTTATAATTATGTCAATCGGTATGAAAATGTATTGATTGTCCCATAAGAAGATTAAATAAGGAGTTCATCATGAAAATCCTGTACAGAGGGAGTCTGATGAAATCCCGGATTTATCATCGAATAGTATATTGTATTTTATTTCTGGCGATACTACCTTTTCTTGGATGTCCGCCCTACAGGAGTACGCCAGATTATACCGATACCTGGGGACTGGCGCGGGGCGTGGATACCCGGGGATATTACGCCTATGTTGCGGATGGAATGGATGGTTTGAAAATATTGAACATCAGCAATCCCATGGGGCCGTATCAGATTGGTGCCCTGCAGCTGGACGGATTTAACAGCCGTGTGGATGTTTACGGGCACCTCGCGGCTGTAACCGATACAGAGGGGAACAAGGTGTATATCATTGATGTGCAGGATCCATTTCAACCCCGGCTGATGGGGACATACAATACCCTTGATAAACCGGTGAATATTTACTATGTGGATAATGTTCTGTATATTGCTGAGAGAGGGGATGATCCCCAGTCTGCACAATATTTTTCCGGGCTGGAAGCAGTTGTCTATCAGTATCCGGGTTCGCCCCAGCAAATTTCGGCTGTATCCATATCTGAAATAACGGATGTGATTGTTCCAAATCCCCTGTTTTTTCAGCATCTGTATGTGGTCAGCGATTCAAGATTAACTGTATTGTCTTCCGCACAGGGGAATATCAATGCATCACCGCTATCAACACTTAATTTTGTGAATACGGAGCAGATACAGAGCATCGATTTTGGTTCAAACAATCATTTGTTGATTCTGGGTCAGTCACTGTATTTGATGGATGTATCGGATCCAGCAAATCCTTCTGTAGTGACGTCTCTGCCTGTTGCCGGCTATTCGGAAGATCGGGTTGTCTCATGCAAGAATGTTGGATACTCAATTGGACCATGGGGTGCTCCGTTCAGCAGCTTTCGGTACAGTGATACCCGGTTTGTATATTCCACACAAAGGGAAATCGGCTGGGGACGCATTGACTGGAACAATCCGGGTATAATACTTGAAAGCCAGTATGATATATATCATGATTCGGATGGAAATGTGAAAGTGTATGATATCCAGATGGTTTATGGCGGTCATTACTTAACACTGCCTTATACACGCGGTGAAAAATTTGTCGGGGCTGTGGCTGCGATGGATAATTACGGTTTGGGCTATACAAGGCTTGAGGAGATTCCTTTCAGTCAATACGGTCCATAAATAAGAAGCAGGGTGAAAAATATCACACCCTGCTTAATCAAATGACAGATGTCCCTTTAATAAATTTTTTAAATGGGGATTTCCTCCGGACCTGTAATACAGACATCCAGATCCTTCAATATGCCATCTGCGATGCTGTATATCCAGCCATGGACTGCCAGTTCCTGCCCGTTTTTCCATGCATTCTGAACAATGGTTGTATGACAGACATTGGTGACCTGTTCTACGACATTCAGTTCACACAGGGCATCGTATTTATCCCGGTCATTCTGAATTGCATCGATTCTGGCCCTGTGGAATCGGATAATATCCCTGATGTTCCGGAGCCAGTTGTCAATCAATCCATGCGCTTCATTTTCCATGGCCGCTTTGATGCCGCCGCATCCATAATGACCGCATACAATAATATGTTTAACCTTCAGCACATCCACCGCGTACTGAATAACGGACAGGCAGTTCAGGTCCGTGTGAATAACCAGGTTGGCTATATTGCGGTGGACAAATATTTCTCCGGGCGCCATGCCGGTGATTTCAGTGGCGGGGACACGGCTGTCCGCGCAGCCGATCCACAGATATTCCGGATTCTGTTGATGGGACAGCCTGTTGAAAAATTCCGGATCAACCGCTTTTACTTTCTGTGCCCATTGTCTGTTTTTTTCGAAAAAATCTTTGAGTTTTCGCATGGACCTGTCTGTTTGTTTGGAAATACAACAATCCCCTCTTTAAATTTGAGGGGATGAAATGGATAGCAGATATAATATAGTTTTTAAGTCACTTAAAATCTACCTTAAAAGAAGCATTTTCCCTTTTTGTTTTTTTCCATTGTCTGTTTGAATTTCAAATAAATATATACCACCCGGCAGATCCCTTGCATTAAAATTTAAAGTATGTTCTCCGGGCGTCTGAAATTCATGAACCAGTAATTGTATTTTTCTCCCTGTAATATCAAATACTTTAATTGTTACCAGGGATTTTTGCTGAATCAGGTAGACAATCCGCGTTTGATAATTGAATGGATTTGGATAATTTTGACATAATTCATACCCGCCGGGATTACATGATGAATCATTTTCTATGGTCATAATATTTTCTTGGAATGATGTTGTTATTCCAAAGTGATCTGAACAAAACAAATTGCCGCTATAAGGCTGATCCATCACAATTTCCGACTCAATCGGTGTTATGCTGCTTGTGTTTTTAAGAAAAATATAATCGATTTTATTGAAAGGCGCATGAGATGGGGCTGTATAACCAAGGCCTCTCGGATTAATAAATGCATAGGTGGAGATGTAAAATGTGTCAGTATCAGTATTTATTAATTGTTGGATTGATGCTGAACTCGGGATATCATTAAAATCACCTGTGAGTATGGAGGCAGTGGCTGGATAATTGTTTTCAATCTCATTTACATAATCAATAATCTGCTGAACTTGCTGAATACGCACATTGCTGTCATTATAGGAAAGGTGTGTGTTGAAGAAATTCACGGTTCCAGAAGGCGTGCTAATTTTGTTCCATATGACCTTTCTTGGAAATACACCGGTGGCCAGTTGATGATATCCTTTTTCTTCCACGGGATACTTGGTGATGATCCCGATAAATTCTTTGTACTGGCTGTCCCATGAAAGATGGGTAATGATTTTATCGTAATAATAAGGGATGCCGAAATGGGCACTGAGCGAGTCGGCAATCACTTTTCCTTGATTATCAGTTCCGTCTCCATTGACTGCTTCATTGATTTCCTGCAGGCCAATAATATCCGGATCCAGATCAATCAGGTTGTCAATGATATGCAGAATGCGGATCTCGGGCTCTGTTCCGGGCTTCATTCCCCACATATTGTATGTCATGACCTTTAATGTATTACCCTGTAAGAAATGAATTCCACAGAACATCAAAAACATTGTGAATATTTTTTGCATGACTTTCACCCAATTCGTTATGTCTGCAATATAATTGATAAGCTGAGGACTATTTTGCTATCGTACAAATAGCGAAAAAGAGAGCCTTAAGCATACTGCTGTAATTCCGACAGGGTAAAGATAGCGAATAATTCAAATCAAACCGAAAAAATGACATATCAGGCTGTTATTCAAAAGTAATCCAGTCAATTTCTATTCTGGCCGAATCTTCAAGAGAAACGATCAGATCATGCACACCGTCAAGATTTTCCGGTACAGATGAATAGGAAATGTTCCAGTCTTCGCTTTCCGGAATCTTGGTCATACTGATAACCGGCATATCCGTATCGCTTATTCCAATATTGAGAAAGCCGCCTGTCTCCGAGCGGGCCTTGATTTTAACCAGTTTTTGATCGTTGGCGCCAAAATCCACGCGGTTGTATCGAATCCAGGCATCTTCCGCGTCCAGGATCACTTTCCACCCCTTATGGGTGTTCAGACCGTCGATAAAGTCAATGGACGTACCATCCTGGCTGATATCGGAGTATCGGTCTATCTGTATCCTCCGGTCAGCCGGTGTGATGCCCACGCCGCGCAGGGTGGGTGTGACTTTTTGTATGGTGCCGTCTTCATTGAAGAACAAACTGTCGATACGGCTGGAACGGTTTTTATCAAAGAACGGGGAGAGGTCATTGTGATGGTAGAACAGGTACCACTGTCCCTGATATTCCAGAATTGAATGGTGATTGGTCCAGCAGCCGGCAGGGGACTCGTCCATGATCACGCCCCTGTATTCAAAAGGGCCCATAGGATTGTCGCCTATGGCATATTCGAGTCTTTCTATTTTGTCCGCGACATGCGGATAGGTAAAATAGTAAATACCGTTTCGTTCGAAAAGATAGGGACCTTCTTTAAATCCCTTTGGAAGGTTTTGAACCTCTTTTGGTCTGGAATCCAGTTCCTTCATGTTGTCCTTTAATCTGGCTGCCATCAGGCGCTTCATGGAAGCCCAGTACAAATAGACCTGCCCATCTGAATCAATGAACGGATTGGGATCAATACCGGAAATGTCTTTCATGGGCAGTGCTTCGGGCATAACGGGTCCTTCCGGTTTGTCCGATACAGCCACTCCGATTGTCTGGCTCCTGAACGGAGACCGGCCTTTGGCCCTGGCCGGAAAATAAAAATAATAGGTGCCGTCTTTAAAAATACAATCCGGTGCCCACATGCTGTAGGATGTTGAATCCACCCAGGGCACCCTGTCCTGACTGAGAATGACTCCGTGATCCTTCCAGTCGGTCAGATTGTCCGAAGAGAACACGTGATAATCGGCCATGCAGAATCCGATAAATCCCTGGCCCTTCCCGCAGGGGATATCATGTGAGGGATATACATACACCCTGCCTTCAAATACCCTGGCGGACGGATCCGCTGTAAACTGATTCATGATGAACGGATTTTGTGCTGAAAGGTTCATGAACATGACTTGCATAAAAAACAAGTATACTGATTTTCGCACCATAAGTATCTTTTCCCGATTTTTATTTTAATAACACCATTTTGTGTGTTTTGCTTGTAAGACCGGCATTCATAAATCTGCAGACATAAACACCGCTTCCCACTGTCCGGTTCAAATTATCCGTTCCGTTCCATTCAATTTGATAATTACCTGCCTTTTTAAAATGATCGGCCAGATTGATAACATGCTGACCCAGAATATTATATATATCTATCCGGTACTTCATCGATTCTGAAAGTGAATAATCGATTTTTACGATTGTATTAAACGGATTGGGGTACAGGCTCAGGGTAAAATCATTCGGTTGATTAATTTGGTCGTGCGCGGATGAAGATACATCCGTGTTCGCGTCCAGCAGAGCCTGGTACTTGGGGGCGATTTCCATGTAATTGTCGCTGCCAATCTGATCCATGCTCTCCAGATGCCCCCATGAGCCCCAGCGGGATTCCCGTTCGCCGACATAACTAAAGGCCATGAACAGCTGACAGTTCACATGTTCAGTCGCATGTTTATTAAAGTTCAGCATGTACAGATCATACATTTTTGGGTGAATTTGCGCGTCCCATATACTCTGATTGTATGCGTACTCACCCTGCATCCAGGGCTGCATATGCTGACCACCTTCATAAACCAGATAACCAACATTAAAATTGTTGACATAATTTGCCGTTTCATCCGTCCACAAACCGCTGGTTTCATCATACACAGCAAAGACGGAGTCGATAATCATTTCAGGCGTCACATCAGCCGGATCCATGCCGTTCCAGGCATTGTGATGCCTTTCCTCAAAATTAAAGTATCCGCCTACAGCAAACATGTCGCAGCCTGCGCCCGTACTGGCCGCGGACATTGCGTCATTGACTGCGTTGCCGTTTCTGTCCTTTTTAAACAGATACCTCAGAATGCGTCTCGTATTGTCCGTCCATGCATGCTGTCCGGTGGCAACGCGAACGAGACGGTCCTCATGCCCGCCGCTGAAGACATCGAACCAGAGCCGGAATGTGCGCTGCATCATATATGCGTCTTTTTCTGGATGATGTTCCGGGTTCGGGCTGATGGAGGACAGGTCGTCTGATACATATTGATTGAAATGCCCAGGCGCGTTTTCCAGAATATAATGGGACTGGTCGAATCCCCAGTTCCAAATTTCATTGGAATATTCAATATAAACCTTCAGATCCTGGTCAAGGCTGTTACGAACCATTTCCGCAAATTTGGTGATATAGTTGTCATCGGCTTTGTGCGGCACACAGAACCATGCGTCTTCGTCGAGCTCATTACACAGCTGAATGGCGTATTCAATGGCAATGCCCTGTTCCAGTCCCTGTGTGTAAAACCAGGTTTTGGAACGGGATTCCCAAGTGTCTTGTTCCGAGCCATTGATGTTCATCCAGTCCATGAAACGCAGGGCATGAAAAGGCCTGAGACCTTCCAGAAATCTCGGATCGAAAAGGGGCATGCTCTCCTCGTTATCAGCATACATTTCAGGGATAATGCGGATATCCCGGATCGGATCGTTCGATTCGGATCGGTCAATATCGATCCACACATGACCGCCCTGGCCGTTCAGTTCAATCGAATAGCGGTTGGAACCCAGCCTTTCTCCGGGGGCCGCATTGATGGTCAGGTCCCCGCTGCCGTCAAATTTGATAGTATGGGTACCATTATAATAGTTATTAATCAGGAAGCGGACTTTCTGGGGAAGCTCTCCTGCCGGTGTATAAGGGATTTCAATCGGGTAGCCGGCTGAATCTGTTTCTATCAACGCGATCAGTCCCGTATCCCAGGGAGAATCACCGGAGGCATTGAACGCAATAAGCGCGCTGGCGGTTTTCATGACATCAGTAAAAATCAGCTGTTTTACCCAGTAATTATTGGAAGCGATGTTCATGCCGATGGGAAGTTTTTGCGCAAAGAGGATTGACAGTGGAATGAACAGGGTAAATTGAAAAAGTAAAACTCTGGATTTCACAGACTGTGCTCTGATTTAATTCAATTTAACGTTATCTGGTTCAGTTAATATAAGGTTAAATCTTCATAGTGGCAATGGATAATTATAGAAGGCGGGGAATCCTTGAGAAATAAAAGATTATTTGTTTAAGAGTTCAGAAAGGTTATTTTAAATGTTTATCCAGAAACGCAATTGTTCCGCTTAAAGCATCGTTTGCCGCATCCTCATCATAAATAATGCCCTGTGCTTCAGATGCATCCGGCCAGTTGAATGAATGGGTTGCATTGGAGAAGTAGAGCGTATCGTATGTTTTTTCCATGGAGTCGAGCTGGTCGACCATGCCAAGCACTTCTTTCATGGTGGTGATCCGGTCCGCGGTGCCCTGGACAATCAGAACAGGAACGCTCAGTCTGGAAAGGTTGACGCTGGTGGTACTGTCGTTTTCGGCTATAATTTTTTTTGCTTCGGAGGGGATTCGATTGATGCCGTAGTATTCCACGATAACAGAAGGCTCGGTGATAACGGTTCCCAGGTACAGGGTTATTGCGGCGCCTGCGGAAAATCCAACAATGCCACATTTTTCTGGATTTGCACTGGATAAACTTTTTAGAAAATGCAGTACATAGCTGAAATCTCTTGTCTCCACATTTTCCATTAAAACCCGGCTGTTGGAGCTGAACCAGCACATGGTAAAAGCAATGTATCCTTCTTTGGCAATGGAATCCGCATAGGCTTTATGGTGGCCCTGAAATCCCTCACTTCCGTGAAGGATCAGAACAATCGGATAGCTTCCGGCCGGATCCGGCTGTGAAAGATATCCGGAATAGGCAAGGTTGCCGATCGTGAAGGTCGTGTCGGAAGCAGTGATTGTATAGGTATCAATGTCGATAATTTCGGTTTCGACAATCGATTCACATTGAAGGCATATCATAAAAACAATAAGGCATATGATGCCGTAGATCGGTCTTTTCATGATGTTTGTATCTCATCCATAATTTGTCGTAAGCATTAAATATAATATATACTCAACAGAGTGGCAATGGAAAAATTGAGATTTGGAATATTTGTTGAATTTTCAGTGGATTTAGGGTAAAAATGATTTTTATGAAAAATAAATAATACCACAGGGAGTTTACCCGTAAACGGATAAGTAAAGGGGCTTTGACCCTGAAAAAATTATGTTAAATGTTTTACAGCCTGTTTAGCAGGATAGGGCGAAGCCCTCTATGGGATTTTGTGTCCGTGGATAGATTTCCAGAGGATCGGAGCACAGCAGGTTAACCTACAGCCTGTGACCATCTATTTCAATAATAATGCTTTTTTTGTATAAATTGTATTACCTGATAGAAATCGATAAATATATATTCCATTTCCTACAATATTATTATGATTGTCTTTACCATCCCATGTTATAGTATGACTCCCTGCTTTTTTATTTTCATCTAAAAGTGTTCGAACTTTCTGTCCGTGAATATTATATATCGTTACATTAACCCATTTCGGGTTTGGGAGATCGAAGCAAATCTTTGTCAGAGCATTAAAAGGATTTGGAAAATTCTGGAATAATCTTGCCCGGTCCGGAAGGATGTAATCATTATTATTGATACCTGATATCTGTTCGGGTGAATATGGACCACCGAAGGCACCCATATTATTTCTTGATCCGTCCAGATCGTTGAACATGGGATCAGGATCTCCACTGTCTATGCAGGGTGATCCGGGCTGCAAATGAAAATTTACGCTGCTTGCATTCACAAACATGGGATTTTCTGAAATATTATGTTCACCCGCGGTAAAAAATTCTGTATACATTTCCGTGTTACCCCAAACGTCATTATAATCGATGATTGCTGAAGCGGATTCCACACCATTAATACCAAAACCGGAATTATTTATAATTATATTGTTTTTAATAATCGCTGTGCAGGAATCGTTCAATAAAATGGCATCAAGACCATTATTCGTCAACACATTGTTTATAATTTGAAAATCCGCATGAGCGCCGGAAATCGCAGTACCTCCGAAACCGGTAATGATGCAGTTCTTTATGGCCAGAGAGGAAAATAATGCATGAATACCATCCTCGATGGTAAATCCGCTGATGTGTGCTCCATATTCGTTTTCAATTTCTACTTTACCTGACAGGATTGTCGAATCGGCTCCGGAACCTATTAGGACAACACTGTCTTGAAGAGTGATTCCTCCCCTTGTCTGAACAGGGGAGATCTCACCATTATATTGCCCCGGGTGAACATATACTGTGCCGCCGCCTGAATTAACAATTGCTTCCTGAATGGTTGGATATGGCCTTTCTCTTGTTCCTATCGGAAAACCGGAGCTTTCCGCGTTAACATGGAGAACTGGCCGGTAATGTACACTGTCTTCTCCCAATTCCAGGTTGATATAAACAGGATTTGACATATATATAGAAAATCGTTTTTTAAAATGGATCTGATTCGTATATGAGGTGAGAATCCACTCATCCTGAAAATTATTATTGTCGAATGTAATTTCAAAAGACACCATACCGCTGGCATCCGTGGTACCATTCCAGACGGTGTTCTCGTCTTTTGAAAGGGTTAAATTGACATTATTAATGGGGGAGCTGTCGGCATCATGTAAAAGGAAAACATCATAGGTGCGTGTTATGGTTGAACTCTCATCAAAGATGGGTACAGTGTTTAACATGCGTACTGTACCACGAATTTTAATTTCAGAATTTTCAAATACCTCATATCCGCAAATCCAGGTTGAATTCTCATATATTAGAGTTCCTGAGTAATTTCGGGGATCAATTTCACCGACCTCTGAGTTGCTGACAAGTATGTCGCTGCTTCCACCTGTCATAAATATGAAAATACCTTCAGAATTGACAATCTCGGCTGGTCCGCCGTTCATAAATACACCCCATTGAGTCTGAATTTCTGTATTGAGAACATGTATATTATTGAGATGAAAATCGATTGGTTGTCGCATGACAAGATCAGAAATAAATGCAGGTTCTTCATCCGGGAATACCAGAATCAACTTATTCAGCTTTGAATTTGATATTGTCATATTGTCTTTTAAAATATCGACAGCGATATTCCAGCCCAATTCCATTCCCCCCTGATATCCCTTGTTGTTTTCCATAACCTCAGTTCTGCGTAAAACCAGATTATAGCTAAGCATTTCAGAAATTTCCTCTCTTGCAGACCAGTATTCGAAATATCCGGGCTGCAAACTGTCAATAACAACCGGTACATTATCCGGGATCGGAAGAAAAAGCGCCCCGATAAAACTGTCTTCAAATAAAACATCCGCGTTTCCCTCTACATGGACAAGTCCCAAAGGCTCCTGTACCAGGTAAGAGTTGCGTATGGTCACCGTGGAATTCCCCCCGAATGTCTGTACAATTGAAAAACAGTTATTCATTATAAGTTGCGAATTGTGGCCAGTAAGAATATCGCCGGATTTCAACATCTCCGCCTGAGAGGGATCGATACCCTCTGTCACATCAATCCCGCCGAAGATGGTTGTATCTGCCTGAAGCAAGGAAGAATTTTGAAGGCTAATCGCTCTTGGTTCTCCTGCCTTTCCCAACAGATCAATAACCGATTGACGGATGATTAATCGAGAACTGTCCTGCAGTATGATCTTTCCCTTAATTTTATAGTAGGTGTTCTCTATGGTCATAACATCATTATTTTTTAGAATCAAGTCACCTTCGTAGGTTTGCTGATTTTGGATATCCGGATTGGGGAATTCAGGTTGAGTGTGAATAATTTGGGGTAAAAATATTAATAAAAAAGCAAGATTAAAGAACAATTGAAAGTGTTTTATGGTCTTGATTATCATAATATTACCCCCAGTCTTTAAAATTATCTATGACTTTGATAATCAGCTTTTCATATTAACAAAATTGATATTTATTTATAGAATAAGAGAGCAATACTGAAAAATAAATTTTCATTTTACACATATCCATGCTTTACTTCTGGATAAAATCTGATATAATTTGATAATTTGAATATAATAGATATTTATTTTTACTTAATATCCCTATGGAATGGCAAAGCCTTTATTCAGAATGAAATTGCGAGTCGAGGTACAGGTTTAAATGGAAGAAATTAATAAAATTTTATGAATAAACCTTATTGATATATATGATATTTATTTCAAGATACGATTTAAAAATTCAAATATCAATATAAAAGGTTGAAACAGGTAAAATTGTTTACAAAGTGTATCGCTACGTAGTCAAAGCGTTCTGGGGTCGAAACCCTGGATAATTGAGGGTATTATCAGGATTCGAATAATCAATTGATCAACACAGTACTTGATTATTTCAAATGTCTCTCTTAAATTCTTGTATCGCTTATCCAAAAAATATTTTATCCATATATGAGGTTCACTATGAATAAAGCACAACGGGTGTTTATCTTTGTGATACTTCAAACCTTGTTTCTGTTTCATTGTGAAAACCAAACCACAGAAACCTATGCACCAACGTCACCTGAGGTAACCACAGCCAAGGTTTCCAGAATAACCACAACATCGGCACAATGCGGTGGCTGGGTTCATTGTGACGGCGGGGAGCCGGTTACTTCCCGCGGCATATGCTGGGGTGAAAGCCGGACACCGACACTCAATGACAATATAACAGTCGATGGTTCCGGATTGGGGGATTTCGAAAGCAGCCTGACAGGCTTAAAGGCCAATACAAAATATTATGTCAGGGCTTATGCGACCAATATTGCAGGGACCGGGTATGGGATCATCCGGTCTTTTATCAGAGAAGTCGGCACAGTAAGGGACGTAGACGGTAATATATATCAGACAGTGAAGATTGGTAATAAATGGTGGATGGCTGAAAACCTGAAAACAAGACATTATGCGGATGGTACGCCTCTGGAAAATGGAACGGGCAAGGGCAGCGATAATGACGATTTTTCAAAGAAGTACTATTTTGTATATATGAATAATGAGAGCACAGTGGAGTCTCTGGGATTATACTATACATGGGCTGCTGCGACAAATGATGCTCCGGAAAAAGATATCTATGATTTACAGGGAATATGTCCAAATGGCTGGCGTTTACCCCTTATGGGAGAATGGTCCAGTTTGGAAACCTATATCGGTGGTGAAGACAGTTCAGGTATAAGATTAAGGGAGTGGGGTTACTCGCACTGGAAATATTATGCGGACTTTTGTGAGGGGCTTGATGAATTTGGGTTTAAAGCTATTGGGGCCGGAATTGCTGATTACAATGGATTCGGCTATTATGACAGAACAGAGAAAGCCTGTTTTTGGAGCTTAGCCAGTAAGGAAGAATTTGGCAACTATTACGGTATGGAATATAATCATCAGGATGCGTATTCAGGCTGGTATAAAAAGAATCATGGCCTGAGTGTAAGATGTGTAAAGGAATAAACAATCGTACAGAGGTTTCACCCCTGTGGTATCTGAGAAATATTTATATTTTTACCTGTGTTTACTAATCGCCTTCATTCTGCATAAAATCAGGAAAACCGCTTTCAGTCCAATGTACAACCCTTGCCCGTGTTGCACGATTCGGATCGGATAATTCATGGCCCTGGATTTTTTTATAATCACGGGCATGGTAAATCATAACATCTTTTTCTCCATCTTCGGCTATCGTAAACGAGTTGTGGCCGGGCCCATATCTTTTTAAATCCTCATTTGTAAAAAAAACAGGACCTGGAGATTTATTCCAGTTGGAGGCTTCAAGCAGATCCGCCGCTTCATTGATCCACAATAATCCCATGCAATAATTATGGTTGGTGGCGCTGGCAGAATAGGTCACAAATAGTTTTCCATTTCTTTTAATAACGGCGGGTCCTTCATTGACATTATATTTCATCCGTTCCCAGTTAAATTCTGGTTCTGTCAAAACCACT
>Ga0272441_10004000_pt1 | contig 27312 bp, 23 predicted proteins | sample SSMProp6N_FD_193582 | JGI IMG/M metagenome (GOLD analysis project Ga0272441, IMG submission 193582) | Marine sediment archaeal communities from Little Sippewissett salt marsh, Falmouth, MA, United States - SSM-Prop-6N | ecosystem: Environmental > Aquatic > Marine > Wetlands > Sediment ... | reverse complement strand
GAGAAATCACACCCAAAACATCTGTTTTTTTTGCGGTTTTCTTAATAAAACCCGCAATCTGTTCCCGCAACTGTTTTGGATCTTCGGGATAAAACTGCCCCGCTACAGCAGGTTTTCTAATCATTGGAATTTATTGGTTAATAATAGTTAATATAAGTTAACTCAGCCCGCCTGCTTGCGAAGCCCCGACAACGTCGGGGCGGGCGGGCAGGGTTGCTTTTAATTTCTATTTATTTTTCCTCTGATTCAACGGGTATCCAGTCTACATGCCCATCTACAAAAAGAGCCCACACACCTTTTCCGTCATGATTCGTAGGTGTATTATCCCGCACAATTACAGCATCCACATCATTTTTCGAAAGTCCTAATATATACTCATAACTTATCCGAGAACTGTTTTCTCCGTCAATTTCCCAATTATCAATCGTTTTGGGAACTTTTTTATTGTTCACATCAGAAGGACACCAAAACACCTGGCTCGAAGCATATTTAGAATAAAGATTTGTAAAAGATTCATAACTATCTGGAAAATATCCTTCATAATCTTGAGCATACATATATAGTGCTATCCCGAGTTGTTTCAAATTTGAGCTACATGAAGGGTTTTGGGGACGTCCAGGATTTTGAAACAACTGAATAAGTACTAAAAACACAATCACACCAATAATGACATACAAAGTAAAATCTATTATTCTTTTTATTACTTTCCAAACTCGTTTTACTTTATCAGTCATACTCGCTAATTTTTAAGCAACCTATATTAACTGTCATTAACCCTTTTTAACTCAGCCCGCCAATCTTTCTTGCCCGCCGATTTTCAATGGCGGGAGTGGCGGGCTTTAATAACCTTTATCTCTTATATCCAATCTTCCTTAATAATTCCTTTCTCCATTTTACTCCTGCTTCATCTTCAATACCTTTAGGTGAAGAACCATCTATCACGCCCATAACTCCCCTGCCCTGCGATGTTTCGGCTATTATCACTTCTACAGGATTGGCAGTCGCGCAATATATGGAACAAACTTCGGGAATATTCTTTAACGCATTCAATATGTTTATAGGAAAACCGCCGGTCATAACTATTAAAAAAGAATGGCCTGCGCCGATTTTGAAAGCATTTTGGGAAGCTATCTCTTTCAACTTTTCGTCATTACCTTCAACTCTAATAAGACATTCTCCCGACGCTTCGCAGAAACCGAGCCCGAATTTTATGGAAGGGTTCGCATTTACAATCGCTTCGTAAATATCCTCCACGGATTTTATAAAATGCGCCTGTCCCAAAATTACATTTGCGCCTTCGGGTATACCTTCTATTTTTACGACTTTAAATTCCATAAATTTCCTCCGTTTATAACTGTAATTTTATCACTACGGCAAAGATTTTAACAATAATGGCGATAGTGTATAATCTTTATAAAATGAGTAGAGAGTAGAAAGTAGAGAGAAAAAACTCGAAATATAATGATAAAAGACGAATTTTCCTTAATAAAGAGAATAAGAGAGATAATAGGTAAACCCTCCCATATGATAGCGGGCAGGAGAAAAAATAGTGTAGTAATCGGCATCGGCGACGATACTGCAGTGCTAAAAACACCGAAGAACAAATATCTCCTATTTACCTGCGACTGTTTGGTGGAAAACATCCATTTTTCGTTAAATTATACAGCCCCTCGTGACATAGGATGGAAAGCGCTGACTGTAAACGCAAGCGATATTGCATCTATGGCGGGAACACCCAAATATGCAATAGTATCCCTCATCCTGAACAATAAAATCGACGAAAAATGGGTTGACGAGTTATATAAAGGATTCAAAGAATTTACAAAAGAATATCCTTTATCATTGGTGGGAGGAAATATTTCACGCTCGGATTCGGCGATAGTTATCGATATAGCAATGCTTGGAGAGGTAGGAAAAAATAAATTTGCAAAACGTTCCGGCGCTAAAGTCGGAGACTTAATAGTTGTCAGCGGAACGTTGGGCGATTCTAAAGCGGGAATGGAGATATTTAAAAAAGGGGGAGACAATTTTTTAACAAAGAGGCATCTTCGACCTACTCCGCGAATTAACGAAATAAGCAAAATATCTTCAATAGTAAAATTGAATTCCCTTATAGATATATCCGACGGTCTTACTCAAGACCTTTTTCATATACTGGAGGAAAGCCAAGGTTCTGCGAACTTAAATATATCCAAGATACCGCTATCTTCTCAACTGAAAAAATTCGCTAAAGACAAAGCTATTGACTATGCCTTAAACGGCGGAGAAGATTACGAACTTTTATTTACTCTGTCTAAGAAAGAAGCAAAAAAAATACCTGCTCAAGTAAACGGGACGCCGCTGACGATAGTCGGGGAAATTATTAGGGGGAAACAGAAAATTATTGCGGATGGCAAAGAAATATCTCCGCAAGGATACGACCATTTTAAGAAAGAGAACAAATCAGAGGCGAGGAGAAAAATCTCTCTACTTTCTACTCTCTACTCTCTACTATAAACAGCATATGCAAATAAAACTAATATCACATTCTCCTTTAGAAACTGTAAAAATCGGCAAAAAGATAAGCAAGTTTCTTCAAAAAGGCGACATTATAGGACTAAGCGGCAATCTAGGTGCTGGGAAAACAACCCTCATAAAGGGCATCGCAAAAGGCCTGGGAGTGGACGAAAAACAATATGTTAGAAGCCCTTCCTTTGTTTTGGCACACCAATATGAAGGGAAAATGCCGGTCTATCACATGGATTTATACCGCTTGAGCCCGAAACAAACACGCGATTTGGGATACGAAGAATATATTTTCGGCGAAGGCGTGTGTATAATAGAATGGTTCGAAAAGATAGACAAAGCCCCTACGCAGGAATGGCTGCATATAAACTTGCAATTATTAAAAAATGAGGAACACCGGAAAATTACCGTCAAGGGAAAAAACAGATACAAAAAATTATTAAACGAACTGGCAAAATATGATACTTAAAGGTCCGCAAAACTTTAAAGATTATACGGGAAAAAAACAGAAAAGAATAAACGCAAAACTGAAAGAGATTCTCCCTTCCAAACACAAGGACATCCTTTCAAGAGCCGTATATTACAGCGTCTTTTCCGGCGGAAAAAGGTTTCGGCCGATTTTATGTTTGGCCTCATATGAAATATTCCATCCTGAAAACGAGAATATCTTAACTATCGCTTCATCGATAGAACTTTTTCATACTTTCACGCTTATTCACGACGACTTGCCTTGCATGGATAACGACGACTACAGACGCGGCAAACTCACATCTCACAAAGTTTTCGGAGAGCCTGTTGCACTTCTGGCAGGAGATGCTTTGTTTAACTTGGGCTATGAAATTATAATAAACTCCAAAATATCAGATAACATAAAAATAAAAGTCATCAAAGAAATTTCCCGTTCTCTAGGAATAAACGGAGTCGTAGGAGGCCAGGTAAAAGATATAACGAATAAAAACGAGAAATTGAGCATCCAAGAATTAAAAGAAATTTATTTGGGAAAAACCGCCTCCCTGCTGGAAGCATCTGTTAAAATGGGTGGAATAGTTGCTGGTGCAAACACTAAAGAACTAGGCGCTTTATCTTGTTATGGAAAAAACTTAGGGTTAGGATTTCAAATTATGGACGATGTTCTAGAAGTAAAAGCAAGAACAAGCAACTCCGCCCATAAAGATTTGGCGGGCAGGGAAGAAAATTACGTAACGATTCTTGGGCTTGAAAAAGCACAAAAAAAAGCCGTTAAGGCAATAAATAAAGCAAAAAACTGCCTAAATATTTTCGGTAAAAATGCTAAAATACTTAAGTCTATAGCCGATTGGTGTATAGAAAGGAAGAATTAATACTAAAAAATTGGTTAATATTGGTTAAAAAGGGTTAACAATGGTTAACATTAGTTGCAAAAAAATATATCGTGAAAAGCAATTATTAACCCGGGGTAGAAAATTATGAAAAAGATATACATAGGAATAATAGGATTTGGAAATATCGGGGCCGGAGTCGTAAAACTCCTGAAAAAGAATTTCTCGCTGATAAAAGAAAGGGCGGGAATTGAAATCCGCATTAAAAAGGCAGCGGACATCGATTTGAAGAAATCCAGAGGCATCAAAATAGATAAAAACGTCCTAACTAAAGACGCGCATGAAATAATCGACGACCCCCAAATAAAAATAGTAGTCGAACTTATCGGCGGCATCCATCCTGCAAAAGAATACATTATAAGTTCGCTTGAAAAAGGCAAAGCCGTTGTAACCGCAAATAAAGCCCTGCTTGCAGAAAAAGGTCAGGAACTTTTTAAGGCCGCTTCCCAAAATAATCAGGATATATACTTTGAAGCAAGCGTGTGCGGCGGCATACCTATCATCAAAACCATAAGAGAGGCGATGATTGCCAATCGCATAAATTATATGGCGGGAATAATCAACGGAACCGCCAATTATATTTTAAGCAGGATGGAAGAGGGACTTACTTTTAAACAAGCGCTAATAGACGCGCAAAAGAAAGGAGTCGCCGAAAGAAACCCTTATTTGGACATAGAGGGAATCGATGCGGCTCACAAACTCGTTATTCTGGGCAGTTTGATATTCGATATCCCTTTAACCTTGAAAGATATATACAATGAAGGAATATCTTCGCTTACTCCTTTAGATTTAAAATTTGCGAAAGAATTCGGATACGCAGTAAAACTTCTTGCTGTTGCCAAAGAAACCAACGGCAATTTTCAATTCAGAGTCCAACCGTCTTTAATAGACATTGAACATCCATTAGCTACAGTAAAAGACGAATATAATGCAGTATATATACAAGGTGACGCAACGGGCAAACTACTTTTTTACGGAAAAGGCGCAGGCCAGATACCGACTGCTTCCGCTGTTTTGAGCGATATTGTAGATATAGCCAGAAACCTTCAATCCAAAACACAAATGAGAATTCCACCGATTACATATTTAAGAAACTGTTACAAAGTTATGCCTTTGGAACAACTTAAAAGTTCTTATTACCTGCGTATAATGGCAGTGGATAAACCGGGAGTTTTGGCTAAAGTTTCCAACATTCTCGGAGAACATAATATAAGCATCGCTTCCGTATTCCAAAAAGAAAGGAATAAAGCCGAAGCAGTTCCCATAGTTATGATGACTCATGAGGCAAAGGAAAAAGATATACGCATTGCAATACAAAAAATAGATAAACTACCCGCTGTCAAAGGAAACACGGTAAGAATAAGGGTGGAGGAATAACAACTAAAATACAGAATGGAAATAAGTGGAAATACAATAGATATACAGTAGAAATACGTAGCAGAAGAACGACTTATTTCTATTATATTTCAATATATTTCTATGTATATCAATTATATTCAAAGGATGTTTAATAATGGACATCATAACAAATATAAATCACAATTTATTTCTTTTTTTAAATAAATATAACTGCCCTATCGCGGACAAATTAATGCTTTTTTTAACCTCTACGGGAAATGGATTAGTTATTGCTGCCATTCTTCTTATAATGTTAACTATTTTTGACAAAAAGAAAATATTCAGAGTGTTTACAACGGTTTTATTGGCCGGCATTATAGGCGGAGTAATTGTCCATATTCTAAAATTGGGCCTTGGCGCTTCCAGACCCTTAGCCATTTTCCCTCAAGCCCATTTTTTGGGGGAACCGCTTAAAATGGGTTCTTTCCCGTCGGGACATACACAACTTTGTTTTTCAACAGCGGCGGTCCTTGCAAAAGAATATAAGAAAAACTGGAAATTTTTATATTTATGGGCATTATTGGTCGGATACTCAAGAATATATGTCGGCGCGCATTTCCCTCTGGATATAATTGCAGGCGGCACAATCGGCTATCTATCGGGCAAATTCGTCCTTTGGTATAATGAACTGCTCAACAAAGAGTTTTGTCCGGATAACAAGGACTAATTATGTGGCAAGGGATAATAAATAAATACAGAGAATTTCTTCCTGTTACAAAAGATACGCCCGTTATAACGTTAAATGAAGGAAATACGCCCCTAATTCCCGCTAAAATCCTTTCTGAAATAACCGGCGCAAAAGTATATCTGAAATATGAGGGCGCTAATCCCACCGGCTCCTTTAAAGATAGGGGCATGACGCTTGCTATTTCCAAAGCGGTAGAAGAAGGCTCAACCTCGGTAATGTGCGCATCTACAGGCAATACTTCCGCTTCAGCCGCGGCTTATGCCGCGAGAGCAGCAGTAAAATGCGCCGTTTTAATACCCGAAGGAGCAATTGCGCTCGGCAAACTCTCTCAAGCACTTATGCACGGGGCAAAGGTAATTGCAATAAAAGGTAATTTTGACGATGCCTTGGATATAGTGAAAAAAATTACTTCTTCCTATCCCGTAACATTGGTCAATTCTTTGAACCCGTATCGTCTACAGGGACAAAAAACGGGCTCTTTTGAAATATGCGACCAACTTGAGCGAGTTCCCGATTTCCATTTTATTCCCGTAGGCAATGCGGGAAATATTACCGCTTACTGGATGGGATATAAAGAATATAAAGCCAGAGGCAAAATAAACTCTCTGCCTAAAATGCTCGGCTGGCAGGCGGAAGGCTCGGCGCCGATCGTAAAAAAAATGGTGATAAGAAATCCCGAAACGATAGCAACCGCAATCAGAATAGGAAATCCCGCAAGATGGAAAGAGGCTGAAGAAGCCGCATCTAACTCGGGCGGTTTTATAAACACGGTATCTGACCATGAAATTTTAAACGCTTACCATCTTTTGGCGGATAAAGAGGGAATATTTGCCGAACCCGCATCCTGCGCTTCTATAGCAGGCCTAATAAAAGCAAAGGAAAAGAATCTTCTGCAATTTAAAGATTCGACTGTCGTATGTATTCTAACTGGGGGCGGACTAAAAGACCCGGACAGAGCAGTCCAAGAATCCCCTAAGCCAACAGTAGTGGCCAAAGAAGAAATAGAAAAAGTATTAGACATAATAGGTGCCAAATGAAAAAACGGTTTCGTCTTATCGGAATATTGGCAATAATAGCGCTTATTGCGTCTATAGTTCTTTCAATAATTCAAAACTCTTTGGCTTTGCAGATAAAAGGGGAAATAAAAAATTGGGCGAACGGACAAAAGTTGAAAATTTCGGATTTCAAATGCAATGTGAACCTTATTACCCAAAATATAGGATTAAAAAATTTAACCTTAAACCAGGGAAACAATAAATTCAAAGTAAAAAGAGGGTATATAACTTTTGACATTTCCGATTTTATATCCAATAAAAACATAAAAGGGATATACATAAATAAAGCAGAGGCAAGACTCGAAAATTTCATACCCTTTTCGTTTCCGAGCATGACAGGAAAACCCATTTATATAGATGAAATAAAAATTAAAAATTTGGACTTGCAAATCGGCGCTTCCGAAGGCAACAATATTTCGGACATAAATATATCCGGTTCCTTTAAAAATATAGGGACAAATCAAGATACAGTATTTTTAATCAATGCCGTGGCGAATTCTTCTTTTATGGAAATCCAGGGGAATTTCGACTGCAATGACTGGAAAAAACGGTTTACTTGTAAAGTTCTCGGCGAAGATGTATCTCTTGGAATAATTAATATATTGGAAGAAGGATTTTTATCGCCCCAAATAAAAGAACAACTCCTTTCTCTTTACCTTAAAGATATTCTGATGGTAAAACTCAGCGGGAAAATGGACATTATCGGAAACGGAGAGATAAACGATCAGAATATCGATTCCAAATTAAACTTTTTAATATCCGAAATATCCTGTGAAACAGACAATGAACGCATCAAATCTCTTGTTAAAAAAATAAATAGTAGCGGAGAAATGCAGATCAATTACAAAATATACGGCACAACTTCAAATCCTTTTTTAACATATGACATGATATTTTAAAAACAACAGAAGACAAAAATAGAAATGCAATAGAAATAAGGTAGATATACAATGGATATATGATGGAAATACTTAGAAATAAATGGAAATAAATAGAGATACGTGGTAGACAGGCAATATATATCAACATATTTCCAAGTATTTCGACTTATATCAAATTTTACTTCCATATATTTCTATTTATATCTATTTTAGCGAGAAATACGCAATGAAATATATAATGCTTATCGGCGATGGAATGGCTGACAGAAAAATTGCCAGCAAAGGGGGGAAAACTCCGCTTCAATTAGCCAACATCCCTAATATAAATAAATTAGCCAAAGAAGGCCAATGCGGCATGGTAAAAACTTTAGTGCCGAATCTGCCCAAAGGAAGTGATGTAGCTATAATGTCGCTTCTGGGATGCGACCCGAAAAAATTCTACACGGGGAGAGGACCTCTTGAGGCGCTCAATCTCGGCATAAATTTAAAAACAAAAGAAATCGCTTTCAGGTGTAATCTTGTCACTGTTTCGGAAGGTAAACTTATCGATTATTCCGGCGGACATATATCATCAAAAGAAGCAAAAGGTTTAATAGACGAACTTCAGAAAAAAGTGGGCAGCCAGCATTTTTCTTTTTATCCGGGGTTATCCTATCGCAATATCATGGTGGCTAGAAAAAATTCCGGTATCATCCTGGATAATTTAGAAACTCGTCCCCCTCATGATATAATTGGCGCTTCCATAGAAGAAAATCTGCCGCAAGGCAAAAGTTCGGCAATATTAAAAAGACTGATGGAAAGGTCTTATGAAATACTCAAAGGCCATCCTATAAATATTAGGAGGCAGAGAAAAAACGAAAATCCTGCGAACATGATTTGGCTGTGGGGCGAGGGAGAAAAGCCCAATATCCCTTCTTTTTACGAGAAATACGGCAAAAAAGGCGCTGTCATATCGGCGGTGGACATAGTAAAGGGAATAGGAAAAGCACTCGGAATGGAAAGCATTTCCGTAAAAGGAGCCACCGGGTTTTTGGACACGAATTACCGCGGAAAAGTAAATGCGGCGATTAGAGCCATAAAAACAAAAAATTTTGTTTTTGTACATTTGGAAGCGCCCGATGAAGCATCACACTTGGGAGACTTAAATTTAAAAATTAAAGCGATAGAATTATTCGACAAAAAAATAGTGGGACCTATATTAAAATATGCATCAAAAGGCAAAGATAAATATAAGATTTTAGTGGGATGCGACCATGCTACGCCCATAATTATAAAAACGCATACGGATGAAGCTGTCCCTTTTCTTATTTGGGGAGGTAAAAAAGACGGCTGCGCTTCCTACAATGAAACGACAAGTTCGTCTTCCCTCTTATATTTCGAAGAAGGCTATAAACTAATGGAATATTTCCTTAAACAATAACAAACTGTTAATAAAAGTTAATAATGGTTAAAATTGGTTAACAATGGTTGCAAAAAATAATAATGCAACCTATATTAACCTATATTAACTGTTGTTAACCGATATTAACTTGGATTTAAAACCATGGCTTTAGTAGTTAAAAAATTCGGCGGGTCATCTCTGGCAACTCCGGAGCATATAAAAAACATAGCGAAAAGAGTTGTAGAAGACAAAAGAAATAAGAAAAACAAAATAGTCGTTGTAGTTTCTGCAACGGGAGATACCACGGATGATTTAATTTCTTCAGCAAAGAAATTAAATCCCAATCCGCCGCACAGAGAATTAGATATGCTAATTTCAACCGGCGAGATAGTGTCAAGCGCTTTAATGGCAATGGCAATAGATAATATGGGAGAACAAGCTGTATCTCTTACAGGCCAACAAATCGGCATTATGACGGATAGTAGTCACACCAAAGCATCCATCAAAAAAGTTAAAACCGAAAGAATTACAAAGGAATTGGGAGAAAATAAAATTGTAGTTGTTGCGGGTTTTCAGGGAAAAGACGAATCCGATGAAATAACTACCTTGGGTCGCGGTGGTTCGGACACAACAGCAATAGCCATAGCGATTGCGTTAAAGGCGGATATCTGCGAAATATTTACCGATGTTGGGGGCGTATACACTGCAAATCCCAGAATTGTCCCCGAAGCGAAGAAAATAAAGACACTTTCTTATGATGAAATGTTGGAAATGGCATCAAGCGGTGCCCAGGTAATGCAAACAAGAGCAACGGAACTTGCAAGCAAATATAACCTTAAATTTCATGTGCGTTCAAGTTTTACAAAAACGGAGGGGACAATAATAACGAAAGAAATAGATTCAATGGAAAAAGTCGTAGTAAGAGGAGTGATTGCGGCAAAAGACGAGGCAAGAGTCACAATTCATGATATCCCTAATAAACCGGGGGTAGCCGCTTATATATTCGGCCGACTCGGCAAAGAAAAAATTAACGTAGATATGATTATTCAGTCTTCGGCTCATCAAGATAAAAGCGACATCTCCTTTACTGTAAATGAAGATTCACTTGCAAAAACACTGGAAGTAATGGAAAAAGCAAAAGAACATTTGAAAGCGTCAAGAGTTGCAAGCGATCCAAATATTGGTAAAATTGCGGTTGTCGGTGTCGGAATGAAAACCCACTCCGGAGTCGCCGGCAAGATGTTTGAATCTTTAGCGCGGGAAAATATAAATATAGAAATGATTTCGACTTCGGAAATAAGAATCTCCTGCGTAATAAGAAGAGATTTGTGCGATAAAGCTATAAAAGTATTGCATAAAGAATTTGAATTGGAGAAATAGTAAATGAAAAATATAAACCCCGTTAGAAAATCAAAATGGAATGGGGTTTATTTTCTTAAAAAGGGATGAGTTTATGCTAAGCCAAAAGAAATTTTCTAACGGGATAAAACTATACGACACTACTTTACGAGACGGTGCCCAATCCAAAGGAATATCATTTTCTTTGGAAGATAAACTTAAAATAGCCAAAAAACTTTCTGAAATCGGCATCCATTACATTGAGGGTGGTTGGCCCGGCTCCAATCCCAAAGACATAAATTTTTTCAAAGAAGTCAAAAAATTAAACTTGGGAAAAAGCAAAATTGCCGCTTTCACGTCAACGCGCAGAGCAAATACAAAAGTTGAAGATGATATTTCTCTTAAAAGGTCGCTGGAATCGCAAGTCCCGGTAATGACGATATTCGGCAAGAGTTGGAAACTGCACGTCACGGATGTTTTAAAAACGTCCGAAGAAGAAAACCTAAGGATGATAGAGGATTCCGTGCGCTTATTCAAAAAACACGGTAAAGAAGTTATTTACGACGCGGAACATTTTTTTGACGGGTTCAAAGATAATTCCCCTTACGCTTTAAAAACGCTGAAAGCCGCCGTAAAAGGCGGAGCTGACTGCGTCGTTTTATGCGATACTAATGGCGGAACACTTCCCTCTCAAATTACATTAATAACAAAGAAAGTCAAAGAAGAAATAAATTGCGAAGTGGGAATACATACTCACAACGATAACGGCATGGCGACCGCAAACTCTATCATAGCCGTAGAAAACGGCGCAACCCACATTCAGGGAACTATAAACGGACTCGGCGAAAGATGCGGCAATGCCGACCTTATAACCATTATTCCCAATCTTCAACTTAAAATGGGAATAAAATGTTTAACGAAAGAAAATTTAGCAAAACTTACGGAACTTTCGCTCTATATCGACGAGATAGCCAATTTAATACCTGTAAACAACCGCCCTTTTGTAGGAGAAACCGCTTTTGCCCATAAAGGCGGTATGCATGTGGACGCGGTAAAGAAAAACACCGCCACATTCGAACATATAAATCCCGTTCTTGTCGGCAACAAAAGAAAAATTCTGGCTTCGGAACTTTCGGGGAAAGCCACTATTTTTCTTAAAACAAAAGAACTGGGAATCAACTTGGACGAAAAAGACCCCAGAATAATTACTTTACTCAACAGATTAAAAGAACTGGAACATGCGGGATATCACTTTGAAGCGGCAGATGCTTCTTTGGAACTCTTTATAAAAAAGACATTGAAACAATATAAGAAATTATTTGAACTGAAAGATTTCGCTGTTCAAATAACCAACCAAAATAATAAATTATCTTCCGAAGCCACAATGAAACTAAAAGTAGGAGAAAAAGAGGAGCACAGCACTTCTACGGGCGATGGTCCGGTTGACGCCTTGACAAACGCTTTAATGAAAGCACTTATAAAATTCTATCCATCTCTTAAAGGGGCAGAACTTGTAGATTACAAAGTGAGAATAATAAACCCCGAAGCAGGCACAGCCGCCAAAACAAGAGTTCTCATCCAATTCCGCGACCATAAACATACATGGGCAACAATCGGCGTCTCCACAAATATAATCGAAGCATCATGGGAAGCATTGATGGATTCCATAGAATATAAACTGCTGAAAGACCAAGAAGAGAAGTAAGATAGACCGAAGACCCCCGTATGCCTCCGAAGTCGATTGCTTATTGCAAGTAACCAATTTACAGTAATTATAAAAACTGTACACTATTAATTAAAAAACAAAAGGGACTTATCTATTATTCTTACACTATCCTTACACTTTAAGAATAACTTTTTATAAACTATTGACTTCGCAAAAACATTCTCCTATAATCTAATACAATCTTACATAGTTGAAATATAAGATTAGCATAAAACATGAAAAACAATAACAGGTTAGATAAAAGACTCCAGAATATTCCGGCTTATCTGTGGTCGAAAATCGCTCAAATAGATGAGTTGAAAGGCCAATGGATCGCTGGTGTAAGATTAAGTCCGCAGGTACTGGGTCGTCTGAAAAGGTCTGTTTTGGTTACTTCCACTGGCGCTTCCACTCGTATTGAAGGGGCCCGTCTTTCTGATGAAGATATAGAAAAACTGATGCGCGGCATTTCTATCCAAAAATTCTCCGACCGCGATAAACAGGAAGTTAAAGGATACTATAAATTGCTTCAAGATGTTTTTGATTCTTGGAAAATCTTGAAATTTTCAGAAAGCACATTAAAACATTTCCATAAGGAGATGCTCAAATACGTTAAAAAAGATATTTATCACAGAGGAGAATACAAGAAGCAAGAAAACAAGGTTCAAATGATAGACGAAGCCGGAAAATCAATCGGTGTTCTTTTTGACACCACTCCGGCTTATCTCACCGGCAAAGAAATGCTGGAGTTAGTTGAATGGGCTCAAAAGGCATTCAAAGAGAAAAAACATCATCCGCTTCTTGTTGTCGCCAATTTCCTTGTTGAATTTTTACAGATTCATCCTTTTCAGGATGGAAACGGCCGTCTTTCAAGAATCCTGACAAATCTGCTTTTATTAAAAGAAGGCTATTTGTATATGCCTTATGTTTCCCATGAAAAACTTATTGAAGACAATAAACCTGATTACTATATGGCGTTAAGGAAGAGTCAAAAAACGTTCAAGGCTAAAAAAGAAGATATTGTTCCTTGGCTGGAGTTCTTCTTAACTATATTCTTAAAGCAATCAAGAATGGCAGTTGAACTTTTAACCAAAGAAGACATTGAAAAGATTCTCTCCCAGAAACAACTTTCAATTTGGCAATATCTCAATAAAGTCGAAGAAGCAACACCACAAGAAATAACCTCGAAGACCAAAGTCGCCAGGCCAACAGTCAGTCAGGCTCTTGATAAATTATTGAAACTTAAAAAAATTGAGCGGCTTGGGCTCGGAAGAAGCACCAGATACAGAAAGATCTAATACATAATTCTATGGGTACAATAAAATATTACAAGCAGTATTTGAAAGTTATTTCGAATCGCAAAATATTAATTTGGCTAACAGTTGTTTGGATTACATTAGAATTACTGGTATTTTCTCCCAATGGCTTTTCTGCCGGGAGTTTTGATGAAGAGAATTCACGCCTTATGAAACAAAACCCTGAAGGGCTTTCGTTAACTATTTCTATAGAAAAAAATTCCTATCGCATTGGTGAAGTTATACCTATCACACTAAGCTATTCAAATAATTCCAACATCGAGTATGTTGTTGATACCCGTAATTATGACCGCTCCGGAAGAATTGATCAAATAGGTTTCAAGGTGGAAGGGCAAGCCGGCGATTTTTGCGATCCGCTTGTTGGAAAGCTTCCCGGTATAGGAGGAGGCCTGGGTGGCGAAGAATCAATCGGAAAATGTTCGCAAGTATTTGACCTCAATGAGTGGATTCGTTTTGAAAAACCTGGTAATTACAGGATTTACTGTACTGCTGACCGTGTCCATAAGAAAGACGATTGGAGTAACCATATTAACCTCTGTTCGCAAATTGTAGATTTAAAGATTGTCCCGTCAGATAAAGTTTTCGTTAAAAAAACAACGGATGAAGCAATAGCGAATTTGAAATCTAAAGATGAAGATGTTCGTCATAAGGGTATCAACGCGCTAAGATTTTTAGCTACTCGGGAAACGACAGATATACTTGTCCCTCTTTTAGGAGATGAAAGTCCAAATGTTGGTTTTTGGGCATATCTGGGCATTATAGGTTCTCGAGACCCGAAACACGCCCAAAAGGTTCTTTATAAACATCTGAAAGACCCTGATATGGTCGTGGATTTTAAATATATCGATGCTTTGGCTGCTGTTTCGCTGCCGGCTGAAGAATGGCTTATCAATTGGGATAGCCCTGATACTGAAAAAAATATTAAGTTAGCTCAGGCTGTATACGAAAAGAGAGAAAATGTCCGAAAGAAAATATTAAACCAATTAGCCGATGTTATTGGAAAGAAACGCGGAAGAGCATTGTCTGTTGGTTGTGAAGTCCTTCTGGAAAGTAAGATTGATACTCCTATTCTGAGGAAGAAGCTTGCAGAATCGTTTTCATATTTGACAAAACGTGAACAGAAAGGTCTTTTAGAGTTTCGCTGGGAACAGATAAAGTGCGCTGAATTTGAGCCTGTTCTCAAGAAAATATTCGAGGGTCCTTTAGAATATGAGAATTGGAGGTATCCCGGGATTAATTCTCTTGCTTTGCTTCATTACCAAGAGTATAAACCAATAGAGGAAGAGAGAACATTAATAATAGAAGATATTAAGCGGCCGCGTCCATTTCTTTCAGGGAAAGTGCTTACTTCGTTACCGGATGAATATCTTCCTCAAATTGAAAATATACTTATCAGCAATTTGAAAAAAGGATCTGCTGCTCCTGATTTAGAGAAAGTTACTCGTCTTATTGAACGATATGCAACGAAAAATATACTGCCGCAAGTTATAGAATTTTACCAAACAAGGACATGTCAATGGAACTGTCCATGTAAAGCAGGTATTTTGCGCTATTGGATAAAACACGACCGTAAGAATGGAATTGCGACTGTAGCAGAAGCCATGAGTCCTAATAACTATGCAGCATGTTACCATTCTTTATTGGGTGAAGTATTCTCAGATTATTATGGGCCTGACGCTGAAAAAGTCGTGATTTCATTTCTCCTTGACAAAGAGATTGATGTCGTTATGGATGCAGTCCGGCTTCTTGCAAAGAAAGGAACTGCAGATTGTATTGACCCCCTACTGGAAAGATTAGCGACACTTGACCCCAACAAAAAAGAACGTTTGCCCCGAGAGAGTTTTTCTGAAGAATATATCTACAGAGAGATTATTGATTTCCTGCTAAATAATAACAGCTGGGAACTGACAGGTAAGCAACAAGAGTTATTAAAGAAATATCTTCGAACAGAAAGAGAACGACAGAAATATATAAAGAGATTTGAGTCTAAATAAAAATAAGTTTTGCGTTTCTGATTGAATATTTATTCTTGGTTTTACAATTGTTCTACATCTGATGTGTATATAATTTGCATCCTACTCAAGTTATCCCCTTACAAAAAAAGTTGCTGATATTTTTCTTATACCAGCCTTACACCCGCGGAAAAACCTTTGTTCAGCAAATTGGAAATTCATAGTGCCGAAGGGGGGAGTTGAACCCCCAATCCCGTTAGGGAACATGGTCCTGAACCATGCGCGTCTGCCAATTCCGCCACCTCGGCATTTTAAACAATAGAAATCAATTGAAATACATGGAAATACATTGAAATAATTTGTTTGTATACTACGTATTTCTACCCTGCCCGCTTCGCAAGCAGGCGGGTGTATATCTACCTTATTTCTATATATTTCCGTTTATTGTTATATTTCCATCAGGGGCAAAAACATTCCGGAAGCAGTAATGGCTATGAATACGCTTGCAATTATTAATACCAAAACTAATATGAAGAATAAGACAGCAAACGGAATAAAATAAGTCAAAACAGCTTGTGAGCCGTTCAATCCGTAAACTGTCCTTATTGAATTTATCTGCAAAACGATTATCCATATAATTACGGAGAATTGAAAAATCGGCCAAAGAAAAGTCAGGTCTAAAGATTTAAAAATCAGCGCCATCGGAGCAAGAAATATAAAGGGGAGAAAAGAAAGACAAACGCAAAGGAAAAGTTCGCTCGCTTTACCTTTGCCCTGGAAAGCTTCGGAAATAAAATGCCATAAGGAAACTTGCACAATGATGAAAAAAAACATCATTACAACGGAAAAAATAATATTAGATAAAAAAAACACGGCATTTACAGAATTTTCTATTATCAGATAATTACCTGCGATGAAAGCCCAGAGCGCTGCTATCATTACCATAACAGCAAGAGATAATGTCCTGTCTTCTCTTCTTAAAGCATAAAGCGGATGGACGATAATATTAAATAAAATTTCGAGATTATTCATTTGTCATATACCGTTATTCGGTTAGGGTTACGATGCCCGCCACAGTGGGATACCCCACGTGGTGTCCCATTTCGTTATTGGGTTACGTTAATCGTTTTTATTTTCCTGACATAACCTTTTACCGTAAACCGATACCTGCCCGCTTCGCAAGCAGGCGGGCGGGCTTTGTTACCGTTACCCATTACCATTTTCTAAAAGATTGGCTATTAATCATCTTAATATTAGGGGACCCACATATATTCCAAAAGTCCTGTTTTGGGAGGAAGGAATTTGCTAAAAGGATTGGAAGTTCCAGCGCCCATCTGTTGTAACAACATTCTTCTCCAGTCCCTTCTTTCTTCGAAAATTCTTATATCGTTTTCTTTGATTCCCGCAAGTTTCGCGGCAATATTTATAGCGTCTTCGAAATTGCCCAACTCGTCAATAAGCCCTATTTTTTTCGCCTGCGCGCCCGTCATAATCCGTCCGTCGCATACTTCTTCTATTTTTTCTTCGGTCATTACGGAGCCCCTGCCTTTTTTGACCGCGTCCAAAAATTGTTGGTAAGCATTGTCAACCATATCTTTCAAGATTTGTCTTTCCTCATCCGTCATCGCCCGTACGCTTGAACCTATATCCTTAAGTTCTCTGGACTTGATTACTTCCACGCCTACGCCTATTTTAAAAAAAAGTTCTTCTAAATTGGTTACGGACATAATAACGCCAATACTACCGGTTATAGCTCCGGGATTGGAAACGATTTTATCTGAGGCAACCGCAAGATAATATCCGCCCGAAGCCGATACCTCTGCCTGCGAAGCGACCAATTTTTTCCCGCTTTCTTTCAATTTCAAAAGTTCACCGTATATTTCCTGCACCGCGCCTACAGACCCGCCGGGAGAATTAATTCTTAGAACAACCGCTTTAATATTCGGGTTGTTTCGTAGTCTCTTTAATTCCTGCACGATATAATCCGCTCCAGTCGGCAAAACCTCGAAAAATCCGCCGCCGGTTTGGATTTGTATAGGCCCGTATATATTGACTATGGCAATATTTTCTCTTCCCATAGAAAAACTCTTTACATCTTTAGTAAACTTGGTTTTTCCCGATGGAGTTCTGACAACAAGAAAAGTTGCCGCAAGCAAAGATAAAACAAAAAATACAAGAATAACCAATTGAACTATTTTTTCTTTATTCATTCTTATTACCGTTGGATTGGTTTTCCCTGACTATAGCTATTTTCCCCGTGCGCACAATTTCTTTTATTTTAAAATCATGCATCAAATCTAAAAATGCCCGAATTTTATCTTTCGTGCCGGTAATCTCTATGGACAACGCCTTAAGCGAAACATCCACTATCTTAGCCCTAAAGATATCAACAACTTCAATAATTTCCGAGCGCTTTGCAGAAGAAGCCGCCTCTACTTTAACTAAAACCAATTCCCTGTCTACATAGTCAAGCCCTTTCTTCGTATAATCTGACACGCTTATTACGTCAATTAGCCGCCTAAGTTGCTTTACAACCTGTTCCAATACGTTTTCCTCGCCTTGTGAAACGATGGTCATTCGTGAGATCTTAGGGTTTTCGGTTTCGCCGACCGCCAAAGAGTCTATATTAAAACCTCTTGCCGCAAACAACGCCGCAATTCTCGAAAGAACACCTGATTTGTTCTCTACCAAAACAGAGATTATATGTTTTTTCATTCTACTCTCCCTTATTTTTTTCTAAAAACTTTTTTACTATATTAAGCCACTCTTCAAATATTTTCCATTCTCCGCGGACAAACTTCTCTATATATTTCCATTTAACATCAATATATTCATGCGCGAGAATATTTCTTAACCTTACTCCGCCAATCAATTTTTCAGAAATTTCTTTCGGAATAACGCCCTTTGCTTGCAAATTGACAAAATATTCTTTGTAGGTATCAGGAATGCGCATATCCATGCAAATTAACATTATTTTTGCCAAATCAAGGGAACTGTTTATTATATTTTCTATCCACCTTTCCACACTTCTTCTTTTCTCCGCGTTTTCCTGATAAATTTTAAAACCAATTTGTTCATACCCCGATACATCTTTAAATTCACTTTGAAGAAAATCGGCAATTCGGGACATTCTTACTTTATCAACGCGCAACATTTTGCAATTCCTCTTTCATCCTAAAAGCATCAAGATTAAAATCAATCAGGTCCTCCGCTTCCCAAGACACAGACAATAAATAATCAAGATATTTTTCTCTGTCCTTTATAGATAAAGGTATTCCTCTTATAGCTTCCCAACCAACAATGGGAAATGACCGGTTTAAAACAACAACGTCCACTTCTTTTTTCAAAAGCCGTTCTATATCGCACCAAATCTTCATTTTATCCTTTTCATCTTTGAAATAGATTGCAATATCTACATCGGACGTTTTCCCCTCTATTCCCTTAGAAAACGAACCAAAAAGAAAAGCCATAATTACGTCTTCCCGCTTTTCAAAATATTCTTCCAGAGTTTTTATAACCCTATTCTTTTTCATTTAATTTTCAGTTTGTTCGTTTTTCTACCATTAACCACAAACCATCCACTATCAACTATATTTTTATGCCATTCCCCCTATCATCTGGGTGAGGGCTTTTCCCGGAGGAACTATAGGAGAAACGTTTTCTTCTCTTTCTATAACAAAATCCATAAGCACCGGAAGCGGGCTTTTAATCGCTTTCTGCAAAGCACTTCTTACATCCTTTTTCTTATTTACTTTTATACCCAATGCGCCGTAGGCTTCCGCTATCTTCACGAAATCGGGATTTCTCTTTAAGTCGGTGGCTGAATATCTTCTCTTATAGAAAAGTTCCTGCCACTGCCTGACCATGCCCAAATACGAATTATTCAAAATAGCCACCTTCACCGGGATTTTATATGCCACCGCGGTTATAAGTTCCTGAATATTCATTTGGATGCTTCCGTCACCGGCAATATCAAACACTGTCTTTTCGGGGCAACCGAGTTTTGCGCCGATAGCCGCGGGGAATCCATATCCCATAGTTCCCAGTCCGCCGGAAGAAAGGAATGTTCTGGGAATACTATATTTATAGAACTGGGCCGCCCACATTTGGTTCTGCCCCACTTCAGTTGTTATAATCGCTTTGCCTTTTGTCAGTTCACAAATCTCTTCTATGACATATTGAGGTCTTAATTTGTTGTCTTTCTTATATGTAAGCGGATATTTCTTTTTCCATCCATTTATCTTTTTCAGCCAATCCGAACTATCCGGCGCTTTCACATTAGCAATTAATTCTTTCAATACTTCTTTAGCATCACCAACTATCGGAACATCTACCTTTACGGACTTGCTTATCGATGTAGGGTCTATATCAATATGTATAATTTTTGCATGTGGCGCAAAAGCATTCGTTTTACCTGTTACTCTGTCATCGAACCTTGCACCTATAGCAATAATCAAGTCCGCTTCCATAATCGCGTAATTGGCATATCTGGTTCCGTGCATACCAAGCATATCCAGCGACAAAGGATGTGCAGAAGGAAATCCTCCCAGCCCCAAAAGCGTTATCGTAACTGGGATTTTGGTTTTTTCGGCCAACTTGAGGACAAGTTCATGAGCGCCGGATATAATAACACCGCCGCCGATATATATAACAGGTCTTTTTGCTTTATGAATAAGCTCACACGCCTTATTTATTTGTCCGATATGCCCTTTCAATACAGGTTTATAACTCTTTAAGCTTAGCTTGCTGGGATAATTAAAATTTATTTCTTCCATCTGTACGTCTTTGGGAAGGTCTATAAGAACAGGTCCCGGACGTCCGGAAGAAGCAATATGAAATGCTGACTTGATTATTTCCGGCAATTCTTTTGTATCCTGAACAAGAAAATTATGTTTGGTAATCGCCTTTGTTATTTCTGTAATGGGTGCCTCTTGGAAGGCATCATTACCTATCATTTTCCTCGGGACCTGACCTGTAAGCGCAACCATAGGAACCGAATCCATATAAGCCGTAGCAATACCTGTGACAAGGTTTGTGGCTCCGGGACCGGAAGTGGCTATGCACACGCCGACTTTGCCTGTAGCGCGCGCATATCCGTCAGCCATATGCGCAGAACCCTGCTCGTGCCCGGTTAATATAAACTTAAAAGGGGCTCCATAAAGCTCATCGAAGATAGGCAGAACTGAGCCGCCCGGGAATCCGAAAATAGTGTCCACTCTTTCTCTTTTTAAAGATTCAATAATCGCTTTTGCGCCAGTCATTTTCATTTTTCGTTACCCCCCTTAAAATATGTCCTTGAATTATACTCTGCAAATTGAAAAGGTTCAACCCCGTTAATTCACAACAAAACGCTGTCTTGTAACAAGAAAGAGCATTCTGAATTTACATCTTATGGAATTATCCTACTATATTATTGTGAATTTTACGGGGTCAACCCCGTAAAATTTATAAGAACATACTAAAACAATTCTGTAAATGGTGAAGCAGCAGACCTTTTTTATTAACTTGTTCGCATTTTGTTATAAATTAACGGGGCGGAATAAAAAACCCACACACCAAAAACTTTCTGGCGTGAGGGATATCTTCTTATGTATTTAACTAATTTCTAAGTTCTTTTCACCAGCCAAACGACCGGTTTCAACATTTCTCTCGCGGCATTTTTTAAAACAGGATGTCGGTTTATAAAATCCGCCAATACCGGAGAGACGTTATAGTAAGTGCCGACAAAAACTTTGCCGACAGAATTACTAAGCAAATATTCGTCTCTAAATCTACTTAAAATTTGAACTTCATCCGCCAACGGTGTCCTGAAACAAACAGTGGCTATGAAACAACCTGTCTTCCCCGTGCCTCCGCCGCCTCCAAATTGATCACCGCTAAATTGATCACCTCCAAATCCATTTTCCTCTCCATCCTCTCCATCCTCACCGTCATCGCCGCCAATTGCGACAAAATCAGCAGTAATAGTATGACCTGTCGTAACACTTTCAAAAGTATAACTCCCTATTGCACCTTGCGAAACTCCATCCACAACTACATCATTTATTAGATACCCTTCTGCGGACGTAATACTAAATGCCTGATTGTTGCCATTTCCAACTACAATATCGCCTGCGGGTGAAATACTGCCGCCACTTCCGGCTGATGCATATATGACATGTGCTATAGGGTCGCCCAATGCATCCAGTGCTCCTTTAGCATTAACCCGACCATATCCGTAATATTTGTTATAACCATCGACATAAGAAATGTCCCCGATTTTATCCGCACTAATACATAAAGTCGCTTTTATTTCATTGGGCGTAAGAGCGGGATTTTGCGAAAGGAGTAAAGCTCCAATGCCTGCGGCTAAAGGACAAGCGGAAGAAGTCCCGCCGAAACCGCTTTCTCCCTCAGGATCAGTGTAGTCGCCGCTATCATATCCATCGGCTCCGGTAATATCGGTAGTTGTAATTCCCCAATTTCCGCCGTTACTCGGAGCAACAATATTCAAAACATGGCTTAATGAGTAGTCATATTCACTATAGTCGGAACGGTAATTATAATCCGTGCTGGCGCCAACCGCAATACATTCCGAATAGCGGGCGGGGTATGCAACATTGTAATCAATATAGTAAACGCCTGACACATTTGTGACTTCGTGGCTTGCATCGACATAAAAATCAAAGAAATCACATCCAGATTCTGACGAGACCCATGCATAAAAAGACAAGTCTCCTGCAACAACTATTAACTTCGTAGTCTGTAAATAAGTCATTTGGCCATGGGTAATAGCGCCTGCTTTTACAGATTGAGATGCTGCTTCCCCACTCCACCCCGTAAGAGCATGCGTGGTTGATATTTCCCAATTACTGCCTCCTCCGGTAGTCCATCCCGCAGGAAGAGAAGCACCTTCAAAAGATTCTATCTCACCTCCAGGGAAAATTACCCCGTCAACCCAAACCGAATCTTCACCTGCAGAACCAGTCCCATCTTTGCTATATTCCCATCTGAATGTGTGGTTACCAGGCAGAATTCCTGTCACCCAATACTGATAAAAACTCGAAGCATAATTCCCAGAGGAAAAAAACACGGGTTTTCCCTTTGTATCTACAGCATATTGAATTGCCGAATGAATAATAACATCATCCCCCCCTCCTCCCCAACTATTGCTCAAAACATCAGCCATCTCAGCCGCATAACGTATCGCATCACCTATAACAGTAGAAGAAGTGGGAAAGGTCCCATCATCCGCACCAATCTTAATGGGAAGGATTTTACAACCATAAGCAATACCTGCCACACCTAAAGCGTTATTGCCTTCTCCCGCCGCTACACCTGCACAACAAGTTCCATGCCCTGGTGTGACACCGACACCAGGATTGGGGTCATTGTCATCATCATAAAAATCCCAACCGTTTATATCATCTATATATCCGTTTCCGTCATCATCTACTCCGCCAACTCCGCCGTTTTCTACAGCGTTGACATATATATTGTCATTGAGGTCGGGATGTGTAGTCTCAACCCCCGTGTCGATAATTGCGATGACTATGGCTGCATCACCCGTAGATGTATCCCATGCCTCCGGAGCATCGACGTCTGCATCAACTGTAGCCCCGCCCTGTCCCGTATTATGAAGATGCCACTGGTCGCCGTATAAAATATCATTGGGAGTAAGGAATAAATCTAATTGAAATAAAAAATCAGGACTTGCCCAAAGAACGCGGGGGTCCTGCAAATATCTTTCACAGATATTCAGTGTCTCTTCTGCTTTGGTCTCTCCCAAATCAAGGATAATCTCATCCGAAGAGCCGTGCATAAAACCTACAACTTGAGCATTATAAATACGATGTAAATTTTTCAATTGTTCGGGTAATACACCCGGAGCCGATTTCACAACGATACGGGATGTTACGAGCATTTCTTTACCGGTTTCTTCATTAATAAAGACCGGGTCAACCCGTTCAAATTTATCGGACTGGCGCAGCTCGGCCAACGTGGTTTTGAATTCTTCCGGGCTCATTCGTGTTTCTGTTTTTAGTATCTTACCGAATGCGATTGTCTGTCCTTCTTTTAATCGAGGCTTTTTGTCCAAAAGTTTATTTATACCTTCTATATCCGGCGATTGATTTTTCCCCTTTGTCCGTACAGCAATCTTCCACAATGAACGGAAAAGGCGAATCTTTCTACCATCGGCGCGGTAAAAATCTCCATTATCTACCGCATCGCCGTTTTTCAGAACACCTAAACCCGCGGCACTATAAACCTCTATTGTATAAGTATTCTCTTTTGATATTTTGTCGGGGTTTTGAGATTGGTTTTGAACCGGACTTCCGAACTCGGTTTTGATTTTTTTGTTCGTAGCGGACAGCTTTGCGTTTTGGGCAAATACGGACAGGGAAGAAACTGCTAAAGATAAAACCAGAATTATTATTGCAAATACTAATTTTTTACTTTCACTTTCCATCTTATATTTAGTATTTTACCTTATATGTCAAATTAAATCTACCTTTTTTTAGCCCCTCGGCTCGCTGATTTCTCCCGATAGAGCCGAAACCGCGGCAGTCAAGGGGGATACTAAATAAATATAGGAGTTGGGATTGCCCATCCTGCCTTTAAAGTTTCTGTTTGCGGTGGATACGCATACTTCGCCGTCGGCCAATATTCCCTGATGTATCCCAACGCATGGGCCGCAACCGGGCGGAAGAATTATTCCGCCTGCTTCTATTATTATATCACACAATCCTTCCTTTAAGCTTTGCATATAAACACGTTTTGAAGCGGGACCGACAACAAGCCGCACATTTTCGGCAATTTTCTTTCCTTTTAGCACTTTACATACAGCCCTAAAATCCTCCAATCTTCCGTTAGTGCAAGTGCCGATAAAAACTTGGTCTATTTTAGTACCTTTCAATTCTTTTACGTCTTTTACATTATCGACGCTGTGCGGGACCGCTATTTTAGGGGAAAGTTTACCTGCGTCTATAGAAATGGTTTTTTCATATTCGGCATCCTTGTCGGCTTGTATTTGTGAATAATCTTTGCCTCTGCCCAAATCCTCAAGATATTTTTTCGTAATGTTATCGGACGCAATAAGTCCGACTTTTGCGCCGGCTTCCACAGCCATGTTGCATATAGTCAGACGTTCGCTCATCGGAAGCGCGGAAATCGTTTCACCTGAAAATTCAAGCGCTTTATAAATTGCGCCTTCGCTGGTAAGAGTTCCTATAATATGAAGAATTAAATCTTTAGCCATAACGCCTTCGGGAAATTTGCCTTTTACTTCGACTTTAATTGTGGCGGGAACTTTAAACCACATCTTTCCCAAAGTCATTCCGACCGCAATATCCGTAGAGCCCATACCCGTTGCAAAAGCAGCCAACGCGCCGTGAGTACAAGTATGTGAATCCGCACCGATTACGATATCGCCGGGTTTGACATATAATTCGGGTAAGAGTTGATGACAAATTCCGTCTCCTACCTGCGAAATGATTGTCCCGTGTTCTTCGGCAAATTCTCTCATTATTTTATGGCTTGCGGCTAATTCTTTGCGCGGGGCGGGGGCCGAATGATCCAAAAAGAAAATTGTATTTTGGGGTTTTGCGACTTTGTTCAACTCCAATTTTTTCCACGACTGGATTGCGAGCGGAGCCGTACCATCCTGCGCCATAATCCAGTCCAGGGGAACAATCGCTATTTCGCCCGCTTTGACCTCTCTGCCGCATCTCTTAGATAAAATTTTTTCTGCAAGTGTCTGTGCCATGTTAACTCCGTCTTAAAATTAAAAAATAAGATGGAAATATAATGGAAATGCATGGAAATATATTGAAATACGTCGTCTAATTACAACGTATTTCCACTGTATATCTACCGTATATCCATCATATTTCCAGTTTAGCCCCGACAATTCTATTTCTCGTTACTTTTCGTTGGGAGAACAATTGTAAACTTAGTCCCTTTGCCTTCCTCTGACTCTACCAAAATTTTTCCCTTATGTTCGTCTATTACTTTTTTAGTTACCGCCAAACCAAGCCCCGTCCCTTTTTTCTTAGACGAATAAAAAAGATTGAACACGCCCTCGAGTTTATCTTTAGGAATACCCGCACCGTTGTCTTTAATCTCTATTTTAACCTGTTTATTCTTTTTATCGCAAAGCGTATTCACCGTTATTTTACCATTCTCGCCCCGATGTTCTTGGGAAGAACTACGGGGTGAACCTTCGATCGCTTCCATCGCATTTGATATCAGATTGAGAACCGAGTTATAAATACCGTCGCTGTCAATCATTACTGTTTTTATATTTTCGTCCAAATGTGTCTCTATACTTATAAATTTTTCTTTCAGTCGCGGTTCCATAAGCGATACTACATCCGCAACAACTTTATTGAGTTCACATAAACTAAAGATGAGTTTCTTTTCTTTGGAATAACTTAACATATTCATAACAAGAGTGGCGATTTTTCCCTGGCTTTTTTTCAAAAAAGACCAACCCTGTTGTATCAGTTCTTTGTTTTCTTTTTCTAATCCCGTTTCAAGAAGATAACCGGCTCCTTCAAAGCCCGCCAAAACGTTCTTTATGTAATGCGAGAGTTCCGCCATTGTCTGTCCGATAGCCGCCATTCTTGCCGACCTCAAACTCTCTTCATATAACCGAGCGTTCTCGATACACAAAGCGGCCTGTTCAGCCAATATCTCCATCATGCGGACATCTTCACCCGAAAAATCTCCCCCGCCTTTTTTATTAAGCACCTCAATAACCCCTACAAGATTATCTTTTCTCATCATGGGAACGGCAAGAAGCGAACGCGTCTTAAACCCGGACATCTTATCAGCGCTTTCATTCCACAGTTTCATCTTTCTGACATCGTTTATATTCATGGACTTTTTATTTCTTGCGACGGCTCCCGCAATGCCCTCGCTTGTTTTCAGACGGACTTCTTTCACCTTTTTCCCTTTTTTCCCCAACGCGACTTCAAAATATAATTCGTCTTTTTCCCTATCGTATAGAAGAAGCGAACTCGCCTGCGCATTCACAATCTTTCTGCTCTCCTGCATAATCATGTTGAGCAAATGTTTAAGGTCGGATATTGAATCGATAAATTTAGAAATTCGATATAAAGTGGCAAGCTCTTTTTTAAATAAGGTTTCTGTTCTCTTAAACATTTTCACTCTTTTTTTAAAGGGGACAGCGACCTTTTTAAGCCTTTTTTACCTACTCTTCCTTGGTCTTCCCTGGCTTAAGCATTGCAGAGAACGTTCCAATCGTTTCTCTATTTTTTTTACAAACTCATCTGTCCCTACAACTAATCCTCTATTGGTTTTTATTCTTACTTCTTCTGCTAGTTGAGAATCATCTTCCTGTAAGTATTCTTTCCAGTCTCCTCTATCTTGAGTGGTTTTGAGCATTATTAAAGGCTTTTCTCTTTCTCCTGTATGATCAGGAGCACTCGACCATTTGTATTCCCAAGCCTTTTTTACTATTTTAGCTCGCACTGGATTATTTTCAACATATCTTATGGCTCTATATAAGTGTGCGTCATCTAATATACAGGAATAGAATCTTCCCTGCCAGAGATGACCTTTTAGGTTTCTTTGCCGGTTTAAATATTGGGAATATCTTGCGTGAGTTTTATTAAATAATTTAGCCAGGCTGGTTTCCTCATTGGGTATAGCAATAAAATGGACATGATTGTTCATTAGACAATAAGCTAAGATACTTACGCTATTATTTCGAGCATATTCATTAATCCATT
>Ga0272441_10003998_pt1 | contig 27320 bp, 25 predicted proteins | sample SSMProp6N_FD_193582 | JGI IMG/M metagenome (GOLD analysis project Ga0272441, IMG submission 193582) | Marine sediment archaeal communities from Little Sippewissett salt marsh, Falmouth, MA, United States - SSM-Prop-6N | ecosystem: Environmental > Aquatic > Marine > Wetlands > Sediment ... | reverse complement strand
CGCGAAGACGGCGACCAAGGCAGCTTCTGCGGTTCCGAGCCCTCCTGGCGTGATCCACAGGAAGAACGAGAGCATGATGGTGAAGGTGAAGATGAGGGATAGCTGCGGAACCGTGAGCGGGAGCCCTGCAGGTGTGAACGGTAGTCCTTTTGAGAAATAGAAGAAGAACTGAGGGCGCGTGTAGACGAAGAATGTGGCCACGGTTTGCAGCAGGAACGCAACCAGCGTTCCCTTCCAATGCTTTGTGAAGGCACAATGAATCTCATCTTCTGTCTCTGAGACCTTGTGCGCTGCACGTTCGAGGGCGCTCTTCCATCGAGCGAACGGCTTGCCCAACAGACGAATAATGCGACTAATCCATTTGAGGTTGCCTGCAAAATCAACGAGCCCTACAAGAATCCAGAACGTGACGAAGCCAACGACGAACGCAATAAGCCTGCGTTCTGGCCAAGGGATCTGCGGAGACGACAGCGCATAGAAGCTGCCCACGAGAATGAACGCGATCATGCTGAGGCCGCCAAGAAATCGTTCAACGACGATGGTCGCGAAGATGCGTGTTGTCGGAGCATCCGATTTCCCAACGACGAGCATGGCCCGTACGGGTTCACCGCCGAAATAGAGCGTCGGTGTGAGGTAGCTGACGGCATAGCCTGCAAGACGGGCTCCGATGATGCTGCGTAGCGGAAGTTGGACGCCGTAGGAGCGCAAGATGACCCACCAGCAGAGGATCCAGAATGTCATAGAGATCAGGACATTCCCCAAGACACTGAGCATGCCAAGGAATCCCAAAGCGACCATCTCGGCAAACATGTTTTGCCATCCAACGAAATACAACACAGTGACCAGGATTCCCAGTCCAATGGCAATTGAGAGGAGGATCTTCCATCCGTTCCGGATCAACTTCATGGCAAGCATGCTAACACAGGCGGTTCCAATCCTCCAAGGAATTTGTCGGACGGCGATGGGGCTTACGTCCTGTCTGCGACGGCTTCGAGAACGAGCTTCAGAGCTGCGGATATTGCGCTCTCACGTACTTGGGCTCGATCACCGTGGAATTGATGTTCCTCGAAGTGAACGTGTCCAGAGGTGGCGACCGCGATAAAGACAAGGCCTACAGGCTTCTCTGGCGAGCCTCCACCAGGGCCGGCAATTCCCGTGATGCTTACAGCGATGTCAGTGCTGAATCGATCGCGACAACCTTCTGCCATGGCTATCGCTGTCGGTGCGCTGACGGCGCCGTGTTCAGTGAGTGTTTGTTGGGAAACCCCGAGAAGGCTGCTTTTGATCCTGTTCTGATAGGCGATGATGCCACCGATGAAGAAGGCGGAAGATCCGGGAATCGTTGTAAGAAGCCGCGAAAGCCCGCCGCCGGTGCAAGATTCCGCTGTAGCCAATGTCAACCCGCGATTCACCAACTCCTTGGCAAGACGGAGTGCTTGACTCATCAGTGACTGCCTCCCTTTCTGATCGGAAACGTTACAGCATCTTCGGTGATTGAGCCATGCGTTCGCGTCCACAAGCATTCGGGCCGGAGAGAACATCGTCCACATTCGGGCTTTCTTGGATGGCACAGTTCTCGTCCTAGGCGAATGGCCAAGAGGTGGAGTTGCTGCATGAGAACCGGGTCTGCAGGAAGGAGCTTGTTCAAGCGAGGATGCGGGTCGCCTCGTTCGGGAACCAGTCCCAAACGGCTCATGATGCGACGAATATGCGTGTCCGCAGGAAAGAACGGACGATGAAACGAGAAGAGAAGGACAATGCCTGCGGTCTTCGGCCCCACACCAGGAATCGCCTTCAGCCACGCTACAGCATCAGAATGTGAGAGTTCGCTAAGAAAAGACAGGTCAAGACGACCACGCTCGTTCATGATCTGCTCCAGGGCCTTGTGTATGGATCGAGATTTCTGCTGCTGTAATCCCCCGACTTGGATGGCAGCAGCAATCTCAGCAGTTGGAGCCAGTCGAATCTGCTCGAGCGTCTTGAACGTCTTCATCAGAGATGCGAAGGCACGATCGCGATTTACATCTGTTGTATTCTGCGAAAGAATCGTCAACACAAGGTTCTCAATTGGGTCCAGGATCTCGATTTCAGGGGCTCCGTATTGTCCAATCAGTCGATCGGCAATCCAGATGATCTTCGCGGCAGCATCCATTGCGATGCGAGCATAAACGGCAACACCGCGAGGGGCAACTGGTGCGCCGTCGGATCGATCGATACCATCAATCACTATGATCGAAGCCAAGAGTGCGCGCGAATGGGTTGTCAGGTTACAGGACGGAGAAGTCCTTGCCGATGGATTGCAGGGCTTGGAGAGCGATTCGGCGCTCATTGTGTCAGGTATAGGCATGGTGAGAAACATCAAGTTGGGGTACTGGAATGGGAGCGAGTATGAGGCCCATGCTTATCCGGAGCCAGCCGAGCTTCTCTCCCTTCAAGGGAATCTGTCATTAGATGCCGCGGGACAGCGAATCGCTCATGTGCATGTCTCCATATCCACGCAGGATGGATCTGTTCGTGGGGGACACTTGATTGCAGCCACGGTTCATAACACGCTGGAGATGGGCTTGTTGCCCCTGGCATCGATTGCATTGAATCGCAGACCTGAATCCAATGGATTGATGGGGCTGTTCCCGCGATTGAAGGCCAACGACTAGCTGAACGTTGCGGGCAAACGGAGTCCGTGCAGGAAGTCCGCGCCGCTGGTGCGGGACTTTCCTTCCCGCTGCAACTCCAGGATTTCCAGCAGGTAATTGTTGGTGCCTGCCAGCAGCCGCTGGCTGGCCGAAGGGCCGATCTCCCCCGGTCTGAGCACTCCAGAGGCCAAATCAGTCAATCTCGTTCGATGAATCTTGATGCGCTGGGTTCCAATCTGCGCCCATGCGCCGGGCCAAGGAACTGTGCCTCGGACCAGGTTGTGGATTGCCGCCGCCGACTGGTGCCAATCGATGTGCCCATTTTCGCGAGTCAGGCTGGGTGCGAGCGAAACCCCATCTTTGGGCTGCGGTGTGGCTTGAAGCGATCCGCTCGCCAAGCCATCCAGAGTCCTTAGGATGACATCGCAGCCTAATTGCGCCAATCGAATCTCCAGTTCTTCTGCGGTCTCATCTGGTTGAATGTCTAGCGGTTCCTTCATGAGGACATCGCCCGTGTCCAATCCTCTCTCGATGAAGAACGTTGAGATGCCGGTTTTCTCCTCGCCACGCATGATGGCCCAGTTGACTGGCGCGGCTCCGCGATACGCAGGCAGCAGGGAGGCATGGATGTTGATCGTGCCCAGTCGAGGAAGATCGAACACGGCCGCTCTCAGCAATTGGCCGTAGCACGCAACCACGATGGCATCTAGGGAGAGGTCGCGAAGTAGCTCGACGGACTCGGGATCATTAACGTTCCTTGGCTGAATCAACGGGATACCACGTTCCAGCGCGAGTTGTTTGACGGGAGATGCGTGCAGGGTTGCGTGCCGACCGACGGGGCGATCGGGCTGAGTGACTGTCAACTGGATGCCATATCGCTCATCCACGGCTTGCAGTGCCGGACAGGCGAACTCAGATGTCCCAAAGAAGGCGAGCTTCATTCGTCCGCCTCTCGCTCTCTCTTTGCCCGCTGATACTCCTTGACCAGACTTTGACGGCGTGCAGTGGAGAGTTGGTCGAGGAACAGATTACCATTGAGATGATCCATCTCATGTTGAATCGCACGGGCCATTAGGCCCTCACCCTCAATGCGAACGCGTTCTCCGTCAAGATTCAGCCCTTCTACGGCAGCACGCGCCGATCGGGCGACAACGGCGTCCACGCCTGGCACGCTCAAGCATCCCTCTCTCGTTTCCTGAATGTCATCTGATAGCTCGACAAGCTCGGGATTGATCAAGACATGGAACTCGTCGTCTGCATCCAGCACAACGATCCGTTTGGAAATTCCGATTTGGGGAGCCGCCAACCCGACACCGTTTTCCCGAATCATGACCTCGACCATCAGCTGGCAGATGCCACGGACTTCATCGTCGATGGTTTCAATCGGCTTCGCCTCTTGGCGGAGTACAGGGTCCCCGTATGTGCGGATGTCCATGATTTCCTCTTGCGCGTGGGATGATCGCATTATAAAGTAGGCTTCGGGATGCCACAAGAGAACAGCGATTGGAAGATCCGCATCGAGAAAGTGCTTGAGCTGGAGTGCGCGACCGGATACGGAGACCGTGCGGCAACGTGCGGTTTGGAGGAGTTTGTGCGGTTGCAGAATCCAGCTCTTACTAAGTGGGTCGATGGGTACAGCACAGCTAGCGTTTCCGGCCGCCGCGTCATGACCGACAAGCTGAGCACCTTGCTTGGCTTGAAACTGGATCATCCAGTACCCGTTCCGGAAGTTGTCTGCAGATTGTCCGAGCCGATTACGCGAGCCCAGGGAGTCGGCGCGAAGCGAGCCGCACTGCTTGCCAAACTGGGGTTGGAGACGGTTGAGGATTTGCTGATGTTCTTCCCGCGCCGGTTGGAAGATCGGACAGAGGCTTCTAGCATCGGGTCGTTGCAGGACGGAATGGAGGTTTGTGTCCGAGGCACGGTCCACGTGATTCAAAAGGTTCGGACGAGTCGGCGCATGATTCTTGTGAAGGCTTCAATTGGGGACGGAACGGGCTTCTTGTCTGTGGTGTGGTTCAATCAGCCATGGGTGGCTGATCAGATCAAGCGTGGAGCGACCATCGATGTATTCGGTCGCATCGAACGTAACTACGGGGAACTGCAAATGAAGTCACCGGTTTGGGAGCCAGGGGAGGCAGGCGTTGAAGTGGGACGCTGGGTTCCTGTGTACCCGGCAACCGAAGGCATTACCGCTCGCTTCATCCGCTCTCTTATCCATCGCAACCTAGAGAGCTGTCTGCCCGGAGTTCAGGAATCACTGCCAGAAGAGATGCGCGTACGATTTGGCCTGATGCGACGACGTGACGCCGTGGAGACCATTCATCGCCCCCAGGATCCAGCGTCATTCGAACGGGCACGCCGGTCGCTTGCCTTTGAGGAGTTCTTCCTACTGCAACTTGGCTTGCTGCAATCGGCTCGTGATGAAGCCGGGCGTGCACACACTGCCACCAGTGGCTTGTTGGATTCTTTCTTCGCAGGATTGCCCTTCACGTTGACTGCAGCGCAGAAGGCGTCCATTGACGAGATCCTCTCGGATATGGCGAGACCCGTCCGCATGATGCGCCTGCTTCAAGGAGACGTGGGTTCTGGCAAGACCCTGGTTGCTGTGGCTGCCGCACTGGCTGCCATCGACAGCGGTTGCCAGGTGGCCTACATGGCGCCGACCGAGATTCTGGCGGAACAGCATTCGGTTACGTTTGGCCAAATGCTAAATGGGTTGCCCGTTTCCGTGCAGCTGCTCACCGGGAACACATCGGGGAAGGCCGCGATCCATGAGCGAACGGCATGTGGGGAGATTGACTTGCTCGTTGGAACGCACGCACTCATTCAGGAGACCGTCTCATTCCAGGACCTGGGATTGGTGATTATCGACGAACAGCACCGGTTCGGCGTGGTCCAACGTTCAGCAATCGAGCAGAAGGGTGACCGAGTTGACCTGCTCGTCATGAGTGCCACACCGATTCCTCGAACAATTACGCTTACGCTGTACGGCGAGTTTGATGTGTCGGTATTGGATGAGATGCCGATCGGGGCACGATCGATTCAAACTCGCTGGATCGAAACATCGCAGCGAGACGTGATGTATGAGGAAATTGGCCAACTGCTGAGAGAGGGCCGAAAGGGCTATGTGGTTCTCCCTCTGGTGGAGGAATCAGACAAGGTGGAAGCCAGCGCAGCCATTCAAGTTGCAGATGAGATGTCGCACCGATTCCCCGAGTGTGGTGTCGGGCTCATTCACGGGCGTCTCTCGACGGAGGCCAAGACATCGGCCATGGAAGCATTTCGTGACGGGGCGACACAATTACTGGTGGCCACGACGGTTATCGAAGTCGGTATTGACGTTCAAGATGCTGATTTCATGGTGATCGAGGACGCGGATCGATTTGGATTGTCTCAACTCCATCAGTTAAGAGGGCGCATCGGCCGCGCCGGGCAGCAGGCTTGGTGCTATGCGCTGGCTAAACCGGGGACCGACGATGGCAAAGAACGATTGGCGGCCTTTGAGAGGCACCTTGATGGGTTTGTCATTGCCGAAGAGGACCTGCGTATTCGCGGACCCGGCGACCTTGTTGGTACGCAACAACATGGCTATTTCACCATGCTGAGAGCAGTGGACTTGCTACGGGACTTGGATTTGATGCGCAAGGCGCGTGAAGAGGCGAAAACCATACATGCGCAAGGGATTTCGAACGAACTCAAGGATCTCATTGAGGAACGATTCGGAGAGATGATTCGTTGGATCCGGGTCTAGCCGGTACTTGCAGAGAATTGCTCAAGCCGTTGCATTGTGTCTATTCGAGTTCCCACAGATCTTCCCTGTGCAATCTCGTGCAACGCCCCTTCCCTCATCATGTGGAAGATCTCTATCGGGATTGGAAGCGCACCTTGGCCATCTTTGCCCTCGTGACACGTTGTGACAGCGATCAGATCCATGATCTCGTATCGCTTCTCTAAGAACTGCTCGAAACTCACTAAAGGGAGGAAGTCATCTGGGTTCTCGTATGGCAGCGACTCGTAGATACCATTCACATCAGTAGCCTTTGCCAGAACATCTGCATCGATGTTTGCTGCATGTGAAGCGGCGGCAGTATCAGTTGTTACTCCAGGATTCCCAGTTCCACCAGCGAATATCACAATACTGCCATCCTTCAGTTCACGTATTGCCTTCTTGTGTGAGATTGGAGGGGCGTATTGAGTGCTGATTGCCGATTGAATTACGACCTCTCGTCCCTTGTGCTGAAGCAGACTCCGCAATGCCATAGCATTCAGAAGCGTAGCGAGCATTCCCATTGAATCTGCGTCGAGACGATCCAGCCAGAATGTACGAGCGCCTCGAATGATATTCCCCCCGCCCACAACAATTGCGAGTTCGGTATCCACAAGCTTGGAAATCGCTGAGGACACATGCTCCAAGAGCTTGGAAGAAAACGGCCTGCCGTTGGCGTCTTCCTGGAATGCTCTGCCGCTTAGCTTCAGAAGGATGCGATTAGGGCGCTGGCTCATTCCACCTCGTCGTCTCCGATCGCGAACCGCGTGAATTGGGCAACCGAGATGTTCTCGCCGGTCTTCGTTCGAAGATTGGCCAACATGTCTTCGATGGCGACCTCAGGATTCTTGACGAACGGCTGCTTGATCAAGCAGGAGTCCTTCAAGAAACGGGCAATGCTGCCTTCGACTGCCTTCTCGATGATTTCTGCGGGCTTACCCTGCTCTTCGAGCTGTTTGCGCATTTCCGCTTTCTTCTGCTCAATGTCTTCTTCGGGAACATTGTCGGGAGCGACGTACAGCGGGGCTTCGCTTGCGATATGCATAGCGATGTTGTTCGCCAATTCGATGAATTCGGCACCTTTGGCCGCGAAGTCTGTGTTGCAAGCCATTTCAAGCAGCACACCGACCTTGCCGGTGTGATGAACATAGGACACGATCCGCCCTTCATGGGCTTCTCGACCGATCTGCTCCATTAGCTCAAGACCCTGCTCGCGCAGGATTTCCTTGGCACGCTCAATGTCGCCATTGGCCTCGGTGAGAGCCTTCTTGCAGTCCATCATGCCGATACCGGTCTCTTCGCGAAGTTGTTTGATGGCTTCGATCTTAATCGTCATCTGCATCCTCTTCTTCGACTGCTTCCTTCACCTCAGGTTCGTCCTCAGTCTCTTCGTCGGCTTCGGGGGCGACTGCGACTTCTTCCTTCATCTCAGGTTCGTCCTCAGTCTCTTCGTCGGCTTCAGGGGCGACTGCGACTTCTTCCTTCACTTCAGGTTCGTCCTCAGTCTCTTCGTCGGCTTCGGGGGCGACTGCGACTTCTTCCTTCATCTCAGGTTCATCCTCAGTCTCTTCGTCGGCTTCAGAGGCGAGTGCGATTTCTTCCTCTACCTCAGGTTCGTCCTTAGTCGCTTCGGCTGTTGTCGGCTCTTCAGTGGCATCAGCAGATTCTGCAACGGCCTCGCCAGCAGTCTCTTCTGCTGTGGCAGCGGTCTCATTGGCGTCCGTTGTCTCTTGTTCGGCTGCTTTGACTTCGGGAGTGCCGACTGGGGCTTCCGCGGTTTCGGGCTCGTCTCGGCCTTCGCGTCCTTCGAGGATGGCATCGGCAATGCGAGCCGTGATCAGCTTGGTCGCCTTGATGGCGTCGTCATTTCCGGGGATCAGATAATCGATCGGATCTGGATCGCAATTGGTATCGACAATGGCGATGACGGGAACGCCAGCCAAATTGGCTTCATGCACGGCAATGGTTTCTGAATCTGGATCAATGACGTACATCAAGCTCGGCTTCTTCTCCATGTGGCGAAGTCCATCGAGGTTTCGCTGCAGCTTGGCCAGGCGTCGGCGCAAGCGGCTTGCTTCTTTGTTCGGCATATGATCGATTGTTCCGTCCTCGATCATCATTTCCATCTTCTTCATGCGGTCAATGCTCAGCTTGACGGTTCCGAAGTTGGTCAGCGTTCCGCCGAGCCATCTCCGATTGACATAGTGCGCTCCACAGCGTTGTGCTTCTTCGGAGATAGTCGCCTGAACCTGCTTCTTGGTTCCAACGAACACGACCTCACCGCCATTGGCAACGGAGTCTCGCACCGAGTAGTAGGCTTTTCTGAACAGGTCGACCGTTTGCTCTAGGTCGATGATGTGAATCCCCTTGCGCTCAGTGAAGATATAGCGCGCCATCTTGGGGTTCCATTTTCTTGTTCGATGCCCGAAATGTACTCCCGTCTCGAGCAGTTCTTTCATCGTAAGGACGTCCACATTACCCTCCCAAATTGTCATGAACTCATGATGCCGGAGTATAGCGAAAGCCCGGTAGTTCCGCAATCTCGCGCATTACGGGACACCGGCTCCAGGATTGCGTCGATTCCACTTGTCCGCCGCCTGTGCGACGAGTGATAATGATGCCACATATGAGGCGGTGAAGCACGTGGATGTAGCGCGAGTCGATCGCATGGATGTGCGGGAACTCCCTAGGAATATCGAAGCGGAGCAGGTCGTGCTTGGAGCGGCAATCTTGGAACCGGAGAGCACCGTTCCGATTCTAGTGGAGAAGTTGTTCCCCGAGCACTTCTATGAGCGCAGGCATCGCGTCATCTTCAGAACCATCCGAGAGCTGTTTGATCGGGGCGAGCCGGCTGACATTGTTTTGCTCGCCAATCGCCTTGAAGAAACCGCCGACATGGAACGCGCCGGCGGCCGTATGTATCTCAATGAATTGCTGGATCGCACCACCACTACAGCCAGTTTGGAGTTCTATGCAGACATCGTCAAGCGCAAGGCGACTCTAAGGTCGCTGATCGAAGCGGGGGGCAGAATCTCGGAACTCGGATTCGATGAAGCTACCGAGCCTGAGGAGATTCTCGACCACGCGGAAACGCTGATCTTCGATATCTCCAGTCGTGATTCAGGCGGCTCGTATTTCTTGGTCAGCGACTTTCTGTATGAGCACATTGACACATTGTAGAAGCTGCATGGAGAATCTGGCAGCCATCGCGTGACCGGATTCTCCACAGGGTTTTCCGAACTTAACGATATGACGGCCGGAATGCAGCGATCCGATCTGGTGATTATTGCTGGACGCCCGGGAACGGGAAAAACCAGTTTTCTGCTGGCATTGGCACGTCACATGGCCATTCGCGATCACGCCAAGATTGGCATGTTCTCTCTCGAAATGAAAAAGGAACATCTGCTCGAACGGTTGCTGTGCGGCGAGGGGAAGATCAACTTGCACGACCTGCGTGCAGGATTTGTTCCTCCCGAGAAGTGGCGTGAATTGGCGCATGCAGCAAGCAAGTTTCACAAGGCACAAATCATTGTTGACGACACGCCCGGAATTTCCGTGCTGGAAATCAGAGCCCGGGCACGCCGCATGCATGCCCAGTACGGCCTAGATGTGATTCTGGTTGACTACCTGCAGCTTGTTGAAGGCGGAATCCGCGCCGATCGCCGTGAGCAAGAAGTTGCCTACATCTCGCGATCACTCAAGAAGCTGGCTCGCGAATTGAATGTCTGCGTGATTGCGGCGTCACAGCTGAACCGTTCTCCAGAGGGACGAACCGAGCGACGTCCTCGTTTGTCCGACTTGCGCGAATCTGGTGCCATCGAACAAGACGCGGACATTGTCATGTTCATCTATCGTGAAGACTACCATCGTCAGCAGGACGAAGGTGGCTCGGGCGTTCCCAGCGATGCGTCCGCTCCATCGGAGTTAATCATCGCCAAGCAGAGAAACGGACCAGTAGGGAATGTTGAGGTGATGTTCCACAAGGCCTATGCGAGTTTCTATCCGGTGAGCGATGAGTGATTGACACAACTTGATACCGCATGGCTAGGAGCGTGCGGGCATCTTATAATCGGGTTCAACTGTTAGATACAAACAAGGGGGAAGTAATGACCTATCCAGCGGACTATCGTTACACGAAAGACCATGAGTGGATCCAGCTTCAAGGAAATCGGGCGCGTATTGGAATTACAGATCATGCTCAAGCTGAACTTGGCGACATTGTCTTCGTAGAGCTGCCCGCGGTTGGCGCGTCCTTCCAGAAGGGTGACAATGCGGCAACCGTGGAGTCCGTGAAAGCCGTTGGCGATGTGTTCACTCCAGTGGCGGGGAGCATCGTGGAAGCCAATGGCGAGCTTGAGTCGTCTCCTGAACTGATCAACTCCTCTCCCCACGAGAATGGTTGGATCTTCGTAGTAGAGATCAGCGATCCCGCGGAACTTGAGGACACTCTGGACGCGGCGGAATACGAGCTCTTTGCCTCCGGAAAGTAGAGAAGATGCGCTACATCCCTAACACGTTGACTGATCGACGTGAGATGTTGTCGTCAATTGGCGTTTCGTCGATCGAGGAGCTGTTCGCGGACATCCCAGCAGAAGTCAAGGATCGCTTCCGACCTTTGGGAATTGCGGGTCGTAGCGAGCTGGAGGTCGCGTCCATACTTGGCTCAATGGCCAACCGCAACAAGCTGGCAGACGCTGTGTGTTTCCTCGGTGGGGGCATCTACGATCACTATGTTCCCAGCATCGTGGGGAATCTGGTATCTCGATCTGAGTTTCTCACTGCGTACACGCCGTACCAACCCGAGATCAGTCAAGGGACCCTGACTGCAATGTTTGAGTTCCAGACGTACGTTTGCGAACTGACAGGAATGGAGATTTCCAATGCCTCGATGTACGACGGAGCAACGGCGTTGGCTGAGGCCGTTCTCATGGCCGAGCGAATTCGCAAGAAAGGCGTAGTTGCCGTTTCGCGCCCGTTGTTCGCGCAGCTGCGTCGAGTAGTTGACACCTATTGCTGGGCGAGTGAGATCGACGTTCACGAGATCCCTTACGCACCCGATGGGACGACAGATCTTGATTCTCTTCCCGAGGACGTCTCGGCCGTGGTTATCCAAACCCCGAATGCATTCGGCGTGATCCAGCCGTTGGCGGGGATTAAGGATCGAATCGGCGATGCTCTGCTGATTGTATCGTGTCATCCCTTGTCCTTGGGGATCCTGCAACCACCAGGAGCGTTTGGCGCAGACATTGTCGTAGCCGAAGGGCAGCCGCTTGGGCTCCCGATGGGATATGGAGGACCGCTGCTGGGGCTGTTTGCCACTCGCAAGGAGTACATGCGCCAAATGCCGGGACGCGTAGCAGGGCGCACGGTCGATGTCGACGGGAAGACTGGATATGCGATGGCCGTGCAAACGCGCGAGCAACACATCCGTCGACAGCGGGCTACGTCCAACATTTGCACGAATTCCGCGCTCTGTGCGCTGGCTGCGACCATTTATCTTGCCAGTACCGGTGCCGCCGGTCTGCAGCAAGTGGCCGAGTTGAATCTAGAGAAGGCTCACTATCTGGCAGACGGTATTGCGAGCATTGAGGGGTACGAGTTGACATTCAGCGGGGCGTTCTTCAACGAGTTTGTGGTGAGCGTTCCTGGCGACGCTGCCGTAGTTCATGATCGGCTCGTTGAAGCTGGATTTGCAGTGGAAGCTCCCGACGGGTTGCGCTCGCTGGGCGTTGAGAACGCGTTCCGGTTGGCTGTCACGGAGAAGCGAACGAAAGAAGAGCTCGATCAGCTGATTGCTGCGTTGGGAGGGGTTCGATGAGTACGATCTTCGATTGCCGAGGAGACGAGAGAATCGATGGCTTGTTCCCTGAGCTGGACGTGCCAGCACGGCGTGTGGAGGGACTCATCGATCGGCAACTTGTTCGCACGCAACCAGTCCGTTTCCCCAACCTGTCCGAACCCCAGGTCGCACGTCACTACACCGCGCTGTCCAAATTGAACTATGGGATAGACGATGGACTCTACCCGCTGGGAAGTTGCACCATGAAGTACAACCCCAAGGTCAACGAAGACGTGGCTTGCTTGCCCGGATTCACCGGATTGCATCCCCGCAGTGATGGGGTCCGATCGCAAGGGGCACTGCAGTTGCTGTTCGAGTTGACTGGCTTCCTGCGAGGTATTGCTGGTATGGCAGACGTTTCTCTTCAACCAGTAGCCGGTGCGCATGGTGAGATGACGGGTATGTATCTGTTCCGGAAGTACTTCGAGATGCGAGGGGATACGAAGCGGAAGCGAATCCTGCTCCCCGACACGGCGCACGGAACCAACCCAGCCTCTGCGGCGATGGCAGGATTCACGGTGACGGAAATCCCGTCCGATGCATCAGGCAGGATCGATCTCGGAGCGCTTGAAGGCGAGTTGGATGACACGGTCGCAGGCACGATGTTGACAGTTCCCAATACGTTGGGAATCTTTGAAGAGAGCATTCTCCAGGTGACCGAGAAGGTCCACGCCGCCGGCGGCTTGTGCTACTTCGACGGCGCTAATCTGAACTCGTTCCTCGGAAAGGCTCGACCTGGAGACATGGGAGCGGATGTCTTCCACTTCAATCTTCACAAGACGATGTCTACACCGCATGGCGGTGGCGGACCGGGGGCTGGCCCCATTGCTGTGTCGGATGTGCTCACTGACTACTTGCCCGTTCCGCGCGTTCTCTGCAAGGATGGTCAGTATGAGTTGGATTGGAATCATCCCGATTCGGTGGGAAGCGTTCACTCGTTCTACGGCAACTTCTTGGTGGCGGTGAAGGCGTTCGCCTACATCCTCCAACTGGGGGATGAGGGATTGCGCGCGGTAAGTGAGAATGCCGTTTTGAACGCCAACTACCTGCAAGAAAGGCTCAAGAAGACCTATCCGTTGCCCTACGACGAGCTGTGCAAGCACGAGTTTGTGCTGTCGGGGAAGGGGCTTGCTGATGGCGTATCTACGCTGGACATTGCGAAGCGCCTCATCGATTACGGCGTGCATCCTCCCACGATCTACTTTCCGCTTACTGTGCGAGAGGCACTGATGATCGAGCCCACGGAGACCGAGGGGAAAGAGACGCTCGACCGGTTTGCAGATATCTTGGAGACAATTGCCGTTGAGGCGAGCGAGGATCCGCAATTGCTGCATGACGCTCCGCGCAATGCCCCTGTGCGCCGGTTGGATCAAACTCAAGCTGCCAAGAAGCCGGTACTCAAGTACCCGTTTGACGAGACACCACTCGCGTGACGATTCAGTCCCCTCGGAGATGAGCGATCTGCTGGAGTTCACTTTCTAGTTCGCTTGCTGTTGCATTGCAGCGGCAAGCATCTTCGGATTCCACCATGACTCGTAGCAGTGGCTGTGTGCCCGAGGGACGAAGAACCACCCGCCCTGATTGTCCGAGGGTGTCTTGTGCTTTGCGGAGGAGTTCTTTCGTTCGAGCATCCTGTGCGAGCGCCGCCGGATCCTCACACGCGATGTTGCGTGTGCATTGGGGGAACAGCGGGATCTCGCGAGCCAGCGAAGGCAAGTCCGTGCCGCGATGATGGGCAATCTCAAGCAGCTTAACGGCGGTGAGGATTCCATCTCCGGTTGGGGAGTGGTCGCGAAAAATGACGTGTCCAGATGCCTCGCCGCCGATCTGAATGCCTTCTGCAATCATGCGATGGGACACATGGCGGTCTCCTACATCTGTTCGGTGGACCTGGATGTTGCGCTCGGTTAGCCAGAGCTCCAGGCCGCGGTTACTGAGAATCGTAGTGACAATAGCTGGGGGCGAGAGCAGATTGCAGTCAGCCAGATGGGATGCGGCGATCCCCATCATGCGATCGCCATCGATCACGAAGCCGTCGGGTGCGACCAGAAGAACCCGATCGCCGTCGCCGTCGAACGCGATTCCCAAGTCGGCGTTGTGCTGCTTGGTCGCTTGTTGAAGTCGGGCGAGATGAGTTGCTCCGCAATCCACGTTGATCTGAGCCCCGTCCAGTGCTGAGTGAATTGGGATTACGGTTGCTCCAAGATGTCGAAACACGCGAGGCGCGATCGGGGCGGTGGCTCCATAGGCGCAATCCAGTACGAGGGTCATGTTTGAGAAGTCGACATGGTCGACGTCGATCATGCCAGTTAGGAAGGCGGCGTATCTGGTTGCCGCCGCCTGCAGCGGGGTTACGCGGCCGATGGTTGCGGCTGGCTCATGCGTCTCTTGGAGCGCTCGCTCGATGCGTAGTTCGAGTTCCTGAGACAGCTTCAACCCGTCTCGGTCAAACAGCTTGATCCCGTTGTCCTGGGGAGGATTGTGCGATGCGGACACGACGACACCCAAGTCCGCTCGTTCATCCTTGATCAAGAATGAGATTGCAGGCGTCGGGATCACACCAGCGAGGTAGACGTCCATCCCCGCGGACGTGAGACCGGCTGACAACGCGGCCTCCAGCATCGGCCCACTGGTACGCGTATCGCGTCCAATGATGACGCGTCCGCCTTCAGGGGTGAGTGTTGCGACGATGGCTCGAGACAGGGATAGGATCAACTCAGGGGTGAGCAACCGATTGGCCTGCCCACGTATGCCGTCAGTCCCGAAAAGACCTGTCACCATTTAACGAAGCCACCCTCCCGAGATGGAGAACATAGGCAGCGGGAACGCAAGCGGATAGATGAACTCGCCCGCGAAGCCAACGTAGAGCGGACGTGACGAAACAGGGAGATAGGACAGGCCGATACCGGCAAGCGGATACGGAAATGGTTGTGTCGAATCGAAGTAGTAGAAGCCTGCCGTGACTCTGAGAAAGGCTGCGGCTCCCTCTTGTAGCGGAATGTCGAAATGGCTGGTGAACAGGGTCTTGCCGTCGGGAGTAATGAATAGTGCCGCTGACAGGATGGTCCATTCAAGGTCAGTTGATGCCTCGATTCCAAGCCAGATCGGCGTATCGCTCCATGACAACGCCAAGCGCAGACCAATAGAGCGAAGACCTTGTGAACTTGCTGAGCAGCACGCGAGGCAAGCACAAACGCTGACCGAGACCAGATAACGAGCAATCGTACGATTCATCGGGAGCAGTCTATCGAATTGGCGTGTGGATTGCCAACTAGGGACTAACTGAACGGACGATGTCACCGATGATCGGTTCGAATTGGGACGTTGGCACGCCGAACGACACACGATCGCGAACCTCGGTGATGGCGATTTCTCCCCTGACGCCAATGATATCGTAGCTCAGGATCTCAAGAGATTGGGGATCGACGACAACATTGACAACATCCAGCACCTCGAAGAATTCGTCAGGGGCAACGCCGGATGACGCTCCGATATTGATGGCGATCCGTCCGTCTGGCAACACGGCTGCGATCTGGCCTTCTCGGATGCTGGGCATTGTCTCACCGAACTGCGCTAGGGTGCGCTGCTCAGCCGTGACAGGCGAGACCTCTTGGAGTGCTGTCAGTACTCCCGCGATCAGATCATCCATCGCGAAGTCGAGGGCACTTCCCACAACCGTCGCATCAAACGACTCCGTGCCGGCGGTCATTTCGGTGGCAGAGGGGACGGAGAGTGAGATGCCGGGGCGGATTTGGAAGCCAACTTCCGCGACGTAGGCTGTCCCGTCCCAAAGCTTGGCTGAATAGACCGCTGGGCTCATCTGGTGTGCGGCCGTATCGAGTTGATCCCAGGTCCAAACATCACAGTCGTCCGCGTCGATGTATCTCCAGCCTAGCCATCTTACGAACGAGCCGATTCCTGTTGTGATCTCAATACTGAACCAGCCTGCGGCGCCAGGATTGCGATACGCGATTGTGATTGGCTCATCGACGTTGTACCAAGATCGCGCGGTCTGTAATCCTCCCCCGCAGATGTCAGGCGAACTTGTTTGCAGCATCGACAGAAACCCAGTCAGGTCGACGGAGAACCCGGTGGTTCCTTCATCGTGCCCCTCTGCAGGGATGACGGCCATGATCTCCATCGTATACGCGTTGATAAGACAGGCTGACAAGCTGACGTTGGCTTCGGCGCCGCTTACGGAGAGGAAACCGAGATTGAACGAAGAGTCAAGGATGTCTAAATCTGTCACGGAGCCTGTAATGAGAACGTCCGCGCCCAGGAGTCGTGCAGCTGTGACCAAGTCAGATGTGAGCGATGGATTCAGCCCGCGGTCTTGCATGATGGCTTCAAGCTCGGAACGATCGAGTACGCGGACACCGATTTGCACCAACCGCTCGATCAGCTTATCGGCGGTGCCAGCCCCGATGTTGAAGAACCCAGAGTTGGTCCTATCATCGAACGGTGCGACCGCAATCCTCAGCAAGTCGACGGCAGCTTGCGCTTCGTCATTCAGGACTACTGTGAGAGTGCGAACCTCCGTGTTATTTGCTTCGTTTGACTCGTCGATGTGGCTGATGGGGGAATCGACTTCTACGGACAAGAAGTGAACGCCTGCGCTAGCTATCCACTCGATCGCAATCTGTTTGGAATCTCCCGATGCGATCCTCCCAGCGATGGGCTGAATTGCGACCTCGCGGCCGTCGATGAAGAGCTGAGCGAAGAATGAACCTTCCGTGGAACTCAAGCCGCAGTTTGAGATGGTGGCTTCGATGAACACAGGTTGTCCGATCTGAGGATGCGCTGGCTCGACCTTGATCTCGGATACGATCAAATCAGGCAATGCTGATGCGCTGATCGAAACACATATTGCCAATAGGAAGAACGCTGCCAGCAAAGTCCGCAGTCTCATCAAGGGCCCCTTTATAGAATCCACCTAAAATACACACATCCTCTCGCGAAGTTTCGTCCTAGTGTATTCCGATCTGCGCGTTAATTTGAAGCCCTCTTGGGGATTGATCGAGGGTTCATAGCGCACCCCAATTGGATCCTGTGCTCACCTTTACCGTAAGAGGCACGTTCAGCGTATAGACGTTCTCCATTCCGGCATGAACCACTTCGATGGCGGACTCCAGCAGTGGCTTGGGGACTTCGAACACAAGTTCGTCGTGGATCTGCAATATCATTTTCAATTGTGGGTGTTTCCTACGGATGCTGTCATCGATGTGAATCATTGCTAATTTGATAAGGTCGGCCGCACTCCCCTGAATGGGCGTGTTGACGGCGTTTCGCCGATCGAAATTGCGCTGTTGCACATTTCTGGATGTGAGATTGGGAAGCGGTCTGCGCCGACCAAGCAGTGTCTCGGCATATCCTCTTGAAGCGGCCTTCTCAATCATGCGATCAATAGTCTCCTTAGCGCGGGGGTAGGCCGAGAAGAATCGATCGATGTAGGCTTTCGCCTCCGATTGAGGAATGCGAAGCTCGCGACCTAGGCCAAACGGACTGATGCCATAGAGAATTCCAAAGTTGATCCGTTTCGCCGCATCCCGAAGTTGGCGGGTGACCTCGCTCTCAGGCAACCCAAATACGTGGCTTGCTGTCAGCCGGTGGAGATCCACTCCAGAGTTGAAGGCTTCGATCAGAGCGGCGTCTTCGGAGAAGTGTGCAAGCAAACGCAGTTCAATCTGAGAGTAATCTGCAGCAACGAATTGGTAACCGGCGGGTGCGATGAACGCGTTGCGGATTCTTCCTCCAGTTGCCGTTCTTGTGGGGATGTTCTGAAGATTAGGATCTGAGGACGATAGCCTGCCGGTTGCAGTGGATGCTTGGTGGAATGATGAGTGAATACGGCCTGTGCGTGAGTTGATTGTCTTGGGCAATTGATCGATGTAGGTCGTGAGTAGCTTCTTGAATTCCCGATGCTTGAGCAGCTTCCCGGGTAGCGGGTGAAGCTCGGCCAGCCTTGCCAGTACCTGTGCAGAAGTCGAAGGGCCGGTCTTCGTCTTGCTGAGGACGGGCAATCCTAATCGGTGGAACAGAATCTCAGACACTTGCTTCGGGGAATTCGGATTGAATGATTCTCCTGCGATGTCGAACAAATCGGACTCCAGAACCTCCAACTCTTGGCGAATCTCGCCGCCCTGGGCAGCAAGAACATCTGGATCCAGCAAAATGCCATTGGCTTCCATCGTTGCGAGAATCGGAACCAGTGGCATCTCAACCGATTCGAACAAGGGCATCAGGTTCTGAGCTTGCAAACGTTCCAGCAGTGGCTTGTGCAACCGCTGCACGATCTCAGCATCCTCGGCTGCATAGTTGGTGGCACGATCGATCGGAACGGCTGCAAACGATCCGTCCTTCCCAGCAACGTCTTGATAGCTGCTGACCGCACAGCCGAGAACAGTGCTGGCGATTCTCTCCAGGTTATGACGGTGCTCCTCGGGCTGCGTGAGGTGAGAAGCGATCATCGAGTCAAATTGAATGCCGGCGGGGATCAAACCGTGACGTCGGAGGATGATCAAGTCGTACTTGATGTTCTGTCCGATGAGCTGAGGTTGCTCTGCCTCGATGAATGGGCGCAGGGCTTCGAACACAATATCGAGATCCAGCTGCTTTGGCGCATCAAGCGTGTCATGTCCGATGGGAATGTAGTAGCCGATGAGCGGTTGTAGCGATACTGCGATACCGACAATCTCGGCCTGGTGAGGATCGCGGCTTGTGGTCTCCAGATCGATCGACAATGTGGCTGCTCCGCTTAGTTCCGAGACGAGCTCTTCCAGTTGCTCGACAGTCAGAATCGTTGAATACTCAGTGGCGACAGGTGGCATTTGAGGGGGCGCTTGAGCTGAAGGTACAAGTCCGAGTTCCTCCAGTGAGCTGGAGAATCCCAATGTGGCTAACGTGGCTGCAAGCGAGGGTTCATCAACGCCTCGCAAACGGCAAACAGCCGGGACATCTCCCACATCGAGATCTGTCTTGAGCTGAATGAGCTCCCGAGCACGTCGAGCGTCGGCCGCATGAGTAACAAGGTTCTCGGACACACGGCGATTGCGAACCTTGTCCGCAGAGCCAAGTACGCCCTCTAAGGTGTCGAATTGCTGTAGCAACTTCAATGCCGTTTTCTCACCAACGGCGGGAACACCGGGCACGTTGTCCGAGCTATCTCCAACCAGCGCAAGCATGTCGACGATTCTCTCCGGAGGAACGCCGTATCTGGCTTCCACGCCATAGGCGTCGAGTACCTGCTGGGACGAGTCACCGCGCTTGCCTGAAGGCCGCAACAACGAGATGTTGTCATCCACCAATTGAGCGAGATCCTTGTCTGAGGATGCGATCAAGCTCTTGAATCCGTAGCTAGCAGCTCTTGTTGCCAGCGAGGCCATTACGTCATCGGCCTCAACCCCCGACATTGAGAACACGGGGATCCCCAATTCGTCAAGCAACTGGTTGATCAGAGGGAATTGCGAACGTAACTCATTGGGCATTGGGCTTCGATTGGCTTTGTAGTCAGCATACATCGTGTGGCGAAACGTTGGGCCAGAGGCGTCGAACGTGACCGCGACATGCTCAGAAGGGAACGAACGCATCAGCATCAGCAGCGCGCGCCAGAACCCGAGCACTGCTCCGACGGGTTGGCCCGCTGCGGTAGTCAGATCGGGCATGCCGTAGAACGCTCGATAGGCAAACGAGTGTCCGTCGACCAGCAACAGTCTTTGTGGATCCGGTGCCGATGGAAGGTGCAGGAAGTCCTCATAGGTAGTCATGATCTCTCGGATTCACCCCTCTTTCTTCGAGAAGGTAGCAGAGCGCAAGTGCCAGACCATCGGCCATGTCATCGGGTTTGGGTGTTTCTGCAAGGTTCAGTAAACGCTTGACCATCGCTTGAACCTGCGCTTTGGTGGCTTTTCCGTATCCGGTGACTCGCTTCTTAACCTGGAGCGGAGTGTATCCGCGAACGGGGAAACCGGCGGCCGCCATCAGCAGAACACCGCGCGCTTCAGCCGTTCTCATGGCAGTTCGCGCATTGGTGGCGAAGAAAACCTCCTCAATCGCCACGCCAATCGGTGCACAGGCCTCGATCAAGGACCGCGTTTCACGGTGAAGGGTCTGTAATCGCTCGGCGCGAGGTGCGGTTGACTTGGTCTTGATGACGCCACCCGCGACCGCCTTCCACTGTCCATCGACCATACGCACGATGCCGTATCCGGTGGTCGCCAAACCGGGGTCAAGACCGATGGCGACAAGTTCACGGGTCATGAAAGGAAGTCTCTCAAGGTCTTGCGGTCGGAATCCGATTCACGGCAGACGTGGCCCGGATCGTCGTTTAGATTGGCGCCACATTTCGGACACAGTCCGCGGCAAGTCTCACTGCACAGCACGTGTGGGTCGTGCACGGTCTGGATCATCTGAAGTGCCATTGGCAAAGGATCGACAAGATCCGAACCTGGCTGAATTGGCAACTCGAACGGTTCGGACACGTCAACGGAGACAGCGACTGGCTTGAGGCAGCGCCGACAGAGCTGCGTGACGTTGGCGTGAAGATCGACCTCAAGGTAGATCGTTGACAACTGTGCGAATGCTTCTCCGATCACATGAATCTCATCCACAATCCAGTCACTGTCAGTAAACAGGTCAGTCGGGGGCGTGAGGAGCAAGTCGACTGGAAGTCGACGTCCAGGCGCAGCAATGAATGGTCGAATACTCAACGTCATGGTCTCAAGCGAACGGCTATGTCGGCGGTTCGCCTTCCCTCCTTCACATCATGGACACGAATGATACTCGCTCCTCCCAGAATGGCCGCAGTGTTCGCAGCGATTGTCCCCTCCAATCGTTCTTCCGCGGGCAGATCGAGCAAGCGGCCGAGAAAGGATTTGCGCGAGATTCCAACCAAGACAGGGTACCCGCACGATGCAAGTTTGGGAAGCTGCCGAAGCAGCGCGAGGTTGTGAGCGAGCGATTTGCCAAAACCGATGCCTGGATCCAGGATGATATTGTCCGGAGCAATTCCGGCCGCTTGAGCGTAGTTGGCTCTCTCGACCAGGAAGCTTCGCACTTCTGTCACTACGTCCTGATAATGCGGCTTTTGCTGCATCGTCTGCGGCGCTCCTTGCATGTGCATGAGGACAACCTTGGCTCCCGATTCGGAGACGATCTGCGCCATGCAGACATCGGAGCGCAGAGCACTGATGTCGTTGATGATGTTGGCGCCAGCCTGGAGACACGCTTCGGCCACAGATGCCTTGGTTGTGTCGACGGAAATGGGGATGCTCGCTTGGGTTCGAATGCCTTCTACCACCGGCAGGACGCGAGCCAGTTCTTCTTGCGGAGAGATCGGCTCAGCACCCGGTCGACTGGATTCGCCACCGACGTCCAGAATGTCTGCGCCCTGTTCGATCATGGACAAACCCGCCTCTATCGCGGCATCTACCGTATCCAAGCGGCCGCCGTCGTAGAACGAGTCTGGAGTTACGTTCAGGACTCCCATAACGAGAACGCGTTGCCTGTTACGCATCATTTCCGTGGGACTTGTCATCAGATGACAGTATATCATGAGCGCAAAGCGCGATCAGGAGCGCAATTTGACGTAGCCAAGTTGGCTTTCTACAATGTCACGGAGTCAAGACAGGGGTGATTACGATCGCTAAGGTACTTTTGATCAAAACAGTAGAACGTTTGGGCCATGTCGGGGAGGTTGTTTCGGTGGCGGATGGATACGCACGGAACTACCTGTTTCCCCAAAGGCTGGCTGTCGAACCGACGGAGCACAATGTTGCGCAATACGCAAAAGAGCGAGCTGTTCACGAAGCCGAGTTGCTGAAACGGGAAGAGAAGGCTCTCTTGCTTCGTGACAAGTTGGCGGATCTGACGCTGACCTTCGAGCGGAAGGCGCACGATGATGAACGTTTGTACGGCTCGGTACGCGTCGAAGACATTACTGGCCAAATCGAAGAACTGGTCGGGGAGCGCATTGAGGCGTCTCGCGTTCATTTGGAGCATCCTATCGAAGCGCTAGGCCCTCATGCCGTGACGGTCGCGCTGTACAAGGACATTTCCGTGGACGTTCGCATCCAAGTCAATAAGGAGGGTGCGAAGGAGGAATAGAGCGAATGCGCATCCGGAGGATAGGGGGTGTTCTAGCTGCGTTTTGGCTGGCCATCTCGATTGCCGCCATTGCGCAGAGCGGGCTCCTTTATCTCAACGAGGAGCCGCTTTCTCTTGTTCATCCCGTTCTCCGACAAGGGACGTCAATCCTTGTTCCCTTGGAGGAATTCGGGGCGCGCATCGGCCTTGAGGTCTCGAGTCATGACGGCGAGATCGTCCTGCGCGGGGCCGGGTTCCGACAAGCGTTCGAGGAGGCAACGTTTCATATTCAAGATGGTACGGCTTACGCGTTGCTTGACTGGGTCCTCGAATTGGTGGATGGAGAGATCCATTATGTACGTGGCGACGTCTATATTCAGACTGAGCGCTCCGAGATCGCTGAGATCGAGGTTTCGTCGCAGCAGGTGACTGTGAGGCTGTCTGGGTTCTCCTCTCACGTAGAGGAGCTCTCTCGACAGGGCTTGTCGGACATTCTTCTTGTGCGCTTGCCGCACACCCAACTGAGAACAGAGGCTCAGTTGATCAGGGTTGGAGAGTCCGACATCCAAGACGTGCAAATTGTGGGCTCAAGTGGCGGCACAGAGCTGTCCATCTCGCTCGAGCATGGCACCGTGCTTGCGATAGAGCAACTGGAAACCGATGACTTCTACGTGCTGACGATTCGTGTGGTGGAGACGGCACTCCACAAGTCGGTTATCGAGCTGAGTGACGGAATCACAGTCCACGAGTGGACGGATGCTTTGGCCGAGCGCACTGTTAATTACGTCTATGTCGAGTCGTGGCGGGATCGTTTCCGCGTAGCTCCTGCAGTCTCATTGGGTGGGTATCAATCCGTCGCTGGCCTCGACGCCATTCTGAAAGAGAACCTGGCTGTTGCGGCGATATCGGTAGACTGCCCCTGGGATTCGCTGTTCCCAGAATGCCTAATTATGTACGGAGTCCCTTGTCTAGTCCCGGACGTGCCCTCAGAAGTACTGGCAATCGACCTATTTGGTCGCTGGACAACGTTTTCGTCTCTCTGCTCTGTCGATATCAAACATGCCGGAAAGCTTATCCCGGTAGATGGTGTGAACCGATCCCTAGCCTACGGAGAAGTCGTCGCCTATGCCCCCGGATACGGCGGCAGTATCGCGCGGGGAATTCCGGGCTCATTCACCGCTATCAAGATTCGAGAGAATCGAGTGGTTTCCGTCTACCAGGGTCCGTTTGTTTCCGAGGATCCGTCCGCCATTCTGCTTGTGGCAAGCGGAGAAGCCAAGGCTGTGCTGTCGTCAATTCAGCTGGGTGATCCCATCGAGTTGGTTTGCGAATTCCTTCACGCGGAGGGGACGTACCCGCACGCGTTTTCTGCCGGGCCTCCGATCCTGTGCGATGGCATTGCTGCCCTCAGCGAGGATCAACTAGACGAGCTGTCAGGATTCGCAGGAGGAACCGTACTCGCCAGCGACTGGCAAGGAGGACTGTATCTCCTGGCGTTTGCGGGCTTTGACTGCGAAGATCCGGGATTAACGCCGTGGAGTCTGCTTGACACCCTGTACTCGCTGCCAACTGTCCTGAGAGACGCGGTCCTGCTGTCGTCTTGCGGGCGCAACGCAATCGGTTACACCAGCGCCTCCGGGACGTTCATCTTGGGTTCTAACGATCCGATTCGCCTGGCGCTTGGCCTGATTCCGATTGCCCCATGAAGCGCCTGGCGCGTGATGTGATGCTGATGGCGGTAGCCACTGCCATCTCGAGGCTACTCGGTCTAGTTCGCGATGTTGCCATCGCGGACACATTCGGGGCGGGTGTTGCCTACGACGCATTTCTTATCGCCTTCTTTGTCCCTCACTTTCTGCGGCAATTGCTGGCCGAAGGTGCCTTGTCAACGGCCATGGTGCCCGTGTACACCGAGTTAAGGGCCGCGCCGGGAGACGCTGACGCCGCAGCATCGGCAGACGCGTTCGCGTCGAACCTCATTTCGTGGCTGATCCTGCTGTTCCCCGTCCTTGTCCTTGTTGGCGTCGTCCTGGCTCCTTGGTACGTGCCGTTCCTGGCAAGCGGATTTGGCCCCGAGAAGCTTGCCCTGACCGTGAAGCTAACTCGCGTTGTGTTCCCATTCATCGCCGTCATCGGTATTGCTGCCGTGATGATGGGGATTCTCAACGCTCATCGCAGGTTCTTCGCGGCTTCACTGGCACCCGTGTGGTTTAACGTAGGCATGCTGCTTGGAATCCTCGTGCTGGCTCCTCGTGTGGAGCCTCCGATTCTTGGAGCCGGATTGGGCGTGCTGATCGGGGGGCTTGGGCAGCTGATTTCGCAAATCCCAGCGCTTCTCAGCGTTAAATTTCGATTTAGATTTCAGATCATTCCCATTCATCCTCGAATTCGCCAGATGATTCGGTTGATGGCTCCGGCATTTCTCACGCTGGCCGTGACGCAAGTCAATCTGATGGTGGACAATAAACTGGCCTCTCACCTGGGCGATGGAGGGATCTCTGCGCTGCAGTACGCTATGCGACTGTTCCAATTGCCGCTTGGCGTGCTTGCGGTCAGTGTGGCGACAGCGCTTCTGCCACGGTTTTCCGAGGCCTGGGCACGACGGGATGAAGGGGCCTTCTCCCGGTATCTCAACGACGGGATCATTGCCAGCGCGATGGTGTTGTTGCCGGCGATGGTGGGCTTACTCGTGATCGGTTCTGACGTTGTCCGGCTGCTGTTCGAACACGGGTCATTCACGTCCGCATACACCGTTCGAACGGCTCGCGCATTGTCCTACTACGCCATCGGATTGGCGCCGTATGGCTGGGTCTACGTGCTGACACGGGCCGCTTACGCACGGAGTAGACCGTTGTTCCCTCTATTGGCGTCCACAGTGGCTGTGGGGGTCAATGTGACGCTGGACCTGCTACTGGTCACGTCGATGAGAGAGAGTGGACTCGCGTTGGCGACGGCAATTGCAGGGATCTGCAACGCCGCCCTGCTCGGCATCATCCTGCTGCGGAAACGCCGCTTGACTGGCGACTCCGTTCGCCAGTTGTGGTGGATCGGGATGGGGTGCGCTGGTTTGCTTGCCGTGACAGCGATCACGAGAGCGGTGTTTGGGGATGGCTCACAGGGCTTGGTTGTATTTGCTCCGACGGTAGTGGGGATTCTCTTCTATGCCGCGTTTGTTCGATTTACACCATTGTGGGGCGCGGTGTCTGCTCTGCGGAGGTCGCCGAACCGCTAATCAACATATGCATTAGAGGACGAGTTCTCGAGCGCGATTACGGGACCACGTATCGACGTTGGACAGAACCTCTAGATCGACCACTGTTTCATCGGGTTGGATCATGCGGGACCAATCCTCAAGAATTCGCTTCAATCCGTCGGCAATCTGCGGGAAGGCGATGGTCTGCTCCAGGAAGCGCGAAACGAGAATCTCGTCCGCAGCGTTGATGGCAGCGACGGCGCTGCCTTCGGCCTTAGCGGCACGAAGCACGGTCGCAAACGCGGGATACTTGTCGGGTGGGAACGGTTCGAAGTTAATCTGCAACCCACGTTCGATGGGGAGCCGTGCCAGACTCGACGGCATCCGACGCGGATGGGACAGGATGCCTTGAATGGCGATGCGCATGTCGCGTGGTCCGATTTCCGCCAACATCGAACCATCAACGAATTCGACGAGCGAATGAACCCACGAATCAGGGTGGATGACGACATCGATGTGTTCGAAGTCGACGCCAAACAGCCAATGAGCGCCAATGACCTCGAACGCCTTGTTCACCATGGTGGCACAGTCGATAGTGATGCGCTTGCCCATGGACCATGTGGGGTGGTTCAAGGCTTGCGCGGGAGTGACCGCAGCGAGATCGGCTTCGTTCGTACGAAGGAACGGGCCTCCAGATGCAGTGAGGATCAAACGGGCGACTTCTTCGATGGGCCGCTCTCCCAGGCAGCTATACAACGCGTGATGCTCGGAGTCGATGGAAAGGAGCTCCCCTGATCTCCTCTGGAGAGAGTCTTGAATGAGCCTGCCTCCGACGGCCAAGCTCTCTTTGTTCGCCAGCGCGACTGTCTTGCCCAGCTCGAGCGCAGCCAGCGTCGGAGCCAAGCCGACGGACCCAACCACTGCGTTGACCACCAGTTCGGCATCGTTCAACTGTGCCAAGCGAACTAGCCCCTCATTTCCCCACGCTACGTCTAGATAAGGATAGTCGGCCTTGAGCCTGGCTGCCGCCTCTTCGGTGCTCACGGAGATGAACCGAGGCCGGATGCGATCAATCTGAGAACGAAACAGCTCGGAATCGTGACCAGCAGACAACCCAGCGATATTCAGATCGGTTCCATTGACACCAAGCCGATCGATGACATCCAGTGTCTGAGTTCCGATCGAGCCAGTCGACCCAAGAATGACGACGCGTCTCGCGTCTCTCATCAGCTGGCTGCTGCTGGGACCAATTCGTCGAACAGTTTGTCCAGTTCAGGTCCAGTAATCACTTCGCGGTCGAGCAGCTCATGGGCCAATCGATCGAGAACAGTCCGGTAGCTGCTAAGCAGCTGTCTGGCCCTCTCGTAGGAAGAAGAGATCAAGGAGCGGATCTCACTGTCAACCATGGACGAAAGCTCCTCGGAGTGCTCGTTGCTCTTGACGATCTCCTCTCCAAGGAACACATCGACGCGCTCGCGAGCCAGACTGAGCGGGCCGAGTTTCGTGTTCATGCCGTACTCAACGATCATGCGTTTGGCCAAATCCGTTGCCTTCTTGAGGTCATCATAAGCGCCGGTTGTGATTTCGGAGAACACAATCTCCTCGGCGGCACGACCTCCGAACAGCGTTACGAGCGTGTCCTTGAGCTCGTCCTCTGTCACGATGTATTTGTCCTCCAGGGGAAGCTGGAGTGTAAATCCCAGCGTACCGTCTGCCCGCGGAATGATGGATATTTTGTGCACCGGATTGGCATTGGGAAGCAGCCGCCCCAGCAGCGCGTGTCCGGACTCGTGATAGGCGATACGT
>Ga0272441_10003997_pt1 | contig 27324 bp, 31 predicted proteins | sample SSMProp6N_FD_193582 | JGI IMG/M metagenome (GOLD analysis project Ga0272441, IMG submission 193582) | Marine sediment archaeal communities from Little Sippewissett salt marsh, Falmouth, MA, United States - SSM-Prop-6N | ecosystem: Environmental > Aquatic > Marine > Wetlands > Sediment ... | reverse complement strand
CAGACCGCTATTTACTTTCACTGCGGGGGGCTTGATCTCTACCCCAGAAGAAAACCAGTGGCTTTCCAAATCATCAGTCCCTAACCACAAGATATGGGGGCCACCCACTCAATTGTGCGAAGAACCATATTGTTAAATTGCTGCGCGGGGACTATGCCTGATCTGGGAATAAATAATGGCGAGCTGACGCCATGCCCGAAAACACCAAACTGCGTGAACAGTCAGGCGGTTGGTGAAAAACAATACATTCAACCTATTCGTTACGCAGGAACACAGCAGGAGGCGCGAGCCCGTCTCTTGCAGATACTTGATTCCCTGAAGAGAACAAAGATTTTGACGGCTCAGGAGAATTATATTCGAGCAGAGTTCACGTCAACTTTGTTTAGATTTGTAGATGACGTGGAGTTTTATTTCCCAGAAGAGCACGCCGGCGAGACGGTCATTCATGTCCGATCTGCTTCCCGTATCGGATATTCCGACCTTGGCGCAAACCGGAAACGAATTGAGCGCATTCGAAGTAAATTTTATAAATAGGTTTTAAACCTCTAGCTACTTTTGCACAAATCACTTACGTTGTAGATATAGCAGGATGAGTAAAGGGTTCACCCATTAGAGGAGTTGTCACATATTCTTGGTAGGTTCTGGGGACAAGATACTTAATTCCAACCATAAAGAGCACCCCATTAACCAATGATTTTCAAGTTAAACTCAACCATACAATAACATGGTATCATCCTGACGACTCTATCATTATTATCCGAATGGCAATGATTCTTGAGCTAATTTTGTTCACGATACCAGAGCAAATCAAAACAGTGTTTGATCGATTTTCAGGTGTCTCATGAATGCAAGTATCCTTGACCACGGAGAACTCTTAGGGGTTTAAGTTTATTTGGGAATCGTCATCTCTTATAATTCATCTTTCCAGATACCTTAGCATCGGGGCAATAAAATCTTACTAAACTGATTCTAGTTGACTCAGGTTTTTTCATCTTGATTATATGATACTTGCAATGCCATGAGATGTGATTTAACCTTCTCATAGCTTTCACTTAAACCGTCTTTTTTGACATCCTTTTAGCGATTCACGCATGAGAAACTTTATATATATTCCCGGAATTGTTAAACTCTGTGCGTCTCCCCGGCAAAACCGAGGGTTCACCAGAATTAGTTATAATGCATTGCAAGGATTGTTGCGATATTTTTTGGTTGCGCCGCCTTTTCACCAAACAGTTGTTTATTTGGCTTCGCAGCGAACGTCCAGCTTAATGACTCAATCCAAGATTAAGAAATTTTGACTGATTTTAGTGACTTTTTTAAAGGAGGTAAGATCATGAAGAAATGGGTCCTAATAGGCGCAGGGGCAGTCGTGGTTATCATCATCATTGTACTAGTTCTAGGCATATCGAATCTCGGCCCTATAATCAAGAACGGGGTCAATACATACGGTCCTCAAATGACAAAAACAGAGTTACGACTAAAGGACGTGGACATATCACTATTTTCAGGCCAGGCTACTCTCAAGGACTTCTATATGGGTAATCCCAAAGGGTTCAAGTCATCGCAGGCTGTGAGCGTGAAATCCCTGTATGTGGACATGGACGAGAAGTCCTTGCTCGGCGACCCGGTTATCATTAACAAGATTGAAGTGGTCGGCCCTGCAATTACCTACGAGAAGATTCGCGGCACCGATAACTTCCAGATTATCTTGAACAACATAAAAAAGAGCTCGGGTGCGACCGAACCTTCAAAAAAGGAGACGACTGCAAAAGAAGGCGGGGGCAAAAAAATTCTGATCCAAAACTTCATTGTAAGAGAAGGAGAAGTGAATCTTGCCGTGTCCATGGTTGGTGGGAAAACTATAAGTGCACCTCTACCTGATATTCATCTAAAGGATGTGGGCAAGGAAAAGGGTGGTGCTTCCCCGAGCGAGGCGTTTGAGAAAATTTTCGCGTCGCTGTACAAGCAGATCACATCACCTGCCGTGAGCGACTTGATGAATAAGGAACTTAAGGCCATAGGCTCAAGTCTTGAGGCACTGGGCGGTAACACCTTAAAACAAGTGGAGGATTGGGGATCGGGATCCCAAAAGAGTACGGAGACGGTAACGGATAAGGTAAAAGGATTATTTAATAAATAAAGAACCTGGCCCTATTTTTGTTCTTGAGAAAAGTCATTTTATGGATCTCGAAATATTCTTAACTCCCAGGGCCGTCCCAAACTTCAACAAAATATAAGGATCTTTGAGCATAGCTGAACTAAAGAACAATTATCCGAAGGAAAGATTTCTGGCAGCCTGAAAATCTCAAGATTACCAATAGGTATAACTTCTATGGACCTCCGAAACCAAGAAAAATTGCGCGAGAGACACAAAGAGATTTCGGCCACGGTTCGACGCACAATGTTTGCCTTGCTCGCCTACAGCGCTTCCTGTGCTGTCATTATTGTCCAGCCGGACTTGCCTTTTGTGCTCACAAGCAGCGGTGTAAAAGTTCCCGTCATTAATGTTGCAGTTAATCTCAATGCCTTTCTGATAGTCGGCCCTTTAGGCCTCATAGCGATTACTATCTATCTTCATATATTCCTTGAAAAATTAGATCGCATAACTGAACTTTCTGAGGACGACAAGCAACCATTTCTCTTTAATTTTCAAGGACCAATAACCAGCTGGATTAACACATAAAATAAACCTCCAGCCCGGCTATCAATCAGACATTATTTATGCATAATTATATTTACGTTTTATTTACATGACATAATTTGTTGACATTTAAAAATTAATAGATTAAAAATATACACATGTATACGCGAGAGAAAAAAAGGGAAAAGACACGGGCCTCTCATCGGTCATCCTTGAAAAAGCCGGGTAAGACCTACGGCAGGATTCTCAGTGTATGCTCTTACTGCCGTCAATTCCGGGGAGATGATGGGGATTGGCACCCTCTTAGCCATCTCAGGACCGAGTATTCCGATCTGAGAGTCAGTCATGGCATCTGTCCGACCTGTGCGGAAGCCTTGTATCCCGAGCTTTACGAGGCCGTCACGGCAAAAAGAGCGGTCGTCTAGCGGACCGCTGCCCACCTGACAGGGACAATGCCACACAATTACGTAGCATTCCCGCCCCTGGAATCGACAGATTTATATGATCCCCTTCTTGATTCACTCCACCCATATCATTCGAACTTATTGATTTTAATGATATCGGGATTTTGACATTTGAAATCGCGGACATTAATGCAAGGCGCTATGACAGAGCCTATCGTCTCTGACCTCCCTCCGTTTTCAAATGCGGGAATCTTCGACTGGATCCAGAGGGCCAGGTTTTCCAAACCAAAATAACCGTTATGGCTCTTAAAACCCGGAACGGACCGACGAATGGATAGATCGAAAGGACGATCGACGTCGCTCTCTTCCCTGAGCCTCTCTGGGAAAACGCTCTGGGTCCTAACTGGAAGAAAATGATGACACGCGAAAAAAACGCAGAGCTCTACAGGGCAATGTAACTCTAAATCTCCTCCGCTTTCCCCATCAATTTATCAAACTCTTCAACGTCGACGACCGGAGAAGTAGTAAAAGTAATACCCGTCAGTGTTCTCAGTGCCACCGACGCCCCCAGGGCCTGCTCCGCGTTGGGAAATTCCAGAGTAAAGACAAGATCGTGTTCTCCCATAACGGCGTACATGGAAACAACCTTCCCGCCATGTTCCTTGATGAGGGCCTGAGCCTTCTCCGTTCTTTCCGAACTGATTCCCTTCATGGCTCCCGACGAGTACTTACCAAACATCAGAAAAATAGGCATGCTCATACCTCCTTTCTTCTGTTGATCGAGGTTTTCCTCCAAAACATACTTCGTATTTTACCACCTTTCCTCTTCGACATACAAGCCCCTCGGATAGGGGAAGGACAACCAATAAAACCTGAACAACAGGAGATAGGGGGAATTCGAAAGCTGTTTTGAGTTCAGGCAGGGTCAGACTCGCCCCTGTTAGGTTCGGGACCGGACAGAGACGCCTCCGGCCACCGGCGCAAAAATGACATAAATAATGATGGACAGGAAAGACAAAACTACGAATTCCACCCACAGAGCCGAGAGACCACAGAACTTTTTCCTGCTCTGTGATCTCTGCGCAGGCCCTGCAGGAGATACCGAAACTCGGATTTGATGATTCAAAAATGCCGTATCATAACAAGTGCAATACCCTTTGGGCTACGGCTGTGACTACGAGGTGAAGTCTTCTCTATTAGTTCATGCCAGCCGGACCTGTGGGCGATTTAATCCGGTAGCCGATCTGTTTCTTTGTCCAGTAATCGATGCGCTCGTGCAGATAGCTGATCCATCCCCTGACTTCTTTCTCGGGATAACCCTTGCCGACCATATCTTTGACGTAATTCTCGATCACCTTTTCCGCCACCTTTTTCCACCGGGCGATTTCCTCGGGCGGCAGTTGAATGATCTTAACCCCCTTTTCGGCGGCGAAATCCATACCATCGAAATCAGTTTCGTTCCACATAAGTGCGAATCTCTCCTTGTATTCTCCGCAGAGTTCATCAAAGATCTCCTTGAGATCCGGGGGTATTTTCTCATAACTTTTCTTATTCATGGCTACATAGAAGGTATACAGGTTCCCCACCTGCCAGGTTGAGGTCGTATATTTCACCACCTCGGCGAAACGAAAGGTCTTCAGTGTTTCAAAGGGGATATTAACCCCTTGGATCACCCCCTTGGACAGCCCGTCATAAACCTCCATAATGGGCATCGGGGCAGGGGACGCGCCAAGGGCGGTGACGGTATCGCCCACACGACCGGGTGCCCGGATGGTCATTCCCTGAAGGTCCTCCAGTTTGTTGATCGGCTTCGTGGAAAGCATGACATTGGGCGTGCTCGCATGCATCCACAATATTTTGTACTTGTCCCATTCCTTGGGTTTAAATTTCTTGTGAAAATCATTGACCACATGATTTGATACCCATCCGCTGGGATAGCCCAAAGGTAGATCGCAGGCCTCGGTTATCGGGAAGCGACCGGGTGAATATTCAACATGCGCAAACCCCATATCTGCAATCCCCGCCTTGATACCCTTGGCCATGCCCGGCGGTTTGAGTAGCGAACCGCCACCAAAATAACGGGTTTTGATACGACCATCCGTTCTTTCCTCAAGTTCCTTTACAAACGCTTCGCACATCTGAGATTGTTTGGCCGGAGTTGGGAATATATGAGCGAATTTGAATTCTATGACCTTTTCCTTACCGTGAGCCATGCCATAAGGCATGAAAACCAGCATCATGACCAAGCAAAGGATTCCCCCAATGATCGAACGTCCTTTTTTCCTCATCGTTTACGCCTCCTTTTGGATTTGGTTAAGCCTTCTTTTTCTTCCTCACCAATTTATGCCTCGGCAACATACCCGCTTTGGCACCCGTCCAGCCAAGCCTTGTATGCCGTTTTACCCGAAAAAAGGTTACAGGTCTTCCTGGCCTTTACCTAGGCCGATGATCGGAGGTAACCCCCTATCCCCTTACCCAAAAGCTCGGAAGGATCTGATGAGCCTGCCTTTTCGCAGTGATTCAGTTTTGGTTTAGATTTTAAGGTAACCCAGTTCAGATGAGATCTCGCTGCAGCTCCGCTTTACCAACTCAACGGAATTTTCCATCCCGTTGCTTAAGAGACTCTGGCTCGTGGGGAAGGCGATGCCCAGTGCGGCAATTACTTCACGGGAGTAGTTTCTGATGGGAGCGGCAATACCGATAATGCCCTCAACAGCCTCTTCCCGCTCAATGAAATAGCCCTGATTGCGAATTTGCGCCAGTCGCAGACTGAAGGCATCTACATCAGTCACTGAATACGGCGTATACGCCTTCAAAGGCTGCTTTTTCATAATGCCCCTGACCGTTTTTTCATCCAGGTAGGCCATGAGGATCATACCGAGCACTCCATAGTGAAGCGGTCTCCTCCACCCGACGTCGGAAGAAATGCGGATAATGCCACCGCCTTCACGCTTGCCCACATAAACAAGCTGTTCCTCCATCATGATGCCGAGGAGCACGGTTCCGCCCGTCTCGCTTTGAAGGCGGGTCATGGGGACCGCCGCCACTTCGCGCAAATTAAACGAAGAGAAGACGATTGCTCCCAATTCAAACAAACGCAATCCCAATTGATACCGTTTGGAAAGATGATTCTGCTGGAGATAGCCCCTTGAGGTGAAATTTGAAATGAGCCGTTTCGCCGTTGTCTTGTTGAGGCCTGTCTTTCGAACCACATCCGACAAGCTCATTTCTCGGTCTTGAAAGGTGAAGCAATCAAGGATATCCAAAGCCCTTTCGACCGCCTGGACCCTGTATTGGGTTTCTTTTAGGGAATTTGGTTTCATATCATGATGCTCAGTTTTGCCATCTGGTAGACTACAGAAGAACACCGTGGATGTCAACTTCGATTGACAAAGGATAACCCAAAAGACACGACTTAGCATAGCATATCGATTAAGTCGTATTTTTTGGATGACAGATTTTATCCGGCGTGACACGTCATCCCAGCAATTCACCATGTGAAAATTTAATGCCGTCAGCATCCGTGCTCATGGCAGAATTTTCCATTTTGTCGTGAAGTTTCCTTAGTATCCGGGCTGGTACCCATCCAGAAATGAAATACAAGATCTCAGCGCACGGCATGAATCCTTCCATGAAGGGAATTTCATACGCCGCTCATCTCCTGAATAGACAACCACTTAGCCACTCCCAGCACCAATAATGGGGCGTTGATGAAGTGAATTCCCCACAAAACACACTCACAATCTCCTCGTAATCACCTAAGCAACTGATATTAATATATTTTACTTCCTGATCTCAAAAACGGCATATCTTTTGCTGTGAAATCACTGAAAGACTTCACAAAAGGATGGTGTCAAAAATGCAGATGATGAAAAATAGCAATACAGAGAGACGATTGGGAATGGACAGGCGGTACTTTTCTTATGATGGTTGCATTCCTGAGCGCCGATCCGGAAAGGATAGACGCTCCGGGAGGAATCATGAAATCGGTAAGCTGATCGCGCTGGACATTTCTCAGAAAAACAAAAAGAAATCAAACCTATACCAGCACATTTAGGGGTTCATATTCGGGTTCGTCCACAATGATATAAATACATTATAAAGGGAATCGCTACAGAGCTTCTAAAGGCCATGGGTATCGGCCAAAACGTGAATGTCGTCGCCTAGGGAATACGTCAGGTTCGTCGGCAATCGCCGGCAAATGATTGAATGACCATCAAAGAACCAAGATGGCCTCGAGTCGTTCCAGATCATTGATGACACGCCAACTTCCACCACCATCTTCTACTCGCGCTTTCCAATCTTTAAGTCGTTTCATATATTCTCTCGGATCGATATTATCAGCAATTATTTGCCTGGTACCATTTTTCTATTGCTTTTTACTCCGATTTGTCCGGTCTCTTTAGTGGAATGCCCCACTTCTTCATGTATTTCCAGATTGCGGTTCTGCTGCGACCCACCCGCCTGCCGACTTCGGCCTTGTTCCAATCGCACTCCCTCAGGATTTCAAGCAATATTTCAGGAGACAGCCTTACACCTGATGGGGTTCTGACCTTTGCAAGAGGGGGCACACTCAGTGAATCAGGCCGGTAGGCCAGTTGTCGTATCTCAACAGGGAGGTCAAAAACATCGATATGCTCACCCGCACAAAGAACAAAGGCATGCTCGATCGCATTTTCCAGTTCACGGATATTTCCGGGCCACGTGTAGTCCATGAGAATTCTCATGGAGGACTGCCTAATGTCTTTGATGTTTTTCCCTGTTTTTTGATTCTGGACCTTGATGAAGTGGCTGACTAGGAGTGGAATGTCCTCCTTTCTTTTACGAAGCGGGGGGATGGTAATCGGATAAACCTTAAGCCGATAATACAGGTCTTCCCGGAAATCTCCGCTTTTCACCAAGTCAATAAGGTCTTTATTCGACGCCCCAATAATGCGGATATCGATTTTCCGTTTTTTGGATTCTCCCACCCGTTCGATTTCACGCTCCTGGATCACCCGAAGAAGCTTGACTTGAATGAACGGGCTGATTTCACCGATCTCGTCAAGGAAAATGGTTCCGCCGTCGGCTTCCTCGAAGCGCCCTGTACGATCCCGAATGGCCCCGGTAAAGGCTCCCTTCACATGGCCGAAAAGCTCGCTCTCCAGCAAAGATTCCGAGAGAGCGCTGCAGCTGACGGGGATAAAAGGCATTTTACTTCGAAGGCTGTTATGGTGAATGGCACCCGCCACCAACTCTTTGCCCGTACCGCTCTCACCCTGAAGCAGAATAGTTGCCTCGCTTGCACCCGCGGCCCTGATAGCTGAAAATACCTGCTGCATCGAATGGCTTTTACCAATGATATTATCAAAGCTATGAAATTCACCCAATCGGCGGTTGGCTTCTTCCGCCTTGCGCCGGGCCTTTTCCAGTTCCGTAAGGTCGGTAATGGTTTCCACAACGCCCTTGACCGCGCCATTCTCGTCCTTGACCAGCCTTGCGCTTTTTATGACGGGGACATCATGTCCCCCTTTGTGCCTTAAAAAACATTCCCGGCTCTCCAGGCGACCGTGCCGGAAAATGCCGCACTCCTCCATACCCGTTGGGCATGCCTTTTGAAAACAACGGGAAAAGCTGAGCATCGTACATCGCTGGCCCACTGCCTCCTCAGAGGAATAACCCGTGATCCGCTCCATTGCGGGATTCCATGACGTTATCTCCCCCGCTTCATTAAGGGTAAAAACGCCGTCTGCCATTGCCTCCAGCAGCAAACTCGAAAAGCCGGACTCCAGTATCCAACCCACTTTTTCATCCATCATAAAAAATTGCCTTTCCATAGGAGTCACATTTTATGAAGAGAACTGCAAAGATACAGACCGTTACCGTAACGCTAATAAACGTTACGCCATAGGCTATTTAACGTTACCCCTGTTTGTCAAGTTGATTGAGGTAGCTTCTCGGATGATTGTTCCAAAAAATAAACACTTTTCGTTTTTATTTGATATTTCGGAAGGTTATTTTTTGAAGCCTCATGCGCCTAATGGCCAAAACTTTTGATCGTGATAAGCGGCACCAATTTTGAAATGTTTTAAAAGAAACGCTTTGGCAAACTCCAAAACAGGCACCTGAGTGCTTATCTGCAAAAAAGGATAATTCATTGGAAGTGAAAAAAATCACATCCAAAGATGAGCTTGAAAAGGCCATAGAAAACAATATCACATTAATGGATTTCGGTACGCCATGGTGCGCCCCCTGCCGTTTGCAAGAACCGATCATGCATCGGCTCGCCACTCGATTTCAAGGGAGGGTGCTCATTGCGGCGACCAATGTCGATGAGAGTCTCGATTTGGCATTAAACCTGGGAATCCGGGGTATTCCCACCCTGATCATTTTCAAGAACGGCAAAGAGATACAGCGCTTCGTAGGACTCCAATCGGAAGACACTCTCTCGGATGTTCTAAAAAAACATCTCAGATAGGCCCGAATCGGCGGAAATGGATACGTGGCCGTCATGTTCCTGCCCCATACCGATAGAAGGCTTTTCCCGTCCGTCGATAACTGAAAAACGGGCGTCTTTTGACCGAAGTTGAATGCGTTTAAAAAAGCTACGCATTTACGAAAACACCTAATCTTTACGGAGGAGCTTATGGAAAGACTATTCGAAGAGCTTAAACTGGGCGCCGCCGAGCTTGTAAATCGGTTTGTATTTCCACCCATCAAGCTTGGCGCGGGGAATCCCGACGGCACGGTGACGGAACGGCAATTGCTCTTTTATCAACAGATCGCCGAAAAGGGCCCCGCAGTGATGATTCTTGAACCCGTCTCCGTGACGCCTGAAGGAAAAGAGCACCCGAAACAGCTCTGCATCCATCTCCCGGAAAGCGCGGGGGAAATCAAAAAAATTGTCGATGTCGTGCATGGGCAAGGTCGCCTCACCTGCCTTCACCTAAACCATGCGGGCGCCGCCGCCAATCCCATGGTCACCAAGACCAAACCCCGGGCGGCTTCAGTAATCACATGCCCAACGAGCGGACAAACATCGGAACCGCTAAGCGAAGAAGAAATTCAAATCATCCTCGCGGGCTACAGATCCGCGGCCCAAAAGGCCGCACAAGCGGGATGCGACCTCATTGAGATCCAGGCGGGCCACGGGTACCTCGTGTCCCAGTTTTTGAATGGAAAAATCAACAAAAGAGACGACCGTTACGGCCAAGACCGGTTGCTTTTTGCCGCGGAAGTCATATCCGCCGTCAAAGACGGCGCACCGAGCATTCCATTTTTGATCCGTATTTCAGGCAATGAAATGTCACCCGAGTTCGGTATTGGCCCTGAGGACCTGCAGCCTCTTCTGAAACTGGCGGAGGACGCCGGCGCGTGCGCCGTGCACATGGGCATGGGAAGCGCCTGCTTCAGTCCTCCATGGTATTTCCATCACGCGAGTCTCCCTGAAAAACCACAGATGGATGCCCTGGCATGGGTTAGAGCACAGACCTCGCTCCCCCTCATCGTTGCCGGAAGAATGGGCAGAAAGGACCGAATTCAAGAGATATCGGCAAACGGCCTTGTCGATTTAGTCGCCCTCGGAAGACCCTTGATCGCGGATCCCCTGCTGATCGAGAAATGGAGAAAAGGCAAAGATGAAGAAGTTCAGTTTTGCGCCTACTGCCTGCAGGGGTGTCTCCATCGTCTTAAAAACGGCCAGCCCCTGGGGTGCAATCTGAACGCGGAGATCGGATTACCGCCACTGGAACCTACTAAGCGTTCCATGAAAATCCTGATCGCTGGAGGCGGTCCCGCTGGTATGAGCGCGGCCCTGCATTTAACCCGGAGAGGACACCGGGTCACCCTTGCAGAAAAAGAGGATCACCTGGGTGGACAATTCGCTCTTGCCTGGCAGGCGCCGGGCAAGGGAAAAATGAAGGATGGGCTTGAGTCGATCGCTTCAGCTCTGAGGGCATCGGACGCGACCATCCTAATGAACAGAGCCGTAGACCCGGCCCTTGTAAGGGAACTTGACCCCGACCTCTTGGTTTGGGCGACCGGAGCGATTCAAAACATCCCGGAGATCCCGGGCCTCGAAAATCAGCACCGGCTCACATCGATTCAGTATTTCACTGGAGAAAAAGAGATAAGAGGGCCCAGAATTCTAGTCATCGGGGCGGGGAGAACCGGCCTTGAAATCACGGAAAAACTGGGGAGTGAAGGTCACACGGTGGTCGCCACCAAACGCACCGACCCGATCGGAAGCATGATGGAAATGATTACGAAAAACCTGACCCTGAAAAGGATCGGGGAAATACAAGAGGTCATTCTCATGCCCCACACAACCGTCAAGGCCTTCATGGAGAAAAGCGTGGACATCGAACAGGACGGGGTCAGGATGTCCCTGGAACCTTTTGATACCGTGATCCTGGCCTCCGGGATGCTTTCAGCACCGGGACCCGCCGATGAGATACGCGCCCTGGTATCCCATATAGAGGCCATTGGGGATGCCGCGGAGGTACAGGATATTTTCTGTGCCAACCAGGCAGGCTACCAACTTGCTCTTGAGTATTAAAACCTGAACCACGCGTAATTGTCAACCGACACAAAAGGGCCTAAATCCACTGCCCAATTTGCATAACAAATCTGAGTAAAGGATAATTACTAATCATGAAAGCTTCAATAATCAGGGAAAAAGAACTTCAAGCCCTGAAAAAACGGGCAAAGGAGATGGAAGGCCGACTTCACTTTCTGATGAAACGGATCGGGGCGTTTGAGCACGCCCCCAAACCCTCGACCTACAGGGCAACCGTGGATCCGGAAAAGTGTATTGTCTGCGGGACTTGTCTGGAGCTCTGCCCGACCGGCGCCATCTCGATTGATCGGATCGTCCATATTGATCCTGTAAGATGTACCGGCTGCGGCCGTTGTGTGGAGGCGTGTCCGCAGGGTGCCATGAGGTCGCGCCTTGTCAAACGGGCCTCAGGAGAAAGGGTCCGCGTTGCTTCGTGAAAATTATTTATCCGATTCATTCACAAAGGAGGTGTTTCCATGAATAATGTATCATTTTCCGATATCGCCATTGTTTCCTGCGGAACCTTGAGCCTTGAGTTGAACCATTTAAAAGAGGAGGGTTTCCTGGACACGAATCACCTGTCTTTTACGACGCCGGGACTTCATGAGGATCCAAAGGAACTGGAACGACAACTCCTTCAACGGATCGACAAAGCCAAGGAAAAGGCCGATAAGGTGCTCGTGGTTTATGGCGGCAAATTTTGCTATGTGAATGCCGATCAGCCCACTCGCATCATGAAAGTAATCATCGAAGAGCAAGGCCCGAATGTAGCGAGAATCGACGCCACCCATTGCATGGACATGATTGCAAGCGAGGAGGAACGGGAACGAATCGCCCTGGAATTCACCGGAGGAGAGAAGGTGTGGTGGATGACACCGGGCTGGATCAAGTTTCGTCACCAGGTATTCAAGGGGTGGGACCAGGGACTGGCCAACGAAAACTTTCCCAAGCACACGGGAGGGGCCGTCGTGTTGGACACGATCGGATATGTCGATCGCTACATGGCGGAGAAACCGGAGGAGTTTCTGGAGTATTCCGATTGGATGAGTATCCCGATCCAGGGAGTTCCCGTCACCCTGGATCGATTTAAATCCTTGCTTTTGGAGCAGGCAAACCACTTGCAAGGCATCTCATGAGTGATTCCCTAGAGTGCTTGTACCCGGGCTCATGCTTCGCGAAGGGACACGCTGAGGAGGTGAGGCAATGAAAATGGCCTTAGGAACAGATAACCAAAAAACCATCCGTAAGGGTCGCTTCGGTGACTCTCGGCGTTACCTGGTTATGGAAGTCCTGAATGCAGAAGTAGTCGCAAAAGAGTGGAGAGAAAGCGTACATGTCGGGCTCGAAAACGGAAGGGAGCGCCACGGTCAGCCGCAACGGATCATCGAACTTCTTCAGGATTGCAGCATTTTCATGGGAAGGAGCTTTGATAAAAGATCTCTTCAGATAATAAGATCCAGAGGCATCGATTGCATTATCACAAGTATCGAAGATATCGATCGGGCCGTTTCCTCTTATCTTAATGGACAAGATGAAGGCTTTCATTATTACGACAAGAAGTCGAAAAACTTTACCCCCTGTGCGGCAAGGACTTTTGAAAAACAGACCTGATGCAGGGACGATCGCCATAATGCCAGAGCAATCGATGATCCACATCCGCAAGGAGGCGTTTTCTTGGAAAATCACGCCGACCTATTTCTTGATATCCGTAAATGTATCTCTCCGATTATTCTCATGAAGGCCTGTCAGGCGTTCGGAGAGATGAAGAATGGTGAAACGATACAGATCCTTTTGAGTGACCCGGATTCCAGAGAAGATCTATTCAAAATCCTGCCGGCCTCCCGCTATGACATCGTAAGCAACCAAAAAGTCGAATCTTTTTATCGCATTTTTTTAAAGAAAAAAACACAGAAAAGGAGGTAAAAAGATGGAAAAATTGCTTTTCATTATTACAAAAGGTTTTGAAAAGGCGGGAGCCGCAACCCGTGCGTTTCAATTTGCCAAGGTGGCAAAGGAGAAAGGAAATGACGTCACCGTTTTTCTTGTGGATGACGCGATTGCCTGGGGCCAGTTTGGAATGGCCAACACAGCCAAGGCACTGACCGGCGAAGAAATGAAGCCGCTGATCGACTCCCTGCTTGCGGATAAGGCGGATATTATTGCTTGTAAGGCTTGAGTGGACCATAGGTTTCTATCCCCCGATGAAATGCTTCCGGGGGTCCGAATTGAAGGTGCTCCCTATTTATTGGATCTCGTAAACGATTCCGATAAGTGCCTGACTTTTTAAGGGAGAGAATGCGAGGCCGCTCAGAAGACACCCGCCTGGAAATTTTCTTTTTCCGAATGGATGCTTTATACTTCAGGTTTATGATAGTCGAATTGAGAGGAGTGCAACAGTGACCGAGTCAACTAACAAAAGCATAATGAGCAGAGATGAAGCCATCAATGAAAAATTTGAAGATCTGCAATCCAGGATCACGCAGCTTCACAAAGGTATTCCTTTCCTGAAGCAGTGTTCTCGCCTGAGCATATTTTTGCAGGAACTATACCAAATTCGGGAAACACTCAACCAATTAGAGCAGGGCCTGCTGCAGAATCATCTCAAATGCTGTATTTCTCCTAACATAAAGGTTCCAGGGGAAGTCGTCGTCGCAGTCTCCAAGCTGAGTCACAAGCGTCATGGCGCGATCATCGTGATAGAGCAAGAAAACAACCTGGATGAGCACCTTAAAGGCGGCGCCATCATTAATGCCGGCGTTAGTGCACCGATTTTGGAGAATATCTTTTATCCGGGAAGTCCGCTTCATGATGGGGCGGTCGTTATCCAAAATGCCAACATCCGAAAGGCAAACTGTGTACTCCCTCTAGCACCTCATAATTCGGAATTGGACGCTCTCTGTCTGGCAACGCGGCACAGGGCAGCGCTTGGTCTCAGTCAGGTAAGCGATGCCCTCGTCATTGTGGTCTCTGAAGAGAAAGGGTGGATATCAATGGCTCTTCGGGGTCAATTCTACCCGAACCTTGGGACATTCGCCTTGCTCGATAAGCAAGAGGGAGGCATGGGCACTCCGATTTAGAGGAGTTTGTATTCGGCCAAACATTTCCAATTGAAAGGAATTTTCCCATGAAAAAAATTTTTTTCTCTCTCATTTGGGTTGCCTTGCCTGTTTTTTTGGTTTTTTCTGTTTCCGAGGGTTCTGAGGAGTCCTCCCATCCGGAAATCATTTTAATGGACTACGAGGGGAATGAAATCTCGCTCAAAAGCAACGTCCCTTACAGCCCGAAAAATACATGTGGCGAATGTCACGATTACGACGACATAACCAATGCCTACCACTTTCAACTGGGCCGAACCGATGCTGAGGGAAACATAATCGTTAGGGACGATATGGACTCCAAAAACCCTTGGCTTATTTCAAAGGGCATGTATGGCAAATGGTGACCTCCCTCTTCAGACTCCAGCCAGTTGGCCAGGAAGGTAAACATGCGACGCTGTGACATTGACAAATCATCCTTTTTTTGGACGACGACGTGTGCCGTCTGTCATCCCGGAGGCGGTCCGGCGGAGTATGATCGAAAAGGAAATCGTTACGATGAATTTTCAAAAAATGTCGAAAACGATATTTTGCCACGGGGTGACAACTATCTTGACGGAGATTATTATAGATCAAATTGGACGAAAAGTGGCGTCCTCGAAGCAGACTGCCTCATCTGTCACCTTAAGGGTTATAAGTGGAAGGCTCGGGCCCTTGCCGTCAGGGGTGGATTCTTCTTTGAGGCCCCCATGGTGGGCGCCGGATGGGTTAAAGACCTTAAAGTTTCAAAACCGGCCATACCTTCAACCAGCCCCAAGGCCGTCTCCTTTCGAACCGATTACACCCAGACGAACATCGCCGATCCGGCAAACCTTGCCGCCTCTATTACCAGAGAGGTCCCTGACAAAAATTGCTGGAATTGCCACGTCATGCCGGATACCATGAAGAGAGGAAGGACCTGGAAACCTGAAACAGATGTGCACAAGGCAAAGGGATTGACTTGTATCTATTGTCACCCCGGCGGAGAAGATCATGAGATCGCAAAAGGGGACATATTGGTTGGTTCTGTGCGGGACGACCTTGATGGTCAGATGAAGGGGTGTATTGATTGCCATATAAAGGGTGCAGATGAGCGTGCGACAAAGCCGACTCACAAATTTCCGGACCTGCATCTTGAAAAAATCGCTTGCGAGGCCTGCCACATCCCATACAAGACCCGTGCGGCCACCTCAGTGATTGATAACGCCACCACAGGGCATACCATTAAATATTTGACAACCGATTTTCTGTCCAATGATCCCTTGAATCCGAACCAATCCTGCGAAGGAGCTCTCCGTAACAACTGGTGTCCGGCCTTTGTCAAATATAAAGGAAAAATCAAACCGGTCGATCCCATGCAGGCCATCTGGTGGGGTGATTGGGACAGGCCTTCTCATCGCGTTATTCCCGTTCCCCTGTGGAGAATCAGGGAGTTCACCGGCGCCAATGCAAAAAATAAATTTTCAATCACTAATTTTGCACTCTTGGAGGCACTAAAAGGGTCAAAGGCCGTAAACACCGCCGAAGAGATAGAGACATATCTTAAAGCCCTATCCGTTGGGAAAGACAGGCATGGATGTCCTTTAGTGTACCACACGCCTGTGCTGGTGAAAGGTGGAATGATTTATTACTTGGAATACGAACAATTAAATAAGGCGCTCATGCCTACGCATGACGGGGGATTCAAATGCTGCGAGCCCTTTGATCTGAGCCATAATGTGGTCAGCGGCAAAAAAGCCCTCGGAGCCGGGGGATGTAAAGACTGCCACTGGAAGCCTTCTCCCTTTTTTAATCGCAAAACCCTTATAGATCCCTTTAATAGAGACGGAAGGCCGGTTTTTAAAGAAGCATGGGAAATTCTGGGATATTCAAAGAAAAGGATGGAGGAATTAACCCGCGGGAACCCATATAATATAACGCCATAAGATCAATGGTCGCCGTTCATCCCAGTTTTGAAGGATCCACCCTTTTCATTGTATCCTTAAATGGCTTCAGACAAACAGCGAGATTCACAGGCTCAAACGGATGATAGTACCTGTATTTTGCAAGCGTCAAGTTTGTTGAAGATGTAAGGCATAAAGGGTGAAGCTGTAGTACTTTACCGCGATACCCTTTATAATGCGGCAGATTCAACAAAATTGGCGCTCCCGAAGGGGGCAGAAAGACTTGGAAAAAATCTATTCTAATCGTATGCCCTTTATTGCCGAACCGTCGCCGGAGCGATTTGAGGCGGTGATACAAAGTATAAACGACGGCGTTTTCACAGTTGACAGGGATTGGCGCATCACCTGTTTCAACCGGGCCGCAGAGGAAATCACGGGCATTCCACGCTCAGAGGCCCTGGGCCGACGATGTTATGAAATCCTCAAATCAAACGTCTGCAAAGACACTTGCGTCATACAGTATACCATTGACACCGGCAGGCCGGTTGTAAACTTGACGGCATATCTCACCAATCGCGAAGGCGTGCAGGTTCCCGTGAGTGTGTCGTCGGCTCTCTTCAGAAACAAGAAGGGAGAACTGATCGGGGGTGTGGAGAGTTTCAGAGACCTGAGACATGTAGAAAACCTCCGAAAAGAGGTCGAGAAGACCTATTCTTTTGAGGATATCATCAGCAAGAGTGGTAAAGTTAAACGCATTCTGGACATCCTGCCCACCATAGCCGCAAACGAGAGCAGCGTGTTGATCACGGGAGAAAGCGGGACGGGCAAAGAACTCTTCGCCCGGGCCATCCATAACCTGAGCGGCCGTTCAGAAAAACCGTTCATAGCCGTTAATTGCGGCGGTTTCCCGGAAACGCTCATCGAATCGGAGCTTTTTGGGTACGAGGCAGGGGCCTTCACCGGTGCGACCAAAAGCAAGCCGGGGCGTTTCACCCTGGCGCAGGGAGGGACCCTGTTTCTTGACGAGATCGGCGACCTCCCCCCACTGTTGCAGGTCAAGCTCCTGCGCGTGCTTCAGGAAAAAACCTACGAGCCCTTGGGCGGCGTTCGAACCTTGAAGGCCGATGTCCGCATCCTTGCAGCCACCCACCGCAACCTGGAGGAAAGGGTGGCTAAGGAAGCGTTCCGACAGGACCTCTATTACAGGATCAACGTGATCAAGCTGGAGATTCCGCCTCTTCGGAAGCGGATGGAGGACGTGCCTCTACTGGCAAACCACTTTATCCAACGCTTCTCGGTCCTTCACGACAAGGACATCAGCGGCCTGTCTCCGAATGCCCTGAAACTGTTGATGGAACACGATTATCCGGGAAACGTTCGGGAGTTAGAAAACATTATTGAACATGGCTGTGTTCTCTGCCCGGGAAATCTGATTCGGGCCGGGCATCTCCCGGAATGGTTGCGAATTCTAAATGAAGCACCGGATGCACCATCAAACTTTGAGGACGTCGAAAAGCAGTTTATCATTTCCGTTTTAGAAAAAAACAACTGGAACCGGCTGGCCGCCGCCGGGGAATTGAAAATCCACAAAACCACCTTGTTTCGCAAAATGAAAAAGCTCCGGATTGTCCCCCCCGACAGGGTCCATCGCCAAGGGGAAACGGGGTAAGCTTAAAACCGCAGATTTCGGGCGAACACCAATATCAAGGATCTCATCAGATTTTTGAAACGAATCCGTCCCAGAAAAAAACTTCGTTTATGTAAAGGAAAAACGTTTTGGAAAAGGGCCGTGTTACGAACCCATTATTTGAAGAACTCCCAGGACCATTGAATCATCCACAACCCCATCGATTCTTATGATAGAGGCCGGGGTAGCCATTCTGCAGTCATCTGCACCTTTCCAAGTAGCGATTTTGCATTACACCTCTCCCTATTCTCCTTTTCCTCACAGAACATAAAATCAATAACCCATTATAATAACAATAATGTTCCAATATCCACTGACGCCGCAGTTTTTTGGTATGCATTATGCTTTTTTAAGTAAGCAACGATCCAAACATGAATGACCTTAATATTTCAAAAGAAAGGAGAGAACCATGGCTGAACAGACATATAATGATGAAAGAAGAAACATGACCACCGATACCCACAAGCCGGCCCGTCCCCTGAAGTATTTTAAGGACATGGACGGATACGGATGGCTCTGCGACAAAAACATCGACCCTGAAAAAGATTTCAGGGCACAGGGCTGTTGGCGGTGCGATGAGATGGCCTTTCCGTCCGGTGGTCGTTAATGGGGCCCGCAACACGGGAAAAAATCAAGATCCCGACGGATCATCTTTTTCAAAACGGTTGATCCGTCGGGAAGGCATTGGGAGCAAACGGATTGTCTGACGAACCGGACACTCGGAATGAGCTTGCTAAAGAATCGGCAATAAAAGCGGGGCTTCGCTCCGCCCGAAACGGGAATTATAAAAAGGCCCTGCCATCATTTTCCAAGGCCGTCGAACTGGCGCCCATGAGATGGGATTCGCGTCTCTACCGGGGAATCGCTCGGGCCAGACTTGGACAATATGATCTCGCCATAGAGGATCTAAGCGTCGCCGTTTCCCTGAATCCTCGATGCCTTGAATGTTTCTTTGAGCGTGCAACCGCAGAATTTTTCATCGGCCAGTTTGAAAACGCACTGAACGACTTGTCTCATTGCCTGGATCTGTATCCCGATTTCGCGCCCGCCCATTCCATGCGTGCGGGAATCTATGTTAAAAAAGGAAGTTACGACCGGGCTCTGGCCGACATGAACGCCGCCCTGAAACTCAGGCCGAACGACAGTGGTTATCTGCACAATCGGGCCGTTGTCCTGACAGGACTGGAGCGGTACGGCGAAGCCATATTCGACTATGAAAACGCCATCAGGCTGAATCCGAAAGGCGGAGGCACCTATAACAACCTCGCCTGGCTGCTTGCAACGGTAAAGGACCCCGAATTCAGGGACTGCAGGAAGGCGATTCATTATGCGCTCAAGGCCCTGGAAACCGACAAAAATGGGGCATGGTTGGATACCCTGGCCGCGGCCTACGCGGAGTGCGGTGAATTCGAGATGGCGATGAGTTCGGAAATAAAAGCATATAAAATTTCCAACCCACCAAATGAGATCTTTCGTAAGCGGATCAAGGCCTATAAAAACGGCATAAATTTTTCGGATCGGGGTTCTCAAAATCCAGGAAATCAGACGTGTCAAAGGGGGAGAAAAAATGAAAATAGCAATTGGAACTGATGATAAAAAGACTATCCATAAAGGCCACTTTGGCGACTCCCGGCATTACCTGGTTTTTGAAATCCTGAATGCGAAGGTGGTCGCAAGAGAGCTGCGAGAGAATGCTCATACCAGGTACGAAAAAGGAATGGAGTGCCACGGTCAACCGCAAGGGATCATCGAACTTCTTCAGGATTGCAGTATTTTCATGGGAAGGAGCTTTGAGAAAAGATCTCTTCAGACAATAAAATACAGAGGTATCGATTGCATTCTCACAAGTATCGAAGACATCGACTGGGCCGTTTCTTCTTATCTTGACGGTAAAGACGACGGCTTTCATTATTACGACAGGCAGGAGAAGGATTTTATCCCATGTGAAGCAAGGACATTTTTAAACAGTGATGAGAACAAATATCGAAATCTTCCCATTTAACAAAACCAAAAGGAGGCGAATAAAATGCCGAGAGGAGATGAATCAGGACCAAGAGGTCAGGGACCCGTAACGGGCAGAGGCATGGGCCAAAGCGGTGGCGGCGACCGTGGTAGCGGAGGGGGTACCGCGGCAGGACCTGGAGGTTCCTGTGTGTGCCCCAACTGTGGCGAAAGAGCAGATCATCAATTGGGGAGCCCCTGTTATGAGCAGAAATGCCCAAAATGCGGCACGACCATGACCCGGGAATAAGGACAGAAGCTCGCAGAAGGCTATTGAAACAAGCCTTGAATTTTTTCGCATCCATTATGAGCAATATCCCGGCAATGGAGTTACATCAATTGGAGAAGGCCCGTGGGCAAAGCCCAAAAAGAGTCAATCCCAAGAGATAAGCGCCATGAAAACGAGGGAATCGATCTTACTTTTTATAGGTTTATCATTAGCAGTTTGCCGGTCGGTGTGCTTACCGTAGATCAAAAAATGAAAGTCACGAGCTTCAACCCGTGGGCTGAGTCGCTCACCGGCTATTCCGAAAAAGGACTGTTGGGGCGATATTGCGGCGACATATTGCAAGGAGGGATGTGCAAACTCCATTGCCCTTTGAAAACCGCTATAAATCGAAATGAACCAATTGTACGGATGGAGACTACGATTCAAAATAAAACCGGCGAAACCATTCCTGTCAGGATGCATACGGCCGCCCTGTTGGACAGTGAAGGCAGGCTTATCGGTGCAGTGGAGGCCTTTCAGGATATTTCGCATATTAAGTCTCTTGAACGTGAGAAGGACAACCTCATTTCCATGTTCGCCCATGACATGAAGTCCTCGCTCACTATTATCGGAGGGTTCGCACTCCGACTCCTGAAAAAGGCGGTTGATCTGGGTGACGAAAAACGCAAGGCGTATCTCGAAATCATTTGCAATGAGACTGACAAGCTAGACCTTCTGATCAACGATTTCTTAGAATTTGCCCGGTTGCAGACGGGAAAGTTAAAGCTGAATCTTCAGGCTACATCCCTTGGCAGAGAACTGATTCATCTTTTGGAAGCCTATCAAACAAAAACTGTGCAATTCGGCATCACCTTGGAATTCCGTAATGAAAAACCCCTTCCCCTCATCCAAGCAGATCCCCGCCGTTTAAGGCGGGTCTTCACGAACCTTCTGGATAACGCCTTGAAATTTTCGGCAAAAGGAGGAACCATCACCGTATCAACGGAGGAAGCCGCCCAGAAAGTCATGATCCGTATAAAAGACGATGGAAGAGGCATTGACCAGGATGACCTTCCCTACATCTTTGACATCTTCCACCGGGGCAAAGACGCGGGCAAGACGGAAGGGAGCGGCGTGGGGCTTGCGGCCGTCAAGGCTATTGTGGAAGGTCATGGGGGCAGGGTCCTGGTTGAAAGCGAACAGGGCAAAGGGGCGACCTTCACGGTGATTCTGCCCAAATCCGAACGGCTGGTTAGGCAATGATACCAGAAAGCCTTATTCTCATATCAAATTCCTCCTCTTTCATCCCCTTGGCCGGAAATTTCTGGATAAGTATTGTTTTTTGAAAAAACGGGCATCATTAGTGACTGCTAATCAAAAAACAAATCTCATGCTGTTTATGAGATATCCATCTGTTTTGGGAAGGGGACGTCCATAAGAAACTAAGTATCTAATCAAGCAGATTGATATTGTCTCTTTTCGCTAACCGTTTCCCCCTGTCAACAGCATAACCAATAGCCGGCTGTGTAAGGCCCAGCAATCTTGCCATGCTTGTCATACTCTCTCCAAGCTCTCTCACACACCAATAACAGAAGAGGCTTCTGGCTTCGGATATCGGCTTCTTTCTGCTGCCGGAATATAATTCCTGCTTTTCAATATCAAACAATGTTATGACTTTCCGCTCCACCTTCAAAACATCATACCCGAGACTCTTGAGCATGTATCTCCGATCATATCTCTCGTCCGCCTCCTCCAGCACTTCCATGGCAAAACCGCTATCCCCTAATATTCTTTCGTCGCTCTTGATACGATCCTGTCCGATCAGTCCGTGCTTTTTTACCTCTTTCCAACCCCCGAGGCTTCGTATCAATCCGCCACCGGTCAACTCAGGTTTGCGACCCTGAGAAACCCCGGCCTCTACAAAATCCAAATATTCCTTTCTCATCACCTTTGCGATTCCGGCTTCACCGCTTCTGAAGAGAAAATGGGCATGGTTGCTCAACAGTGCCCACGCATAGCAGGAGGTATTGGTTTCCGGCAGGATGAGGGACAAGCGTTCAATCAAATCATTCCGGTCCTTGTCATCCCGAAAGATCTTTCGACGCTCTATCCCCCGGATCATGATGTGATGTAAAACACCGGGCGAATCTAATCTCGCAAATCTTGGCATGGCTGCAATGCTACATGATTATTTCACTGCAGTCTAGTTATTTAGTTTATTATGGACGTCCCGCTCCCACGCTCCCATAGGTGTACTCGGTGCTTGCCCCTCCGGGAAGGGTGACCTTGATCGGGCTGTTCCATTGGGTCCTCTGATGTTACAAAAGGCAAGGTTTCTGCAGATTCAAGGCATCAAGAGTGAAGCTGTAGTTCTTTACCGCGAGCTCCTGATAACGCTGAAGATGTGGAAAGATTGGCTTTCCCAAAGCGGTAAACAACAAGACGAAATTTCAACCAAATATGCCACGCCAACAACTCGTAATTTTTTGAAATGCGGCACATTTCCACCGAACACACAAATCAGGCGGTTTTATAGTACCCACTCCGTCCTGTTGTTTATGTAACATTAGAGGAGGAGTTGTAGGTGATCAGCCCCTGTCCCGGGATTTCGATGCTCCCGGGGCGGTTGTTCTCATCATAGGCGTACTCGACCCTCACACCGCTCGGATCGGTGAACGTCTTTTTCAAGCTGTTCGCATAGTAAGTGTATGAGATGGTCTTGCTGAAAGTCCCGTAGTTGACAGTCTCGGAGACTTTTCGCTGAAGATCGTCATAGGTATACGTTGCCGAAGTAATCCCGTCATCATAAGTCTCGATGTTTCCGAGCTTGTCGTAGGTAAAGTCAACGACTTTGACGGGATTCACATGATCAACAGGATTAAAATATCGGACCTGGGTGAGTCTGTTTATTTCATTGTAGTCATACTCAATCCGCTGGCCCTTGGCATCGATAACCGCCGTGCGGTTCCCTACCGCGTCGTACTCATAGGCGGTCTCCTCACCCATGGGTTTGGTGACCTTCTTCAATCGGTTGTTCCGATCGTAGGCGTAGCGGGTGAACCCGTTATTGGGATCTTCGACGCTTAAGAGATTCCTTCGGTCATCATAAGTCCGCTTGATCTCCCCGGTCATGGGGTCCGCGACCTTGACGAGACGGCTCAGGGCGTCGTACTCATAGGTCGTGGTGTTGTTCTCCTCGTCCGTCTCGGCAAGGACATTCCCTGACGCATCTTAGGTATAGCTGCTGACATGCTCGGTCTGGGCATCCAGGATATCCCGGGTCTTGACCAGGCGCTGGAGGTTGTCGTATTCGAGTTCGCGGGTGTAGGTGGGAAACTCGATCCGCACTGGCTTGTAGGAGTAGGCAGGCGTCGCATCCGTTTCGTCACAGAAGTACCGGATCTTGTCTTTTTATAAGTATTATTCTCCTGGAAAAAAGGATAAATTGGGGATATTGTAGATTTCTGTCAGTTATGATAGCCTTATATTTATCAGGCTAAGTCCCATAAAACATATTTTCATTAAAATTTCATGAAAGGAGGCTTAAAATGGCAGTTTTGAACGATGATGGCAAACTGAAAGAGCTTTTCAAACAAGCGATTATCGAGGCAATGGAAGAGAAAAAAGATATGGTTCATGATTTGCTCGTCGAGGCAATGGAAGATTTGGCCATGATTCATGCCATTCAGCAAGGAGAGGAGACTGAACCGATAAGCCGTGAGGAGGTGTTCACTATCCTGGAAGGAAACGCATGAAAACAGGGTTCACAAAGAGCTTTGCCAAGGACCTGAAAAGATATCAAAGAGACAAAAAGCTCCTGCGACGTATTCATGAAACCATCCTCGAAATCGAAGGGGCCGATAACATCTCTAACATTAAAAGCCTTAAGAAGTTGAAAGCGGGAGGCTCTTTTTACCGTATCAGACTCGGCAATTACAGGATGGGCCTTATTATTGAAGTCGAAACCGTCACCTTCGTCAGAGTTCTCCACCGAAGCGAGATATATCGTTATTTCCCCTAAAAAAGCATATTCTCTCTTTTTTTCCTAACATACTATCTATTATCTCGTAAATTATCCGCCTCGCTGTCTTTTTTTGAGTCTTTCCTCGTGGGAAGGGGACAATCCATAAGAAAACTAGTATTTAATCAAGCAGATTCATTTTTTCTTTCTCCGCCAGTCGTCCCCCCCTGTCAACGGCATAACCAATAGCCGGCTGTGAAAGGCCCAACAACCTTGCCATGCTTGTCATACTCTATCCAAGCTCTCTGACACAACAATAACAGAAAAGGCTTCTGGCTTCGGATATAGCCTTCTTTCTGCTGCCTGAATATAAGTCCTGCTTTTCAATACCAAACAATGTTATGACTTTCCGCTCCACCTTCGAAACATCATACCCGAGACTCTTGAGCATGTATCTCCGATCATATCTCTCTTCCGCCTCCTCCAGCACCTCCATGACGAAACCGCTATCCCCTAATATTCTTTCGTCGCTCTTGATACGATCCTGTCCGCTCAGTCCGTGTTTTTGTACCTCTTGCCAACCTCCGAGGCTTCGAATCAATCCACCACCGATCAGCTCAGGTTTGCGGCCCTGAGAAACTCCGGCCTCTACAAAATCCAAATATTCGTTTCTGCCCTTCTTTATAGTCTTTCCAAAAGTCGCCAAGACATATCTGGTATCCTGCCATTCCCTTGGACAGTTCCCCAGCAATGCACTGTGACCGCAATACGGATAATGGTTCAGTATTGAAATCTCGGATACCAGTTTGGCCCGTAAGGGATTTAAATGGATATATCGAACCAATTCCCTCAGGTAGGTATCTTCCTGGCAGACGATCGATTTGTAGCGGTTCTGGAATAGCTGCCCATGACGCTTGTATTTTCGATTAAACGTTATGGCATAGCCCGTAAGAAGCCTTCTCATCACCTTTGCGATTCCGGCTTCACCGCTTCTCAATAGAAAATGGGCATGGTTGCTCAACAATGCCCACGCATAGCAGGAGGTATTGGTTTCCGGCAGGATGAGGGACAAGCGTTCAATCAAATCATTCCGGTCCTTGTTATCCCGAAAGATTTTTCGACGCTCTATCCCCCGGATCATGATGTGGTGTAAAACACCGGGCGAATCTAATCTGGCTAATCTTGGCATAAGTGTAATAATTGCTCATCTTTGCGCAACAGTCCGGTTTTTTAGTTTCTTATGGACGTCCCGCTATCCCCGTATTGCCATTGTCGTCATACTCTAAGGAGACATCATCATAGCTCTGGAGTTCGTTATTCGTGTTGTAGGTCCACTCACCGGTCACTCCGTTCTCCATCAGTCTGTTGCCCACGGAGTCGTAAGTGAAGCCCTCATCCGCCAAGGTCGGATTATCTACGGTAGTCAATCGGTAGAGATCATCATACATGTAAGCATACGAACCGTGCTCAGTGTCCTTTCCCGTGATGTTGTCCATCTTATCATAGGCATACGCATATTGCATCAGGACATTCTGAGCCGGGTCTCTACTCGTGATCTGTTTTACCCTCATGAGAGGATCATATTGGTATTCCTTGTTTGTGCCTCCCGGCAAGTTGACGGTTTCCGGGCGGTTCCATTTATAGGAGGTATACGTAATGGCCCCCTGGCCCGGGATCATGACACTCGCAAGTTGATTGTTGGCATCATAGGTATACTCGTAGGTCACTCCGCTCGGATCGGCGAAGCTCTTCTTGAGGCCGTTGTCATAGTAATCATAATGGAAGGTCTTGGTGAAGGGGCCGTAATTGACGGTCTCTGAGGTCTTTCGGTAGAGATCGTCATAGTCATAGCTTGCCGAGGTGATGCCGTCATCATAGGATTCCAGGTTCCCCACGTTGTCGTAGGTAAAAGAAACAACTTTGACAGGATTTACAAGATCGACAGGATTAAAGTATCTGATTTCTGTCAATTTGCCTGCATCGTCATATCCGTATTCCGTGACCTGGCCTTTGGGATCGGTCTTTTTGACGAGATTGCCGACCTCATCATACTCGTAGAACGTCTCTTCGCCCATGGGCCGGATTTCTTTTTTGAGGCGATTGTTGCGGTCGTACTCAAACCGGGTGGTCTGGTTCTTTGCATCCTCCAGCCGGATCAAGTTATCACGGTCGTCATAAAAGTATTTGGTCTCATTGAGATCCAGATCAATCACCTTTTTCAACCGGTTCAATGCATCATACTCGTATCTTGTTTCTTTGTCCTCCTTATCCACCTTGAGAACCAGGTTCCCTGCCTCATCATAGGCAAATGTGGTGAGATATTCCTCGGTCTCATTCAGCACATCCCGCTCTTCAGTCTTCCTTCCCCGGGTATCATACTTGTAGGCCTTCGCAAAAGTCGGATACACGATCCTCGATGGCTGATTCGACCCGGCGCTTCCCGAACAGGTCTGACACCCGGAACCGGCCGCGGCCTCATATTCCATGACGATTTCATTGCCGTTCCCATCGATGGTTTTGGCCAGGCTTCCGTTCAGATCATACTCGTACAGGACCTCTTTTCCCTCGGGGGCAGTCTGTTTCAGGAATTTGTTTAATATTAGCCGCCCGTTCGCTTCGCTCACTCGACACACGCAGACAAACGCAGACTTTTTCCTTTGCCGACTTGGCAAAGGAAAAAGCGCAGTTCGAGTCAAAACTCACACATGATATGTTTTTCACGAAGTGATGATCCTTTCATTCAGTCATGTCAGTCGCTATCATAACATGTAAGGCCATATTTTCCCGTGTGTATTTCTAATCTAATTCACAAGACTCACACCAGATACGACATTTTCAATATTGTTCTTCCATTTTTCAAAGACCCTTGACTATCTTGAAAATAAAAGGCGGTTAAAGGAAATTCCCATGACCGCCTTTTTAAATTTTT
>Ga0272441_10003996_pt1 | contig 27327 bp, 18 predicted proteins | sample SSMProp6N_FD_193582 | JGI IMG/M metagenome (GOLD analysis project Ga0272441, IMG submission 193582) | Marine sediment archaeal communities from Little Sippewissett salt marsh, Falmouth, MA, United States - SSM-Prop-6N | ecosystem: Environmental > Aquatic > Marine > Wetlands > Sediment ... | reverse complement strand
CCACGGCATAGCCGATCAGGAGCGGCGCGAGGAACAGCACCCAATAGACGCGCGAGACGCGGAACAATTTGAGCACGAAGATGATGAACCCGGCCACGATCCCGACATGGAGCCCGGAGATTGCGAAGATGTGCAGTGTACCGGTCGCCGCGAAGGTGTCGCGCAACGGGCGCGCGAGCTGTCCGCGGTAGCCCAGCATCAAAGCGCGCAGCAGCGCCACATGCTCAGGGAAATCCGCGATCCCCGTGGCGAGCAGCTCGGCACAGCGACGCCGCGCTGCCATGCAGCAGGCGGTGAACGGGCGAGCAACGTCTGTCGCCAGCATCCGAGATCGGGACGGCATCGCTTCCAGCCGGAACCGAAGCCGAACGGGGAACCGCGGCGCAACGGCGCGGTCCGGCACATGCAGACGCCGCAGCAGCCCGCTCACCAACCAACGTTCCCCGAACCGAGGCATCGACGTCGTGCCGCACGGCCAGCGCACAAGCAGCCGGCCGTGCGCGGAATGCCACGCCGGCCCATCCGAAGAAACAGTGGTGCGAGTATTCTCGTGCGCGTCGCGCGGCTGCAGGCGCGTCCCAGCGGTCGAGACACGGCTTTGCGGACGCTCGCTTGTTGCAACGGGCCGTAAGCCCGCAATCCGCATCTCCAACAGGGCAGGTCCGTCGCCCCGCAATGGTTCGTCGAGCACCGTGCCGACAAGTTCAACGGGCACGCCCTCGCGATCCGCCCAGACTGCGGCCAGACGTTCGAACCGACCGCGCACGTGCAGCGCCGCGCGCCACCAGAACAGCAGACAGAAGACCAGCAGAATCGTGACCGTCGCGGCGCGGCCCAGCCAGAGCCGGACGGGCTCGGCGCCCCCACGCCGCCGTGCGAGTGCGTGGGCAGCGCACGCAGCGATCAGGAGCAGGCAGGCAGCACCCGGCAACACGCTGCAGGCCCCGTCCAGCCGCAGCCCGAACCACAGACCCGGCAGGCAGCACAGCAGGACAGCAACAAGCGGCCGGCGTACGCCACGCGGTTTTTGCTTGCAACCAGACACGGCTGTCGCTCAACATGCAAACGAGATTCGCGATGCGTGCGCCTGACTCTGCATGCGGCGGATCGCGAAGTCAATGCGGAACCGATATGGGGGACTGCCGGACATGGCCGATAAGCAATCGGATACGAGCAGCGGAAAGATACCGACCAACGTTCTGATCGCCGAAGACAACGAGGCGATCGCCAAGGCGCTACGCCGTGCGTTCGAGAGCAAAGGCTTCTCCGTCCATCACGTAGACAACGCCGACGAGGTGCTCCCGTCGCTCGAGCACGTATCGCCGAACCTGCTGATCCTCGATATTATGATGCCGAGCAAGCAAAACCTGGACGGTTTCTCGCTCTGCAAACAGATCAAGAATACGTCCGCGTACAAGAACCTGCCGGTCGTGATCATTACCGGGATCGCGTCCGGCATGAAGGATTCCGAAGAGCATATGTGCCAGCTTTCCGGCGCGGACGCGTGCCTGTTCAAGCCGTTCAGCCTCGACTACATGATGGAACGGCTCCAGCCGTTCCTGCGCTAGTCCCGGCGGAGTTCCTTGCGGATTGCGCCGATCAGGCTCCTGTAATCCATGCGCTCGACCTCTTCGCCGATGTTGACCAGCCCCTTCTCGTCGAGGTCCACCTTGGTGATGCCGGGATACTCGTCCTCGAGCGCCTGCTTCTTCACGTTCTCGAGCACATGCCTTTTCTGACGGTAGCGCCGAAGCAGTTGCTGGGCATGCTCGATCAAACGTTTCTTTTCGACGGCCAACCGCAAGGTCACCGCGAATCCGACCGCGTCCACCGGCTTCGTCACGAACCGATAGACCTCGTCCTCGTTGATCGCTTTCAAGGCCGTCGCCACATCCGGATGACCGGTCAAGAGAATGCGCACCGTGTTCGGATATTTCTCCTTCGCGATCTTGAGAAACTCGGTGCCCTTCATCCGCGGCATCTGTTCGTCGGACACAATCACGTCCACGACCTCGGTTTCCAGCACGGCGAGCGCTTCCGCACCGGACGTGGCCGTCAGAAAGTCGCAGTCCTCGTCATGCAATACGCGCTGCAACGTGTCCGTGATCAACGGGTCGTCGTCTACCAGCAACACTTTCGCACGCATCCCCTAACCTCCCGTCCCGCATCGCCGTTGCAAGATAGCAGCCGGCCCTCCGAATGTCAAATCAAGATCCCGGACGCCAAACGCGAAACTGGAAACTGCCCGCCTTCGCCCAAGGCTACGGCGGGTCTTTGCTTCGCTACGAGAAACCGGAAAAGGGTGCCTGTCTCAGGCGCCAAGTTTCAAGTTTCAACTCTCAGAATCGCCCAGCCCCAACCTCTCGAGGAACCCGCGCCCGTGCCGCGCGCAGTCTTTCAGGTGGCTGCCGAGAAAGGTTTTCGCCTGTTCGACCGCCTCGCGCAGGCCGCTGCCGCGCGCGAGCAGCGCGGTGATCGCCGCAGAGAAGGTGCAGCCGGTCCCATGCACCTTGTGCGAACCGTAGCGCGGCCCGGTCAGCCGGTGCAGGCCGTTCCCGTCCCACAGGATATCGACGGCGTGTTCGCCGGTCATGTGGCCGCCCTTCACGACACAGGCGACGTTGTACGCCGTTCCGATCCGGCGCGCGGCTTCCTCCATTCCGGCGAGGTTGCGGATCCGGAGCTCCGAGAGGAGCTCGGCTTCCGGGCGGTTCGGAGTCACAAGATCGGCAAGCGGCATCAACGTGTCGCGCAGCGCATCGACCGCATCCTTTCGGAGCAGTTCCGCGCCGGACGTCGCGACCATGACCGGGTCCACGACCAGTGACCGGACCCGGAGCGCGCGCATGGTCTCGGCCACCGCACGGATGATCTGTTCGCTGTAGAGCATGCCGGTCTTTGCCGCGTGTACCTTGGCGCCGGCGAACACGGCACGAATTTGTGCCGCTACCATTTCCGGCGCCAGCGCCGCGATCCCCGTCACACCCGCCAGGTTCTGTGCGGTCACGCAGGTAAGAGCGGATGTGCCGTACACGCCGAGCGCGGCGAACGTCTTGAGATCCGCCTGGATCCCCGCTCCGCCGCTGCTGTCCGAGCCGGCTATGGTCAGGGCGACCGGGAGTGCGCTTCGCATGCGTTCCGCTGCAAGGTCATGGGGCATGGCACATTATTCACCATCAACCATCAACCATCAACCATCAACCATTCCCAATCCACGCGCCGCGCTCGTGGATTGGGTCACCCCGGTCTTGCGGTTCGCGTTCGGTTCTGGCTTAATACGTGACAATGGATAAGAAGATCCTTTTTGTGGACGACGAGCCGCCGATCCTCCGGATCCTGAGCCGGCTGGCGAAGGCGCAGGGCTACAGCCCGTTCACGACATCCGACGGGATCGAGGCCGTCGACTGGGTGCAGCGCGAGAAGATCCGGGTCTGCTTCACGGACCTGCGCATGCCGGAAATCGACGGATTCCAGCTATGCGCGATGATCAAGAAAGTCGATCCCGGCGCATTCGTCTTCGCGCTCAGCGCCTATGTCGGATCGCGCGAGCCGGAAGAGTTCGAAGCGGCCGGGTTCGACGGCTATTTCACGAAACCGTTCAACCTGGAAGAGATTTTCGATGCGTGCCAACAGGCTTTCGAGATGCTGGAAAGGGAAGCGCGAGCCTGATCGTTGCGTGCCCGGGCGGCGATCGGGACTCCGTGATCAGTGTCCGGGTTTTGGGATCTGGCAATGCGAACGTTGACGCAGACACTGGGTCAGTACGCGGCGGTGCTGACCGGCGGCACGATGGGTGCGGCCGCGCTGGGCCTGAGCGGGAAACTGGCGGGCGCGCTCGGCGCCGCGATCGCGGATGTCACGCCACTGGCGGGCGTGCCGAACGCGGTCGCCGTGTTCGGGCTCGGGCTGGCCTTGCAGGAAGCGTTGTTCCTCGCGGACCGCGCGCGGCGTATTCGGCAGACGCTTGCGAGCCGGTCGGCGTCGGAACAGATGCCGACGGACCCCGCCCCGGCGGCCGGCACGGAGCATCCGGAAACGGTCGACTCCGAATCGATCCCTGCGGAGCGGGCCGCGGAACAGGCAAACGGCTCGGAGCCCGCCGCGCCGGTCCCGGCGCCGGGCGGCGCGACACGGGGCAAAGCGGCGCGGGCCCGCGCGTGGATCAAGACGCATGCGAGCCCCGCGGCGACGCGCGTGGCGCGCCGGCTCGGCGCGTTCGTGGACCGGCAATGGTGGAACGCGGCGAAGCTGGTTGGCGCTCTACTCGCCGCCGACCTGCTGCTCCGGTCGCTCGGCCCGTTGCGTCGCGCAACGGCCGCCGTCACGGCTCGGGTTGCCGGGCTGTGCGACGCGATCCCGGTGTTCGGCTGGCTGGCCGGCACGGACCCGGCGTTGCCCGGCCGCGCGCTCATGCTGGTGGTGGGCTCGGCACTCGTGTTGGTTGCGTATCTGCTGCGCAACGCCGTGGAGCGGCACCCGTCGATCGTCGCGAAGCTGCGCGTTCATTATCGACTGTGCCCGGCGCTGCATGCCGATTTCTGGCTTTCGCGTGTTCCGTTGCGGACCGATTACGCGATCGTCAAGAACCAGGACTACGCGTTTATCGCCGATTGTACCGAGGTCACGCCCGGCCGGAAACGGCGGTGGTTCGCCTCGATCGCGATCCCGCCGCCGCTGCTGCACCAATACCAGGACGTCTACTATCGCGCGCTCAAGATGTTCGATCCGAGGGGCCGGCTCGATGTGACGGCCGAGATGTCGAGCGATACGCAGGCCGAGACGTTGCTGGCCGGCGACGGGCAGACCGCGGAGAACATCTGTCTCGCGCTCGATCTCGACAACCTGGCCACGCCCGGCGCCGCCGCCAAGCACCAGGTCCAGGAACGCGGCAAAGGCACGCTCGAGAAGTGGTATGCGGCGCCGGTCAACCTCGCCCGAAATCTCGGGCGGCTGTTCTCAAAACGCGGGATCGTCAAACTCATGGAACTCGGTCGAATCTTCAAGGTCAACGGGAACTTCGTGCCTTCGGCCGCGACCGCGGCGGACGGCAGGTCGGCGAAGATCGATCTCTCGCTGAACGAGGACGTCGTCTACCGCGTGCTGAACCTCGGTGCGCCGCGCTACGATATCCTCGCGGACGATCAGCGGTTGATCGCCACGATTGCCGGGGCCCCGACCAAGCAGCTCTTTTCGCTGTGGCTCTGGCGCGACTACTACATCTATATCCTGGACGAACGCTATAACCACGACCACTTCAAGGCGGCCTGTGCCCTGTTCGTCGATGCGATCCATAACCTGCGACGGCTTCAGAGAAACCTGCGCTGGGATACCGAGCTCAAAGGGATCCCCGTCGACGCATACCAGCGCTACGCGAGCTGAGCCGGCGGTTGCGGAAGTTGGATGTTGGGTGTTGGATGTTGGATGTTGGGTGTTGGATCTTGTGCCCGAGTACTTACCCCTCCCCCCGCCGGATCACCTGCCCGAACCCATGCGCGGCGGGTTTGTCGTTCTCCAATGCGATTCGGCCGCGCAGAAGGACGAGCGCGAATCCCTTCGGATAGCTGTTGCCCTCGCGAAACGTGGCGGTGTCTTCAACGGTATCGGGGTCGAACACGGTGACATCGGCAATCATGCCCTTTGCCAGCGTCCCGCGCTTCTTGAATCCGAGCCGCCGCGCGGGGAACCCGGTCATTTTGCGGACGGCCTCCTCGAGCGGGAGCAGTTTCTTCTCGCGCGCGTACCGTGCGAGCACGCGCGGGAACGTGCCGAAATTTCGGGGATGCGAGAAGCTCTTGCCGAACACGCGCAAGTGTCCGTCGGACGCAACCATCACGAACGGGTCCGGCATGTACGTCTCGACGTCCTGCTCACACATGGCGAGGTAGATCGAAGAGATGTGGTCAACGGCACACAGCTTCACGCTCTCTTCGAACGGATCGCCACCTGTTTCCGCCAGATACTCCGCCAGTGTCTTGCCTTCAAATTCCGGGTGCGGGTTGAGCGGGGCCAGGATGATCCCTTTCCCGGCGTCGAGCAGCGCAAACCTCTTTTCGAAATGCGGCTCGGCACTCGCGCGCAGAGCCGGATCGAGCAACGCCTTGAGCCCGCCTTGCCGCCGTGCGCCGTACAGGTTCTCCTGCCCGAACAGCGTGCCGGCCAACCCGGTAAAACAGCCGGTGTACGGATACTGATCGGCCGTCACGTCCAGCCCCTCGTCCCGCGCCTGGTGGATCCGTTCCAGCGCGCGTTCGCTCTTGCCCCAGTTCGGCTTGCCGTAGCATTTGATGTGCGAGACCTGACCAGCCGCGCCGCTATCGCGCGCGATCGCGATGACCTCCTCGATCGACGCGTGAAGATCGTCCCCCTCGTTTCGGATATGGCTCACATAAAAGCTGTCGAACTCCGCCGCGACCTTCGACATCTCCGTCAGTTCACGCGTGGTCAGGAACGGGCAATACATCACACCCGAGGAAAGCCCGATCGCGCCCTGCTCGAACTGGCGCCGGACCAGCTCGCACATCGTGCGCAGTTCGTCGGGCTGCGCCGGGCGCTTGTCCTTGAGCACGTGCCCTCGCGTCGTGTTGCAGCCGGCCAGGATCGCGTAGTTGTTGCGGATCTCGAGTTTCTCGACCCGCTCGAGATGCGCGCCTGTCTGGATCGGGCCTCCCCCGCAGTTGCCGGCCACGCAGGTGGTCACGCCTTGGCGCAGGTAGTTGTCGGCATCCGGGATATTCTCGATCCCGCCGTCCATCTCGTTGTTGTGGTGTGTGTGCACGTCGATGAAGCCCGGCGCCACGACGCAGCCGCCCACATCGAGCCGCCGCTCGCACTCCGCGCCGGACAAATCCGCGATCGCCGCGATCCGCTCGCCCTCGATCCCCACGTCCGCACGCACAAGCGACGCGCCCGTCCCGTCTGCCACCTGCCCGCCCGACAATACCAAATCGAACATCTGCCGCCTCCCTCCGTCTCTGGCCTATACCATAGCCGTTCGCCGACCGCCGCACAAGGGGCGCCGTCTGCGCTGCGCATGCGGTCTGGCCCAAATCTTCGGCTCCGACGCATAGATTCGAGCGCTGCGGCCGCAAGCGGGAAACCGAGGGGAACGCCACATTTGGCTGGGAATCCTTCGCGGAAAAGGGTATGCTTCCGGCCATGAAAACGAAGCGCGTTGTTGCACGAACGGTTCTTGCGCTGTTGGCCGCCGCCGGGACAGCGGCCGCAGCCACATACAACGTTTCGCCCGGCCCTGCCAACAGCGCAACGAATCTGCGCCAGGCAGTGATCGACGCGAACAACAATCCGGGCGCCGACACCATTGCGCTGGCCGCCGGGCTTTACGAATTCAAGCAGTCCGGCAGGAACGAAGACGCGGCGGCGACCGGCGACCTGGACATCCTGGAACCGGTCACCATCACAGGCGCGGGCGCGGACAGCACAATCATCGACGGCGCGGATCTGGACCGCATCTTTCACATTCTCACGACGACCGGTGCGTACCCGGTCGCGATTGCCGATCTGACGATCCGGAACGGGACCCCCGGCACAGGGACCGACGAGGTCGGCGGCGGCCTGCGCAACGACGGCGGCACGCTCACCCTCACACGCACGAAGGTGCTCGACGGGCTCGCGCGCCAGGGCGGCGGCGTCTACTCGGTTGACGCCACGCTCGTGCTGGACCAGTGCGTGGTGCGCAATAATCGCGCCGTCGCCGGAACGGCCGGCCAGGGTGGCGGTATCTATTTCAGGGAGACAGGCGCGTGGACGCTCCAGCTTCTCGACAGCATTGTTGACGGGAACTGGGCATCCGACGACGGGGGCGGCATCGAGAACTTCGAGGGCACCGTCGAAATCGAGGGCTCGACGGTCAGCGGCAACTACTCGGGCGACGACGGGGGCGGCATCGAGAACGACAACCACGGGACAGGCGGGTACCTGACGATTCGGAACAGCGCGTTCGTGAACAACACGGCATGGAACGGCGGCGCGATCGACAACGACGGCTGGGTCACCGCGCTGAATCTGACCATCGCGGGCAACCGCGCCACGAACACGGCCAAAGAGGCGTGGGGCAGCGGCGGCATCCGCAACTCCGAAGACACCGCGGTCGGGATCCAGGTCACACTGACCAACTGCACGGTGTACGGGAACCTCGCGGTAACGGACGGCAGCCTGACGCTGAAGCCGGGCGACATTTCGAACATCTCGCCGCTCGCCTCGGAAGTCAGGATGAAGAACGCGATTCTCGGCACGTGTCTGAGCCACGTCGACGTGGGCCAGAACGGCACGTTCGTATCGTGGGGCGACAATGTTATCGAAGACAGCTCGGGTTGCCAGCTTTCCTCGGCAGGCGGCGCACCGCCCGACACGCACGGCGATCCCAAGCTCGGCACGCTCAGCGACAACGGGACGGCCGGCAACGCGCATATGCCGCTGATGTCCGACAGCCCGGCAATCGACGCGGCGGACGAGGCCGCCGCCCCGTCCAACGACCAGCTCGGTCAGCCGCGTATCGACGGCGACGATCAGGGCGGCACGGAGCCGGACATCGGGGCAATCGAATTCGCCGGCCAGACCGGCGCACATCCCGGTCAGCCCGAGGGGTTGCAGGTGAAGCCGTTCGTGCCGTAGCAAGGAGTCCGAGCGTGCTCATCCTCATGATCCTCGTCGGCCTGGCCGGCGGCGTTGCGTTGTCATGGGAACTGCTCTGGCACCTGCAGGCCTCGCTGGCGCTCGGCGTTTCGGCCAAGGGCGCTGCGATCATCCTGGCGGCGACGATGGGCGGGATGTGCGCGGGTTCGTTCATCGCGGGCAACGCGCTCAGAAGCCGGCCGCCCGTGAATCCGCTGCGGCTTTACGGAGTACTCGAACTCGTGATCGGGCTCTGCGGGTTGGCCATGCTGCCCGGGTTCCGGGCCCTGATGGCCTTGGACGGGCGCCTGTTCCGATGCTGTCCCGCCCTGAGCGCGCCGCTGCATCTTGCGGGCATCGTCCTGCTGCTTGGCCCGCCCACGATTGCGATGGGCGCCACGATCCCGTTGTTCGGGCTTATAGCGGCACGCTTTCGGACGTCGTTGTCACGGCTGTATGCCATGAACACGGCGGGCGCGGCGGCCGGCGTTCTGCTGGTCTCGTTCTTTGTGATGCCGCACCTGGGCGTACGGCTGTCCGTGCAACTGCTGACCGTGCTGAATCTGCTGGTCTGCTTCGGCGCGACTCGGCTCGCGTGTCCCCGTATGCGGGACGCGCAGAACGGGCCGGCCGGTCCTGTTCCCGCGCAGGGCGCGGAACCGTCCGGCATCCTGGTGCCGGGTGTGCTGGTTTTCTGTACGGGACTGGCCACGTTCGCGCTGGAGGTCGCTTGGTTCCGTTCCTTGCGCGCGGCCTTTCAGCAGACAACCGACAGCTTCGCCATCGTGCTGGCGACCGTGCTGATCGCGATCGCGCTCGGCGCGCGGCTGGCCAAGCGCCTTGCGCGGACCAGGCTCGAGGTAGCGCACGTGCTCGCCTGCGCGAGCGTGGCCATCCTGCTGGCCACGCCCCTGATCGAGCGGTTCGACCTGCTCGGCGCCGCCGCCGACTCCTACTGGCGAACGATGCTGCTGTGGTCTGGCTGCTCGCTGCTCGTGATGGGCGTGCCAATGCTGCTGCTTGCCACGGTCTTTCCCTCGCTGCTCGACGCACAGCACACGCCACAACGCTGGGGCCTGCTGAACGGGCTCAGCACGCTGGGCGCCATTCTCGGCTCGCTCCTGGCCGCCTGGGTCATGCTGCCGGCCGTCGGATTCGCGCGCAGCTCATGGCTGGTCGCGGGGCTCCTTGCTCTGCCTGCGCTGATCCTGTGCCGCGGCCGCGCGCGGCCCATCGCTGCCGCCGCCTGCATGCTGGGCTTGCTCGTGGCGGTCAGCACCGAGTCGGGTTTGGGCCGCGACCGGATCCAGGGCGAGAAGGGGCGTCCGCCCTACCGGCTCCTGTCCTACAGCGAAGGACCGGACTCCACGACGTCGGTCGTGGAGTTCGAGGGCGGCTGGCGCGCGTTGATAATCGACGGGTTCATGGCCGCGGCCGAGGGCAAGACCTCGCTCTACATGGAATGGATGGGCCGGCTCCCGATGCTGCTGCATCCGAACCCGGAACGGGCGTTGGTCATAGCGTTCGGGACCGGCCAGACGGCCAACGGCGTGCGGCGCGAAGGGCCGGACGCGCTGGACGTTGTCGAGCTGAATCCCGCCGTGATCGAGATGGCCGGCTTTTTCGACGTGAACGAAAACGTGTTGGGCGACCCACGCGTCGAAACGATCGTCATGGACGGCCGTGCCTGGCTGCGCAGGACCGATCGGCTCTACGACATCGTCACGCTCGAACCGATGCCGCCGCACTTCGCCGGCGTGAACGCGCTGTACTCCCTCGAATTCTACCAGCTCATGGCGACGCGGCTCAGGCCCGGCGCGATCGTCGCGCAGTGGGTTCCGTACCATCTGCTCCCACCCGAATACGCGATCTCGGTGTCGGCCACGTTCCGTGCCGTGTTCCCGAACGCGCTCTTGTGGGTCGATCCGTTCGGAGGCACGGGGATCATACTGGGCCGGTACCAGGGCAGCCACGAGCCGCTCGGCAGAAACTGGCCCGGCCTCGGCCGAACCGGCAGCCGCGCGCTGGGCGGGCAGGCGATCCGTTCCGCTGTGCGGCTGGATCCGCAACAGCTCGTCCGGTACACCGAATACATGCCGGTCGTGACCGACGACAACCAGTTGTTGGCCTACGGCGATATCCGTCGCAAACAACACGCCAACATCGCGCAGACGAACCTGCGCCTGATCGAGATGATCCGGTCTCAGCCCGCGCCGGCCGGGCCCGCCGGTTTGAAGCGCTGAAGGTGCTTCGCCACGCCCGGGTGTATCGGCCGTCGTCGTAGCTCAGGCGCATCGCCGCCCGCCGTGCGCCCGGCCAACGGCATGCCGCCTCAGTACACCGGTCGTGTCCCGAGTCGCGTCGTCTTGGCCCTTGCCAGAAGCTTGATGAGCTTCATCTTCAGCTTGAACCGCTTGAGGTCTTCTGACGCGAGCGCCGGTTTCGGGATCTCGTCGAGCTCGCGGATGATGCCCGCGAACGCGGCGCCGACCTTGGGCAGCCGCTCCTGCATGACCCAATCCAGGCTGTCCTCGGCGTTCAGCAGGTAGACCGGATTACTGATGTAGTTGATGACCGGGACGCCGGCCGCATACCAATCCCCGCCGTCTGTCGGCGGATAGTCGCCAAGCGGGCCCTCCGCGGGGAGCAGCAGCGTGCGCCTCACGTCGTGCGCCTGGATCTGGCGCAGCACGACGTCTGTCACGCGCCGGTTGAATGGCACGAAGACGCCGGCGCCTTCCGGCCGCCCGCTGAAAACGAGTTTGCCGTCCTCCCCTTCTACCGCCTCCTTGGCGATGTGCTCGATCGTTATCTCCAGGGCGACGTTCGGCAGGATGTCCCGCGCATGCTCGCGAATGAAGGTGCGGGTCCCGATCGAGCCGTAGAAGTGACCGGCCGTGAAGAGGACCAGCAGGCCGCGATTCAGGCCGGGGTTCTCGGCGAAATGCCTGGCAAGCCCCAGCACCACGGCGCAGCCCGACGCGTCCTCGACCGGAGATTCGAACGGGGAATCATGGTGACAGCTCACGACGACAAGCTCGTCCGTCTGCCCCGGAACAACGCCCAACACGTTGCTGGTCGTCGCCTGTGTGACCCGGCCGGTCAGCGTGAGCCGCGCGCGCGCCCGGCCGCCGCGCGCCAGCTCGCGCAGGCCGGCGCCCTGGTCGCGACCGACCCAGAAACCCGGGATCGGCTTCGCCCGGATGTCCTTCTCCTTGAATCCGTACGGCGCGAACATCCGGTGTGAACCGCCGGGCTGGTCCTTGATGATGCCGACGAACCCCGCGGCCCCGCGCCGGGCCGCCTTGCGGTACAGGTGCCAGTTCAGGCGTACCCAGGTCGCCGGATGGCTGATGTCTGCCAGGGACGCGTCGGGATCGAAACTGCCGAGCGCGAACTTCTTGAGCAGCGCCATGTCGAGGGGCGGGAAGGAAATGTCGGTCGCGACAATCTTCCCGCGCCAGTCCCCGCCGTGCAACAGCCTGTCCGGTGCGGCGTAGACCAGGCCGCCCTCGGCTCCGGACTCCGCGGTGAACGCCGTGTGCGGAATCCATTGCGCCGGCCAAGCCGAGAACCCGGCCCCTTCGTCGATTTCCAGGCAGCCCCGCGCCGGCTCCCAGTAGTCGATCTCCATCGGCTCCAGCCGGACCTGATCGAGCCCGAAGCTCCTGAGCTTGTCCGCCAGATACGCTTCATTCTCGTGGTCGGCAGGACTGCCCGGCCGGCGCGGACCCAGTCTCGCCATGTCCTTGACCCAGCCGAACATCTCATCCGCGTCGAACCCGCGCGCGTCCGGCTTCCGCACACACGCCGTGGCCCCGTCTTTGCCGGGGCGCGCCGCCAATGCGATTCCGGCCTGAACCAGCGTTCCGCAAACCAACACGCCGGCCACGACCGCATAGACGACAGGCATCGAGAACGCCTCATAGAGCTCGCCGCCCAACGCCGCGCCGACCATGTAGCCGGCCGCCAGCACGCTCTCGTGTATCGCCATGCGCCGCCCGCGATTCGCGCTGCCCGCCACACCGTGAAACACACTGGTCGCGTATGCAAACGCGATGCAGGACCCCGCGCAAACGAACAGAGCACCAATCGACCACGCGCTCTGTACACGGGCCACGAGCAGCAGAACCAGCGCGAAGGTCAACTGGTTCAGAAGCATCGGCCTGCTCTTGAAATGCCAGCCCGGCATCCGGCCGATCGGATGGAACGCACAGGTCGTGGCAAGCATCCGCACCAACAGGAGCAGACCGATCAGGCTCTTGCTCAGCCCGAGCTCGATGCGCGCCGAGACCGCAAACGTGGCGGACAAGACGCCGACCCCCACGAAAGCGCACCACAGCCCGACCCACGCCGCATAACGCAACGGCGTCTGTCGCGCGCCGCTCGCCGGCGCGGGCGGCGCCGCGCTTGGCCGGCCGCTGTCCCGCCGGATGCCGGGCAGCGCCAGGCAGGCGAGCAACGTGAGCCCGAACATCGTGGCGAACACGCCGGTCGCCGCGCGGATCGGAAGCACACTGGCAAACTCGCTGAGCCGGCCGCCCAGGAACGGGCCGAGAATGGTGCCCGCGCTCCATGACACGTTGAACCGGCCCAACGACTTGCTGAGCGCGACACCTTCCCGGCCCAGCGAAACCCAGCCCATCGCGACCGGCCAGAAGATCGAAACCGCCAGTCCCAGCACAACCTGCAGGCCGTACAGCACCGCCATCCCGCCCGCCACCGGGATCAACAGCGAGATCACGCACATCGAACCGGTCGCGAACAGAAGCGTGTGACGCGGCAGCAGCCGGTCGAACAACGGACGGAAGAACACGCACCCGAAGATATACGCCAGGAAGTAGAAGGCGGGCAATCGGCACGCCTCGGCCGGCGAAGCGCGGAACACGTCCTGCGCATAGAACAACAGCCCCAACGAAAGGCAGCCGAACCCCACGTTCGCAAGAAACGCGAGCGGATAGATCACCGCACCCCTGCCCGAACCGCCGCGCCACACACGCGCCGCGCTCAGCAGCCCGCCCATCCGCGTCAGGCTCATGTCGACCCGCCTTTCTCCACACAGAAAGAAGCCCAGCAGGGAATGGCGCCTAGATAAGCGTGGTTTGAGATCTGCCCGGTACCGCAGGCATTCCTGCCTGCGGCTTCTGGCGCCTACGAGTACGCTTATCTCAGCGCCATTCAAGCCTAGCAGGTCTCCATGCGCGCGTCATGGTCTTTATGCGCAGGAAGCACCGCAGCCATTTCTGGCTGCGGCGGGCGAACCGTCACATCGGGCCGCAGCCGGGAATGGCTGTCCCACGGTTTTGAGACAGCCTCCGGAGGCCGGCCACCCAACGAGCTGATACGCTGTCTCCCGCCGGCAAGCCCCTTGGGCCCGGAGCGAAAACACTGTTGCATTCGGAACGCGCATCAATCATTCTGGGCGGGTTCTCTACATTGGCAACGCCACCCCATCGCGGATATGCCGCCGGCTTTCGTCATTCGGACTTGGGCTTTGGGTATTTGGGTATTTGGGTATTCAGGTTTTCCACGAGGAGACGTTCATGAAGTATATCCTGGTGTTCCACGCAAATCTGCACTACTCCGGGCTGCGCCCGGAAAAATTCGAGTTTGTGATCCGCAAGAGCTATGAACGAATCTTCGACCTGTTCGCCGACCGCTACAAAGGCCACAAGTTCTGTTTCGAGGCGTCGGGCTTCACACTGGACATGATGGCCAAGCTGACGCCCGACGTCGTGGCCAAGCTCCGAAGCGCGATCGACGACGGGACCTGCGAGTTCATGGGTTCGCCCTACGCGCATTCGATCATGACGAACTTCGACTACGAAGACGGCGTGCGCGCCTGCCAGTTCGCGATGGAAACCTACCGGCGGCATCTCGGCATGATCCCCAAGACCGCATGGAATCCCGAATGCTGCTGGAACGAGGACATCCCCGGAATCTACAAGGAGTCCGGGTTCCAGATCATGAGCCTCGACTGGGACTCCTACCTCATCTCGGCCCGGCCCGAAGTTGCGGCCGTGGAGCGGAACACCGACAAGACACGCAAGGACGGCAGCCATATGCCGTGGTACGATGTCGACCCGGACACGCGCTCGCTGCACTATCCGATCCGCGTGATCGACGGGATGACCGGCGTGTTCCGCAGCGACCGGGTCAGTGCCTCAACCCTGTACTACCTGATGTCCACCAACGAGATCCCCACGGACGATGCCGGTAAGAAAAGCGTGTCACTGCCGGAACTGTTGGAGAAGATCGACCACTGGAGCGGGAAGAAGAAGGAAGGCTTCCTTATCTGCTACGCGGAGGACGCCGAATACGTCGGCACAACCGGCTATTTCTTCCTGAAACACTACGGCCGGCACGAGGTGTTCGACGAGAACCCCGATGCCATTCCCTTGCTCTCGGACTACATCGAGGCGCTGCTCGAACGCGGCGAGCTCGGCCGAGTGGACGAATGCGTGCAGGAGCTGCCCCTCATCGAGGATCAGCCCGTCACGATCGAAAAGGATATGGCCTGGCATCGCACCTATGCGACCGCCTGGGCGCAGACCCCGTCGGCACTGGCGCTTGACCCGTACTGCAGGCTGCTCTCCGCGAAACTGACCGAGATCAAGAACGACAACCGTACCGCCGAGGAAGAGCTGCTGTACCGGAAGGCGTGGTTCCATCTGATCTGCGCGGAGAATTCCGACGGGCGCTGGCCGCCCTACCCGAAAAAGCCGGGCAATTTCAACGTGCGCTACGTGTGGGACCAGCTCGCCAAGGCGCAACAGGCCTTTTCCCAGCTTGCACACACGGATTTCAAACAGATCCCCGCAACCGAGATCAACCCGTCCGTCACCGCCTCGTAGCAGACAGGGAGAGGGGCTCCGCGATGGTCGCGCTCAGAGAGGGTCCTGCGACGAGCAACGTTCCGGGCCGCGAACCGGCACGGCGCGTCAAGACCGTGGAGACTTTCACGCGCGGGCAGCTTGGCGTAGTCCGCGTGCGCACCGAGGACGGCGCCGAGGGCTACGGCCAGCTCTCGACGTTCAATGCCGATGTCTCGGCCATGGTCATGCACCGGCAGGTCGCGCGATACGCGCTGGGTCAGAATCCGTTGGACGCGGACGGCATCGTCGATCGCTGCATCGAGGGCAACTACAAATATCCCGGCAGCTACGTGCGGCGCGCACTGGCCGGCCTGGACACCGCGCTCTGGGACCTGCGCGGCAAGCTCGAAGGCAGCAGCGTCTGCGAGCTGATCGGCGGCACGCCGCGCCCGTTCCCCGTCTACGGCTCGAGCATGCGCCGCGACATCCGGCCCGAGCAGGAGGCCGAACGCCTCGCTGCGCTCAAGGAATCAAGCGGGTACCGGGCATTCAAGATCCGGGTCGGCAAGGTCTGCGGGCACGACGAAGACCAATGGCCCGGCCGGACCGAAGCCTTGATCCCCGCGGTCCGCCGGGCGATCGGCGACGAGACCAGCCTGCTGGCCGACGGGAACAGCTGCTACACGCCCGAGCGCGCAGTCGAAGTCGGGCGCCTGCTCGAACAGTACGGCGGCTGCCATTTCGAGGAGCCCTGCCCCTACTGGGAACTCGAGTGGACCGCCGAGGTCAGCAAACGGCTGGACATCCCCGTGGCCGGCGGCGAACAGGACTGCTTTCTCTGGCAGTGGCGCCGGATCGTGCGGATGCGCGCGGTCGACATTGTGCAGCCGGACATCTGTTACATCGGCGGGCTGACCCGCGCACTGCGTGTCGCGCGCATCGCGCAGCAAGCGGGCCTGCCCTGCATCCCGCACTCGGCGAACCGCTCGCTGGTCACCGTGTTCACCCTCCATATGATGGGCGCGATCCCGAATGCAGGCCCTTACGTCGAGTTCTCCATCGAACCCGCCAGGCGCCTTGAAGACTTCTACAGCCCAGCCCTCGAAGTGCGGGACGGTTGCGTCCAGATCCCCGATGGACCGGGATGGGGCGTCGAAATCGATCCGGACTGGCTGCGCAGCGCCGAACACCAAGTGAGCGAATCTGCCGCATAGGGAGGAAGCCGAGATGCCGAAACGACCGAACATCCTGTTCCTGATGACCGACGAGCAACGCGCGGACCTGGCCGGCTACGCCGGCAACCCCGTCGTGCGCACGCCGGTACTCGACGCGCTCGCGCGCGATGCCGTCGTGTTCTCCAACGCCTACACACCCTCGCCCGTCTGCGTGCCCGGCAGAATGTGCATGATGGCCGGCCAGCTCCCGCGCACGTGCGGCTGCGAGGCATACGGCCAGGACCTGCCCCGCGAATACATGACCTGGCCCAGAATGCTCGCGCGGTACGCATACATGACGACCGCGTGCGGCAAGCTCCACCACATGGGCCCGGACCCCATGCAGGGCTGGCTGCGCCGGATCGGGATGGACCACATGATGACGCCGCGCACGAACCCGGACCGCATCCAGGAAGAGGTCGACAAGTATCCGCCCGGCCCGGGCCGCGACCCGAAATGGCGCAACGCCAAGGAGATCAAACGCGCCGGAATCGGCGAAGGTCCGCACACCGGGGTCTGGGACGAGTTCGCCACGATCGGTTGCGAACACGTGATCCGCGAGTACTTTCTCGATTCGTACTACGACAAGACCGAGCAGCATTTTCCGCACGCGCTCTATCTCGGCTTCAACAACCCGCACTACCCGTTCCTGGCAGAACGCGAGCTGTTCGAATACTACCTGAACAGGGTCCCGCTGTTCCTGGACGAAACGCCGTTCGAGCATCCCGTGCTCCGAAAGCCGAGCGCCCAGCCCGGTCCCATCCTGGTCGGGCCCGACGGCGACGTGACCGAGCGCGAGATGCGGCGCGCAACCGCCGCGTATTACGCGAACGTCGAGGCCTGCGACCGCCGGTTCGGACGCATCCTCGCGCTGCTCCGGACGGTGGGCCAGGATCCCGACGAGTGGATCATCGTGTTCTCGTCCGATCACGGCGATATGCTCGGCGAACACGCGATCTGGGAAAAAACCAAGTTCTTCGAGGGTAGCGTGCGCGTGCCGTTGTTCATCCGCTGGCCCAAGGGCTTCGATGGCGGACGGACGATCGACAAGAACGTGAACCAGTGCGACCTGTTCGCCACACTCTGCGAGCTGTGCGGGATCCCCGTGCCCGACGGGCTCGACAGCCGCAGCCTCGTCCCGTTCCTGAAAGGGGAAGAAACGGACTGGGACAACGAAACCGTCTCCCACAACAGGGGCGCGCTCATGATCAAACAGGACCACCTCAAGTATCAGTACTACGGAGAAGAGAGCCCGGAAGTCTTGTTCGATCTGCGCGAGGACCCCGGCGAAACCAGGTGCTTCCTCGAAAACCCCGAATACGCCGAGCAACTCGCCGCCTTCAGAAAGCGGCGCGCGCAGCTCGGGTACGGGCCCGATGCGGACCCGGACTATGTGAACGCAGGGTACGCGTAGAGGGAAGATTCAGAGCGCGGACGATTCCGAACGCTCCGTTGACGTGCAGCCCCGGCAGGCGTACCGGCAAAAAGCCAAGTGATTCTGGCATTTCGCCATTGTTCCGAAGGACGCGCCATGGATTATGATAAATCATAAGGTTCAGGAGGGTATGATCATGGCGACGAAGATCGGGGTAGTGATTCCGAAACCGAACCGGGACCAGCTTTTCAGTGCGGAGGACCAGGCGCGGCTGGAGGGTTTGGGCGCAGTGAGCTGGAGCGAATCGTCGGAGCAACTTTCGGTGCAAGAGGCGGGCGCGTTGCTGGCCGGCTGCGAAGTCGGGGTTGGCTCGTGGGGTACGCCGTTCCCCTCTGCGGAACTACTTGCGTTGTGTCCGGACCTTCGGTTCTGGGAACACGCAGCGGGTTCGGTGAAGCGGATGTTCGGGCCGCACCTGGCCGGTCGCGAGCTGACAATCGCCTCTTGCGCGCCGGCGATCGCGGACGGCGTTGCGGAGATGACGGTGGGCGAACTACTGATCGGGCTGAAGCGCGTACTCGAGAACGCCACGGCGAACCGGCAAGGCCGTGCGCGTCGCCCGCCGAATACGCGGACGCTCCGCGCCTCGACGATCGGGATCGTGGGCGCCTCGCACGTGGGCCGCGCGGTCATCGGTCTGCTCAAGGCGTTCGGCTCACGGATACTGGTCTACGACCCGTTCCTGGCGCCGGATCAGGCACAGGCTCTTGGCGTGACGAAGATGGAAACGGTGGTCGAACTGTGCCGACAGTCGCACGCGGTGGCCCTGCACACGCCCGCGATCCCGGCCTGTCGCCACATCATCGGCAAGCCCGAGCTTGCCGCGATGCCGGACGACGCGGTATTCGTGAACACGTCGCGCGGCCTGTGTGTGGACGAAGCGGCCTTGATCGAGGAATGCGGCAAAGGCCGGCTGCTCGCGTTCCTTGACGTGACGGACCCGGAGCCGGCCGCGGACGACAGCCCGTTGCGCAGCCTGCCGAACGTTGTGCTGACAAGCCACATGGCGGGCGGCAAGGACTGGCATATTGGCGCGCAGGCGACCGACGACATTGCCGCGTTTCTCAAGGGCGAGCAACCGCTGATGGCGGTCACGCCCGATATGCTCGCGCGCCTGGCATGAGCAGCCCCGACGCCTGGCCGATATCCGCGTCGGAATCCGGCAATCAAATCGTCGGATCCCGTTGGAATCGTTCCGGCTCTAGTCGTCTTTCTCTCTATTCGCCTGCGGCTGAAGCTCAGGCTGCTGCGCCGCAGTCTCGGGCTCCGGGGGCTGCGGCAGGATCGACTCGAGCAAATTGACCCACTCTGACGGCAAGGGCCGGCCCTGCTCTTTACGCCGCGCCAGCGCGCGTTCCAACAGATCGCGTGCCTCCGCCTCGCGGCCGGCTGTGCGAAGCAGCCGGCAACGACGCAGACCGACACCGTCGCCGCGATCGGGCCAGAGCCGGTCGCGCTCCGCCAGAACATCCGCGGCCTCCGAGAAGCGCGCAAGCTGCTCCAACGCGGTTGCGACGCTGTCGAGCGCCTCGTCGTGGCGCAGGCCTGTTGCGGACCAGGCCTGCCACGCGGCGAGCGCCTGCTGCCATTGTCCGAGCCCGGCTCGGCATCGTCCCAGGTCCCGGGCCAGTTCCGCATCCCAACATCCCGTTTCGGCGCGTTGCAGCAGCGGCAGCGCGTCGGTGAACCGGCCGGAGCCGGTCAGGAACCCGCCGAGCCGCGCCTGGTACTCGTATTCCCATGGCATCAGTTTGCGGGCCAGCGCAAGGGCGCGGTCGGGTTGCCACACGTTCGGGACCTTGACCGCGAGCACGGCCTTGCTCGTGCTCCACAGGCCGACCGCGACGGCCGCGGCCAGCCACACCGTTCTGAGCAGCACACCCAGGCCTTTCCCCAGCGGCGACGGCCCGCCCGTGTCCCGCTCTGGCCGCGCGGTCGAGGAAAGGCAGAGCCCGAGCAGCAGTCCGGCCATCGGCCCCATTGCGGCGGTTTGCCAGGGATGCGAGACCCAGCCGTGCACGAGCATGAACAGCAGGATAAACAAAGCGGCCGAACCCGGTCCGATCCGGACTTTCATACCGAACCAGGCGGATCCCGCCACGGCCAGGAACGCGGCGAGCAGCAGCAGGAGCCCGACCCACCCGAACTCCGCGCCGAACACCAGATAATCTCTGTGCGTCCGGACGGTTGCCGCGGCCTCCCGCAGCGAGTCGCGCGTTCTTTCCGCCGGCAGCGCCGCCGCCAGCCGTGCCGGATACTGGCGCCGGTAGGCGCCCGGCCCCTGCCCCGTCAGCGCGCGTTCCCCGCGCATCTGCCTCGCGATCCGAGCGACCAGCGCGCGCGCGGCGGATTCGGTCCTTGTCAGGCCGCCCGCCCGCCCGCCGAACAGCCCTTCCCGCATCGGGGCTGCCACCAGGAACGCGAGCACCATGATTCCGCAAACCAGGAGCGGGGCCACAAGCACGCGCGCACCGCCCGCCCGGCGCGCGCGCACTCCGTGAACCGACCAGACAGCAACGCCCGCAAACGCCGCAACGAGCAGCGTCACGGCGACCAGCACCGAGCCCGTGACCGAAATCACGGCCGCCACCACGACCAGCACGACCGGCAAGACAATCTCGCCCTGCGCGAACGCAAACGAACCGCCGGCCAACGCCAGGAACGCCGCCGCCCAGCTCTCGCTGCCGATCGTGCCGACACCGCGCCAGGCCACCGCCGCCTGCCGGCCGCCGGCCAGCGTCGGGATCGGCTGCATACCGAGCCGTTGGAACAGCACGATGAAAATCTGCACGATCAGCCCCGCGCCCAACGCACGCGTGATCCACAACACGTCCGCCTTCGCGCCCACTGCGTAACCGGCAGCGAACAGCGCCCCGCACAGCAGCCACGTCATCACCATGTCCGTACCCGCCCACGGGTTCGGCGTGCTGAGCATACGAACCGTCAGCCACACGCCAAGCACGGAGACGAACAGCAGCGGCACGCAACGCCGCGTGAAGCTCGCCGGCCGTGCCGTACCCAGCAGCGACAGGGCAAGCGCCGCCCAGAGCAAGCGTTTCGGTGCCTCGAAGTTCCGGAGCAGCCCCGCGTACGGGGTCGGCGCCACAAGCGGAATCAGCACGACCGCCACGGCCGTCAGCACGATGCGCCAGTTCGGCAGGCGATGTGCCGGGCGCGCGGGCGGATCCTGCGCCTGTACGTTCTGTTCCATCACTGCGGGAAGTCTCCCGCATTTAGGGCCGTTGTCAAGCGTGAACGGCACAGCCGAGTCTGCCGGGCTCACACGCGGATTCGGATGTACCGTTTGATATGGTCCGGTGCGGAAACGCGCGATTATCGCTTTCAAGCTGCGCGGCTTTCGTGCTACGAATGAACACTGAGCATGACGAAACGAGCTTTTTGTATCGGCTCCGCGCTGGCGCTGCTGATCGCGGTCGGCGGCCATTTCAACGACGCGTACATGCGCCAGACCTATATGGTCGGAAACCATTTCCCGGTCTCCGTCATGGGCGTACTGGTCCTGCTCGCCATCGTTGTGAACCCGATCCTCAGCCGGATCGGCAAACGTCTGCGCCTGCGCGCCGCGGAGTTCGCGCTCATCATTGCACTGCCGTTCGCCGTGTGCGTGGTGCCGGGCAGCGGGTTCCTGCGCATGTTCACGCAGATCCTGGCCATGCCGATCCATTATGAAAAGAGCATGCCGTCATGGCAGGAGAACAAGGTCCTGTCCTACATCCCTCCGAAACTGTTGCCGAACGGCGGTGCAGACAGCGAGAAGGTGATCGGCGCCTACATCGAAGGCAAGGACGCGAAAGAGGACCGGATCGGCCTGACCGACGTGCCGTGGCGTGCCTGGCGCCTGCCGCTGCTGTACTGTGTCCCGCTGTTCCTGCTGCTCATGACCGGCTTGACCGGGCTCTCGCTGGTCCTGCACCGGCAATGGACCTCTCACGAGCATCTTACCTATCCGGTCGCACGTTTCGTGCAGTTCATCACGCGTGGCGCGGAAAACGCAGCGACAGTCTCCTCGCGCGGCGCAGGCACGCTCGCAGCGAGCGGCCCGACGATCGTGCGGAACCGCCTGTTCTGGTACGGGCTTGTCCCGATCCTCGTGATTCGGATCGTGAACGGGCTGCATGCATGGCGCCCGACCTGGATCGAGATCCCGCACGAGATCAGGGTCTGGCCGCTGCGCGAGCTGTTTCCCACGCTCGCCGCGACGCCGAGCAGCCGGTACCTGTGGCAGTCCACCATCTACTTTTCTGTTGTCGCGTTCGCGTTCTTCCTGCCGTCCGACATTTCGCTCAGCCTCGGACTCGCGACGATCCTGAGTGTGCTGTTCTGTGCCGGGCTCGCCGTCGCAGGCGTCGTGCTCGGCGGTTCCTACCTCGGTACCTGGGAGTACAGCGCGCCCGGAGTCGGCGCATACCTCGCGCTTGCCGTGCTGATCGCCTATAACGGACGCGCCTACTATCGCCGCGTCGCCGCGGCGGCGGTACGGCCGCTGCGACACGACACGCAGCTCGAACCGTCCGCCGTCTGGGGCATGCGCGTGTTCGCCGTGATGATGCTGCTCTGCGTGCTGCTCATGATCCGGATGGGCCTGGCCTGGCCGCTCGCCGTTCTGCTCACACTGCTGCTGGTCGTCACGTTCACCGTGATGAGCAGGGTCTGCGCGGAAACCGGCCTGTTCTTCATGCAGCCGAACTGGTATGCGTCCGGCGTGTTGCTCGGCCTGTTCGGCGCGCACGCGGTCGGGCCCGAGATGCTCGCGGTGATGACGCTGATCACCGTGATCATGAGCCGGAACCCGCGCGAGGCGATGATGCCGTTCGTGGTCAATGCATTGCGCATCGCCGAGGACGCGGGTGTGCGGAAAGGGCGCGTCGCCTGGATCATGGGCGGTACGCTGCTGGTCGGATTGACGCTGGGCCTCTGCACCGTGTTCTGGCTGCAATATGACCGCGGGGTCAGTTTCCTCGACGGCTATGCCGTCGATTGGGTGCCGAAATCGACATGTTTCCTGCTCGATTCCCATATCGAGAGCCTCAAAGCCGATGGCACGCTCGAGTCCGCGCTCGCGCGCTCCTCATGGGGCAGGCTCTCTGCCATGCGGCCCGACGGCAAATACGCCGGCCTGATCCTGACCGGCTTTCTCGCGTTCGGCATCTGCGCGTTCCTGCGGCGCCGGTTCCCGAAATGGCCGCTGCACCCCGTCGTCTTCCTCGTTGCGTTCACCGCGCCGGGCAAGGTCTTCGCGACCAGCTTCCTGATCGGATGGCTCATCAAAGTCCTCGTGGTCCGGTTCGGCGGCGGCAGAGTCTACCACCGCACACTGCCGCTCATGGTCGGCGTGATCGCAGGCGATCTGGTCGGCGCACTGATCTTCATGCTCTTCGGGGCCGGCTATTATTTCGCAACCGGATTCACGCCGGTCCAGTACTGGGTGTTCCCGCCCTGACGCCGGCTGCGCCCTCAGAAGCGCGAAGACACCGCGACCGGCGGCCGGCCGGCACGGAGGCCGGCCCGCCATTCCCCGCAGGCAGCGCTGTGGGCACGCCCGCGGGAGGGCCCGGCTCCGTCCGGACCGTCTGCCCGTTGCCGCAGCCGCTACGCACCGCCGCTCCGGCGCGCGGCGCCACGGCGGAACGCCTGCGGCGTCACCGCGAAACGTTCCTTGAAAAGCCGGCTCAGATGGCTCGGTTTCTTCAATCCTACCTGCCGCGCTATCTCGCTGAGACTCTGGCGCGTTCGCAGAAGAAGCTCACGCGTGTGGTCAAGCCGAATACGCGTCAGCGCGCGGTGCGGCGTCTCGCCCGTCTCCTCCGCAAACCGACGGATCAGATGGAACTTGCTCAGACCCAACGCCTGTGCCACCTCCGTCAGCGTGCAACGCTGCGCATGGTGCGCCTCGTAGTAGCGCAGGACCTCTTCCGCTACACGACCCGTCGAACGGTCCGGTGCGACCGAAAGCAGGCCGTCGGAAAATGCCGAACCGGCCAGCAACACGAGAAACTCCTCCAACGCATGCCCGCCGATGATCCTGTCTTCCGCCTCGCCAAGCACCACGTGCCCCACCGCCTTACGCAACAAGGAAACCAGCCGGCCGCGAAGGTCCGGACCAACCTCGAATACCCGGGAGAAACGTAGCCAGCGCTCCGCACCCTCGTGCGTGACCGGGGCCAGACGGAACTTCAGGCCCAGGCTCTTCAGGCCCTCCGCCGACACCACCGAAATCGAGTGGCTGTCGCCCGGCCCGCATATCACAAACCGGCCGCTGCCAATCTCGAACACGTCGCCGCTCAGCTCGTACACCCCGCGGCCCCCCCAGAAGTAGTCCAACTGGTACAGGTCCGGATGCGCGTGCCGACGAACCGAACGCGCCGTGTCCCATTGCTTCGATTCCGCAAACGTGATCTCCGGCGGGTGCGAAACCAGGTGCGAGACAAACGCCTCCTTGACCAAAAACCCCAAAGGCAGATTGTCTGTTGCCCTCGTGTGTTCGGCTTTGCTAGCCACGGATGATCCCTCCCTCCACAATTGGCCCGCCCTCTTGCGCAAAACCGGTCCCGCCGACGCTCACGCCCGATCCGGTCGCCCCAAAACGCCACCGCCTTCCACGCCCACACCCCACCCCACAGAGCGAGCATACCCCAAAATTGCAGCCACGAAAAGCAAAACCAGGGTTGCGGAACAGCAATCTATGGGCTATATATAGCAATAGCAGGTTATTGAGAAGGGTGTCAAGGCGTGAGGGTGCGGGTTGGGGAAAGGGAGCAGAGGTTCAGATGAACAGAAGCGGCGTTGAGTTTTCGGTATTCACGAAGCCGTGGAAGATGGCATTGCCGGAGCTGGGCAGCTACGTAAAGGGGTTGGGTTTCGATGCGATCGAACTCCCGGTCAGGCCGGGTTATCCGGTGGAACCGGACACGTGTGTGGTGCGTCTCGCGGCTGCGGTCAAAGCGTTGTCGGAGGAGGGCATTCGGATTGCGAGCATCGCGGGGCCGACGGACGCGGCGACCATAGCGGCATGCGGCGAAGCGGGAATAGAGGTGATCCGCATCTGTCCTCGATTGAACGAGGGTGAAGAGTACATGGCCTACGAGGATCGTGTGCGGCGGGAGTTTGACGGGTTGGTCCCCCATCTGGCGGAGGCGGGCGTGAAGCTGGGCATCCAGAACCATTGCGGGCGGTGGGTCTGCAACGGGATGGGACTGCATCATTTGATCGAGAGTTACGATCCGCAGCACGTGTCGGCGGTGCTGGACTTTGCGCACTGCGCGCTGGCCGGCGAGCAACCGGAGATGGCGCTGGACATGGTTTGGCCGCATCTGTGCATGGTCAATTTGAAGAACGCATTCTGGCGCCGGGCCACCGGACCCGAAGCGGAGGTCGCGGAGTGGAAGACGTACTGGACGAGTGGCCGCCAGGGTCTGGCATCCTGGCCGAAGGCGATCCACGAGCTGAGAACAAGAAACTACGAAGGCGTGGTTTGTCTGACGGCGGAGTACAGCGACCACGCGAACGTTGACCGCCTGATCAAGGCGGACATTGCGTTCGCCAGACAACTGTTCGGAAACGAATAGAATACGTCAGCCGGCACGCCAAAGGGAGGGAAGCAGAAATGGCAACGAAGAAACGGCCCCGCACGAAGGCGCGCATCCGGATTGCGTTCATCGGCGCCGGCCACATGGCGCGGAAGGTACACTATCCGTCGTTGGCCTCGTTTGAGGACGTGGAGTTGGTCGCCATCTGCGACCTGAACGAGGAGCGGTTGCATGCGACGGCCGACCAATACGAGGTGCAGGGCCGCTACACCGACTATCGGCGCATGCTCGAGCTCGTGGCACCGGACGGCGTGTACGTGATCGGGCACCCCCAGTACATGTACGAGATCTGGGTCTGGTGCCTGCAGCAGGGCCAGAACCTGTACATAGAGAAACCCATGGGTCTGACCCTGCACCAGGCGGAGATACTCGCGCACCTGGCGCAGGAGCAAGGCGTGGTCACGCAGGTTTCGCACCAGCGTCGAAGCTGTCCGCTGCTGGTGAAGCTGCGCGAACAGTGCCTTCAGAGGGGCCCGATCTACCACGCGGTCTGTGAATTCTTCAAGTGCAACCAGAAACCGGCGTTGATGGCTGCAGGCCACATGATGGACGACTGCACGCATTCGATCGACACGGTCCGCTGGATGTGCGGCGGCGAGGTGGTCGGGGTCGAGAGCGAATGCAAGCGGCTCGGCACGCCGGACATCAACTGGATCGGCGCCACGCTGCATTTCGACAACGGCGCGACGGGCTATCTCGTGAACACCTGGGCCAGTGGCCGGCGCGTGTTCCGCGTGCAGATGCACGCGCCGGGCATCTACACCGACGCCGAAGTGGAGAACCAGGCCTGGCTCTACACGGATGGCGACTACGAAGGCGTCGCCTACGACACGAAGCAGGTCGCGGGCAGCGACGAACTCTATGTCTACGGCGGGTTCCGGGCCAAGAACCGCGAGTTCATCGATTCGCTGAAGACCGGCGTGCCGATGACCAGCTCGCCGTTCAGCGACACGCTCAAAACGATGCGGATCGCCGAGCAGATCCTGGCGCAGTCCGTGCTGCAGCCCGCTGCCTGTGAGGCAGCGAGCGCCGAACGGGAACGTTTGGTTGCCTACGCTTAGTCGGCAACACTTAGTCGGCAACCTTCGTCGTCCCGCTTCGTCGGCGCCAGGAGGGCATTTCGCACCCCGTTCGACGAAGGGAGACGACGAAGGCGCCCGACGAAGGGCTACTATTCAACTGCCGGAGTAATAGCCGCGACTCACGGGAATTGACGCGAATAGAGATTGGACGCTCTCATCCCATTCGGATCATTCCCGTGATTCGCGGGCGAAGATCCCTTCCGGCTGCGCCTCATCCCTATTTCGTGATTCCGGCCGACCAGGACGAACGGCGTTGCGGTCGCGAGCGTTTCATGATAGGCAACTGCGCGGATCGAGGAGGCCATCCATGACAGAACAGACGGACCGTATCGAAAACTGGAAAGACAAGACGATCATGATCTGCTGCGCGCACCCGGACGACGATATTCGGTCGACCGGCACGTTGGCCAAGCTCGTCAAGAACGGGAACAAGGTCATCGTCGTTATGTACACCAACGGGAACAAGGGCTCGCAGGACCTCGAGATGACGAGCGAACGGCTCGCGCAAATCCGGAAGAAGGAAGAGGAAGCGGCCTGCGACCT
>Ga0272441_10003994_pt1 | contig 27331 bp, 21 predicted proteins | sample SSMProp6N_FD_193582 | JGI IMG/M metagenome (GOLD analysis project Ga0272441, IMG submission 193582) | Marine sediment archaeal communities from Little Sippewissett salt marsh, Falmouth, MA, United States - SSM-Prop-6N | ecosystem: Environmental > Aquatic > Marine > Wetlands > Sediment ... | reverse complement strand
GGCGTCGATGTAGCGTATGCGGCCTTGATTCCGCATTACGATCCCCGCGTTCCGCAATGCAACTGACGGGCACCAGGGAAACGACCCTCGGGGTAACAGGCCCTTGACACGGGGGGGGCGGTTATGGGTGTCCCCGGAACTACAAGCTGCGGACGACCCGCCACACAATCGCCGGCCTTGATGCTCAGGCCTCTCCTGCTGTCGATCGCCAGGGTTGTACGACAGCCATTATATGCAGACGAACCCTGCCTCCGTCATCAGGGGCGCCAATGACACTGTAACTCCATTTGCTGGCATCCCCGTCCGCGTCTTCGCGCACCCCCGAAGACTCGGCCGAGAAGCTTGGCCGAACACGCTCGGGATGCCACCACGATAGCTCCCTGCCAATGGCGTTCATACTCATGTGTTTCTCGATCTGGGCGGACCGCTCCCCGTCAATGAGCGGGGGCAGACGCGGGTTGTCCCGCGCGAGTTCTGATAGGGCCCGTTCAGGGAGGTCAAACCGCAAGAAGGCGAAGTAATTCCAAGTCGTCCGAGTCTCCAAGCGGACGTTGCCAGCGCTCTGGGGTAGTTTAATACCCGCGCGCGTAGCCACCTTCCCGAAATCAGTTACGGGTCCGTTGCCCTCGCAACCTGCAAGGAACAACGAAGGGAGCACCCCAAGCCACACAGGGAACCAGCCTATGCCTCGCCTCCGCGCGGCGTGCAGAAGAATGAAGCCGATATCTTCCCGGCCTCGCATGTGAGTGATCTCCGGCTAGGGCGGCCACCCACCTGTTTGAATGGGGGCTTGGCCGCCTACGATTTCCCAGTTGGACCCTATGACGGTCCATGAAATCGCAATATCGTAGTCGGTGCCAAGAGCTAGGTCCGCGTCTTGGACGGTCGAGCCGTCGCCGAGCTGAGTCTCTGCATCGGGGTCCAGGTCTCCAGCGTCTATCCAAGTAAATGTCAAATCGTAAAAATCCACATATTCGTCACAGCGCGTATAATACCCCTCGATCCTAATCTCGTGGGCCCCGTAGAGAGTGTAGGTCATTGAGAGGAGAAGCTCTAGCCTGGTGCCTTGGATTTCGCCTTCAAACCGAGTGCGTTCAATCTTCCTCTGTGAACTCCGCGCAATCGCCGACGCCTTCTCGGCAAGCCAGCTCTTCGCATCGGCATGGATCTCGGGTCGGTCTTTCATGAAAGCGCTCCATTCAGCGCCGTCCGACCCCACGTCAACGATTTGAGGACTACCTTGCAGTTGTAGCGCCCACTGCGTGCCTCTCCTGAAAGGCTTCCCACCACCCAAGAGGCGGTGCTCCATCAACCGACGTGCGAATGGGCCCCCGCGGTCATTTACGAAATACATCTTGAGCGCACCAACGAGGTCGAACAGCCCGAGCGGGTCGACAGACGTAACTGGTTGAGCGCCACAGTAAATGACCAGAGAGCTGTGGACGCCATCCACGTACCCCGCCGGATCCCTCTGGTTCCACCGCCCCAGGCTCGCGTGGTACATCCGGTGGCGGACGTGGTACAGCCCCGTCTCCCCATCCCAGCGATAGCCGCAGTAGAGCACCACGTTGTCGTAGGCGGACGTGGCCGACGGGCTCGTCCAGGAGCCGTCGTAGAAGGTCGCCTTGCCGTACGGATCGTACACCACGCGCTCCAGCACCGTGCCGCTCGTATCCACCAGGGCCGTCACGTTCATGTTCGCGTCATTGGTATAGTATAGCGTCTCATCGGTGTCGAGGAAATCCCCATCCTCGTTCTCGTCGTGCCACCGGAGGACCGGGGCGTCGATGTAACGGACGTCCCAGACGAACTGCTTGAGCGGGTGGTCCGCGTCGCCGCCCCATCGAAACGGCCCGTTCTATGCCCTGAGGACCGCCGCCGTGAGGTCGTTGCCATCCTGCCCTTCGGCCTCAGGCGCCCTTGCCTCGGGCCAGGGGTGACGGCACAGATGCGCTGCTTGCGACGAGATTATGGGGGGGCAGCCCCGAAACAGATGAGAATTGGAAGCCATGGCGGGTCCAAGCCGTGTTTACTGATAGGGGGCCGGTTTCGCAGTGCCGACCGACGCGCGAATGCTCGACACGAAAGGGACTGATCAATGATGACGACGACAAAGCGGATGGTGAGCGTGGGTGTCCTTGTGGCGGCGGTTGCCGTGGCGGCGGTCCGGCCGGCCGACGCGGCTCAGGCGGAAAAGAGCCCGGTGAAAGTGTTCATCCTGGCAGGCCAGTCGAACATGGAGGGGGCCGGAGCGATCAAAGCCGACCCCAAGCGGAACGGCGGCAGGGGCAGCCTGGAGTTCCTCGTCAAGGACGCGGCCACCGCGAAGCAGTTCGCCCACACCGTGGACAAGGACGGCAAGTGGGTGGTCCGCGACGACGTGTGGATCTGGTATCTGGGCCGCAAGGGAGGCCTGACGGCCGGCTACGGGGCGCGGGAGGACCGGATCGGCCCGGAGTTCCAGTTCGGGCACGTTGTGGGCGAGGCCCTGGACAACCAGGTGCTGCTGATCAAGACGGCGTGGGGCGGCAAGAGTTTGGCCAAGGATTTCCGCCCGCCGAGTTCCGGCGGCGAGGTGGGGCCTTACTACACCGAGATGCTCAAGCACGTCACGAACGTGCTGGCCAACCTCAAGAAGGAGTTTCCCGACTACGACGGCAAGGGCTACAAGATCGTGGGCCTCGGCTGGCACCAGGGGTGGAACGACCGCGTGAACCAGGCCCATAACGACCAGTACGAGACGAACCTGGCCAACTTCATCCGCGACGTCCGCAAGGCCCTCGGCGTGAAGGATCTGCCGTTCGTCATTGCCGAGACGGGGATGCATGGACCCGAAGAAACGCACCCGCGCGCCCTGTCTCTGATGCGAGCCCAGGCCGCGGTGGCCGCGTACCCGGAGTTCAAGGGCAACGTCGCCTTCGTCGGAACGAAGGGATTCTACCGGCCGCCGGAGGTCTCGCCGTCGCGCCAGGGGTATCACTGGAACTCCAACGCCGAGACGTACTTCCTGATCGGCGATGCCATGGGCAAGGCGATGATACAGATGTTGGGCGGGGGCAAAAAGTGACGTAGGTCCCTGACCGCAAGGGCATCGAGATTGTGGCACGTCGGCCGGCCGAATGGAGCATCCAACGCCAGGAGAACAACATGAATGTCTCGCGCCGCCGATTTCTGCGACTGTGCGCGTTCGCGGGCGCAGGGGTTGCTCTGGGGCGGGCCCGGGCCGCCGATGCGCCCAAACGCCCCCAGGATTTGCCCAACATCGTTCTCATATATACCGACGATCTGGGGTACGGCGATTTGTCGTGCGACAACCCCAAGGCGGCTTACAAGACGCCGCGGCTGGACCGGATGGCCAACGAGGGAGTCCGGTTCACCGACGCCCACAGCCCGTCGACCATCTGCTCTCCCTCTCGCTACGGCCTTTACTCCGGGCAGCAGATTTACCGATCGACCGGCCGCGGGGGCGGGGCGTTTGAAGGGCCCGGCGGCCCGAGCTATCTGAAACCGGGAACCCTCACCCTCGGCGACATGCTGAGGAAGAAGGGATACCGTACGGGCGTGTTCGGAAAGTGGCACGTTGGGCTGACCTGGCTCGACAAGGACGGGAAGCGGCTCGGCGGGGGCTTTAAGAACTCGCTGCTCATCGACTACGAAAAGAGTACGCCGCTGGTCGATGGTCCCAACAAGCGAGGCTTCGACGAATCGTTCATCACCCCGAACTGCCCCACGACAGATCCCCTCTACATCTACATTGAGAATGGGATGGTGCCCGTCCCTGCCAGCCGGCGACACCAGCGGGAAACCCTTCCCAACCCCGGCGGCAAGTGGCGATGGGACAACGACGAGGGATGGATGGCCCCGGGATACGAGTTCGTGAAGGCGGACCTTCTGTTTTACGAGAAGCTGCGGGAGTTCATCACCGAGCATCGAACGAAACGCCCTGACAAGCCTTTCTTCGCGGTTCTCTCCACCCAGATTTGCCACGCTCCCGTTCTGCCGGCGCCGGAGTTCAACGGCGCAACGAACGCGGGCCCCCGGGGCGACTTCGTCCGTGAACTCGATACCCTGGTCGGACGGGTGCTCGATCTTGTTGCCGACCTGGGGATCGACGAGCAGACGCTGATCCTCTTCAACGCCGACAACGGCCCCGAAACGATGCACGTTGCCTGGATGCGGGAGGATCACGATCACGACCCCGCGGGAGGGTGGCGGGGCGTGAAGCGCGACGGATGGGAAGGCGGTCACCGGGTTCCGTTCATCGCGAGGTGGCCGGGACGGATTCCCGGGGGGCAGGTGTCCGACCAGATGACGAACACGACCGACATTTTCGCAACCCTTGCGTCGGTCGTCGGCTACCAACTTCCCGACGACGCGGCGACCGACAGTTTCGACATGCTGCCGGCGATGCTCGGGACCCAGGACCCGAAGAAATCCATCCGGCCACACCTTCTGACCCAGAGCTTCCGGGGAGAGTTCCAGATTCGCCAGGGAAAGTGGAAATACCTTGACCACAGGGGTTCCGGCGGGAACAACTACGCCGAGGGAACCATGAAGAAATACGCCCTCCCCGAGACGGAGCCGGAGGCGCCGGGACAGCTTTTCAATCTGGCGGTCGACCCGGGCGAAACGACAAACCTGTTCTTCAAGGAATCGGCCAAACGTCGGCAGCTGCAGACGCTGCTCAAGAAGCTCAAGGACAGCGGCCGCAGCGCTCCGAAGGGCAGGATGCCGATCGGTATCGAGAACATCCCGCGGCTGAAGTAGGTCTTGTCTGAGCAGCTGAAGCATGCCGGCATACAGAGCAGCCTTGGTAAGGCCAGAGAATAACGTTAACGTGGGTCACCCTTATCAAACAAGCGCCCGAACGGCTTAACCCCCAAGGCGAAGCGAACTAGGGTGCAAGGACATCGAGGCCGTGGAACGTCGGCCCGCCGAATGGAGCATCCAACACCAGGAGAAGACCATGAATCTCTCTCGCCGCCGGTTTCTGCGACTGTGCGCGTTCGCGGGCGCAGGTGTTGCTCTGGGGCGGGCCCGGGCCGCCGACACGCCCAAACACCCCAACGTGCTGTTCATTGTCATCGACGACCTCAACGACTGGACGGGCTGTTTGGGGGGTCACCCGCAGGCGAAGACGCCCAATATCGACCGACTGGCGCGGCACGGGACTCTCTTTACGCGCGCCTATTGCTCGGCGCCGGCTTGCCTGCCGTCGCGTGCGGCCGCGCTGACGGGGGTCGCGCCGTACCGATCGGGATGTTATGTGAACTCACCAACTCAAACCTGGCAGGAAATCCTCCTGCCGGCGGCCGACCCGTTGCCGGCTCACTTCCGGGCGAACGGATACGAGACCGCCGGCGCCGGAAAGATCTTTCACCATTATCAGAACCATCCTCCTTCGTGGAACGATTTCTGGCCCAGCAAGAACCTGCAGTTTCCACCCACCCATGTACCCACCAAGGAATTCCAGCCGGCCTTCGACAGGAAACCGCGCCCCAAGAACTGGTACATGGAGTTCAATTGGGGGCCGCTCGACAAGGACGTCGAGGAGACCGGCGACTGGATGAGCATGACGTTCGTTTCTCAGAAGCTCCGGGAGAAGCGCGACAAGCCCTTCTTTCTCGCCTGCGGCATCTATCGACCGCATGTCCCCTGGTTCGTGCCGCGGAAGTTCTTCGACATGTTTCCGCTCGATACGATTCAGTTGCCGCCGCGACAGGCGGACGACTACAGCGACATCCCGAAAAGCGCCCCCCGCAATGGCCCTTGCATGTATTACAACGTGCTCGACGCGAACGGCTATCATCGGCAGGCCGTGCAGGCGTATCTGGCGAGCATTGCCTACACTGACGACCTCGTCGGCCGCCTCTTGAAGCGTTTCGATGAGAGCGGTCATGCCGACAACACCATCGTCGTGTTGTGGTCCGATCACGGCTGGCACCTTGGCGAGAAGCTGACCTACCGCAAGTTCACGCTGTGGGAGGAGGCTTGTCGCGTTCCCCTAATCGTTGCCCTGCCGAAAAGTATGCGGGGGGACTACCGCCAGGGAGCCAGTTGCTCGCGGACGGTCAATCTTCTGGATCTTTACCCAACGCTGGTGGAGTTGTGCGGCGTGCCCAAGCCGCGACAGCGTTTTGACGGTCACAGCCTCGTCCCGCTGCTGAAAAACCCCGTGGCGGACTGGAAACACGGCTCGATCACGTCACATGGTTTCAAGAACGATTCGCTTCGCACCGAGCGTTGGCGATTCACGCGCTACGCCGATGGTTCCGAGGAACTCTACGACCACGACACCGATCCGCAGGAATGGACGAACCTCGCCGGTGAACCCGCTTACCGTGATATTGTTGGAACGTTGCGCGAACGGTTGCCACGGGACCCAACGCCTCAGGTTAAGACCAAACCCTTCGATTCGAGTGCGCATTTCAAGAAATACCACAGAGAGTTCCATGAAAAGAAGCTCATCGAACGCATCAAGAGGGACTGAACGTGATAGCCCAGGAACATATCCGCGTCCACGCCTATAGTCGGAAGTTGCGGCGGCGGTCTCTTCCAGAAAAGAAGAAGGGCCAGGAGTGCGACAAGCGATGAACACCTCCAAAGTCATCCATGTGGTGAGTTGCCACGCGGAAGGCGAAGTTGGCGACGTGATCGTCGGTGGCGTAGCGCCGCCGCCCGGCGACACAATTTGGGAGCAGCGTTGTTTCATCGAGAAGGACGACCGGCTCCGGCGATTTGTGCTTAACGAGCCGAGAGGCGGCGTGTTTCGGCACGTGAACCTGCTGGTCCCTCCTAAGGATCCCCGGGCCCAGATCGGCTGGATCATCATGGAGCCCGCGGATACGCCGCCGATGTCGGGGTCGAACTCGATGTGCGTGGCAACCGTCGTGCTCGACACCGGAATCGTTCCCATGACCGAGCCGGAGACGGAGCTGCTTATGGAAGCGCCGGGCGGTTTGGTCAAGGCGAGGGCGCTCTGTCGTAATGGCAAGGCGGAGCGAATCACGATCACCAACGTGCCTTCGTTTGCGGACAAACTCGCAGTGCCGCTGGAAGTAGAACGACTCGGCACGCTCACTGTCGATACCGCCTATGGCGGCGACAGCTTCGTAATCGTCGATGCGAAAGCACTGGGATTCGACATCGTGCCGGATGAAGCCAGCGAACTTGTCGCGACCGGCATGAAGATCACGGCCGCGGCCAACGAGCAACTCGGATTTCAACACCCCGTACAGGCCGAGTGGAAGCACATCTCGTTTTGCCAGTTCGCCGGCCCACTTGCGGAGGAGAATGGCGAGCTGGTGGGGCCGAACGCCGTGTGCATACGCCCCGGTAAGATCGACCGGTCGCCAACCGGCACAGGGTGTTCGGCTCGAATGGCGGTTCTGCATGCTCAGGGACGAATGCAGGTCGGGAACCGTTATCGAGCGCGGTCGATCATGGGCTCCGAGTTCGAATGTGGAATCGACTCGTTGACGTCACTGGGCAAAACGGATGCGATCCTGCCGACGGTTTCGGGCCGAGCGTGGATCACGGGAACGCATCAACTCATGCTCGACCCGGATGACCCGTGGCCCGAAGGCTATCGGATCGCCGACACGTGGCCGGTCATATGAGGACGCTCCTCTTAACGTGGACAAATGCCAACCAGGGCTGATGTCACGGATATTGCGAGCGTGCCTGGGCGGCCGCAACAGCGGAGGGGCAGAAGGGGGTGACGCAACCACATAGGTGCCGCCACGAGGTTGGGCGGCGAGTAACAGTAGCGGTGACAAGTGAAAGCGGGAGAAGACGATGAGTGCAGGGAACCGAATTGCGGCCGCACTGCTAACTGTCTCCATCGCGTGGACGTTGGTCTCCCTTTCTGTCCGCGCGGACGACACTGCACCGGATGCCAAGGAAGACGTGCCGACGAAAGCCCACTGGGATCCCGTCATCAAGCACATCGAAGGGTGGACCGTTCACGTCGACCCGAAACTGCTCGAGGGCGAGCACGCCGGGGAAGGGGCGCGCGCGCTGACGATGCTCGCCAATCATCTGCAACGCATCGCCATCCTGATGCCGAAAGACCGCCTCACCAAGCTGCGGGAAGTGGGAATCTGGATCGAGTACGACCATCCCGAAATCAATGTGGAACCGGGGCCGTACCACCCCGGCGTCGGCTGGCTCACCGCGCGAGGCTACGATGCCCGGCTGGCGAAAAAGGTCCACATCACGCGGGCGGCGTCGCTTCTGGAGCGGCACCATATGATCAAACACCCCGCCGTTATCCTGCACGAGTTGGCCCACGCGTACCACGACCAGGTCCTCGGCTTCGATGAGCCGCGCATCAAAGCGGCGTACGACAAGGCGATGAAGGACGGCCTCTACGACAACGTGCTGCTGTACACCGGCCGGAAGGTCCGCCACTATGCGGCGACCAATCACAAGGAGTACTTCGCCGAAGGGACCGAGGCCTACTTCTATCGCAACGACTTCTACCCGTTCGTGCGGGCGGAGCTCAAGCAGCACGATCCCGTGCTGCATGATCTGCTGGAGGACATCTGGGGCCCGATGAAGTGACCTCACGAACCCGCACGCAAGGAAGACCGAACGATGATGACACGCAACCGGATGAATCGTGGAATCAGGGTTTTATTCACCTTCACGGCCCTGGCGTGGGCGGGACTTGTTCTCAACGTATCGGCGGCAGAGAGGATCCATGCAGGGCAGAGCAAGAACTACAACGTGCCCGACACGGGCGATCTTTCCAGGACGGTCGCCGGCAGCACCCTCACGGCGCCGGCCGGCCGCGGAACGGCCGCGACACCGGACAAGGAGACGCCCGTCACGAGGAAATCGCTCAAGGCGCTACAGGAGGACTTCCGGAAACTCGAATTCGGCATGTTCATCCATTACAACATGGCTACCTACAAGGGCGTCCAATGGGTCGCGGGGTACCACGATCCTGCCACCTTCAATCCGGGCGGCAAGGTCGACACGGACGCCTGGGCGGACGCGGCGGCGTCTGCCGGCATGACGTATGGCGTCCTGACGGCGAAGCACGTGGCGGGCTTCTGCCTCTGGGACAGCCAATACACGACCTACGACGTTATGCACCCCGACTGTCCGTACCGGCAGGATCTCGTCGCACAGTTTATCAGGTCCTTCAAGAGACGGGGATTGAAGGTGGGGCTTTACTATTGCTGGCGGCACCCGGGATTTGGCGACCCTGAAAAATACAAGGTCCTGCCGCCGGAATGCGATCCGGCGGCCCACACCCTGAAAGAACAGAACGAGTTTCAAAAAGCACAAATCGCGGAACTGCTGACCCGGTATCCCGATGTGTGTTACCTATGGAACGACGCTCTCGACGACCAGGTAATGCCTGCGGATGAAATACTGACCCTCATCAGATCGATACGTCCCAACGTCATCGCCAGCGCAAATTGGTGGAACTGGGGCAAGAAAGGAACGCCGTATGTGGATATCGCCGTCAAGGAATTGAGGCACTTTCCGGAGGAAAACGAGGCGCCAGGCGAGACATGCTGGAAACTGGAGCAAAAATGGTTCTGGAATGAGGGGTTTCGCGCCGGAAATCCCAAGGGCGTCATGGGGCACATGGCCACAGCGCATGCCAGGAACTCGAATTTCCTGCTTAATGTCGGCCCCGACAGAAACGGCAAGATTGTGGAATCAAGCGTTGAGGCACTGGCGGAAATCGGGAAGATGAGGCAGCCAAACGCAACCCGCGGCCTTCCGGAGTGAATGCGACCATCGAAAGCCTGGGCGGCATGCAGTTGCACGACAGCCGGTTGGGGAAACCGGAGGGCTTCGAGTACACCTTCGTAACGAACCGGTCAAGGGATTGACCATTAAGGAGTTCACGCTTAGGCCGCTGAAGTGACGTCCGGCGTAGCGGCGGAAGGCAGGCCGGGAACGAGTCGCAGGAAGACACACTCAGCCCACACACGCAGGACGAACATCGCCGGCATCGCTGGTGACAGGTTATCAGGCGCGTCCAGGTTCGAGGCCGAGGTACTGGCCGAGCCGGAGAACCTGTCGGCTCTGGTGGACATGCCGGGCAAGTGGGGCGACACCGTGCGTCAGCAAAAGCCCGTCCGAGAGGCCGTCCTGGACCCGGACAGTTCGGTTAGCGAGGCCTACGGGCAGCAGGGAGGCCCGGCCTGCAACGGGCAGTTCCGGAGCGGATTCGACGACTTCGCCTGCCTGAGATGGTGCCCCGATGACTCCAGCGACGGACGGAACGGCGGGAGGACGCGGAGGCGACGGAGAGGGTATGTGCGGGTTGGCAGTGAACGTGTCTGGAAGCATCGGTCCGGGCGACATCGTGGCCGAGGACCGGCCGAATACGCCTGTCCTCCAGCAGAACAGGCGCTTGCGGATGCTGCGACCCCCGTTAGAATCTCCAGAAAGGCCGACGCCGGCCGTCGGCCACAGCCCATCCGGAACCCCCCGGGTAACGGCACAAACAAGGATGCACAATGAAGACATGTAATCGGGCCAATGTGGCTTTTGCCGTCGTCGCCGTACTGGTGGCGTTTCAGACCTTTGTTGCGGCAGCGACGCCTGTCCCGGCGAACCTGCCCCGGCCCGATGGCAAGCCGGGCGACGCCACGAAGCCGGTCAAGGTTTACATCCTGGCCGGCCAATCCAACATGGTGGGCATGGGCAATTGCACGGGAGCCCGATGCCGCTACAGCGGAATCTACCTGACCGCCGATCCCGCGGCCCCCAAGGGCCCCATGTATATCTACCCAGTGGGGAACTACAAGATCAGTCCCCACGGTGTCTATGTGTCGGCCGATCCGAATGCGGGCCACGGGGCAACGGCTTCCATCTACAAGGGCGCCTGCGACACCGCCACGGACTATGACAAGGCGAAACCGGTAAAGACCGAGATCAGTGCGCTGGGAGTGGCGAAAGGGATGCTCCCGACCATTTCCGGCCCGCATACCGTGGTGGCCAGAGGCTTTATCGAGGTTCCCGAGTCCGGCAACTACACCATCAACCCGGGCCATGGCGACAGTTCGTACAACGTCACGGAACTCGAGGGGCAGCAGGTCTACCGCAGGAACGTGGGCGGGCAGGTCGTGAAACAGAAGGTCGCACTTCAAGCGGGCAGACGCTATCCCGTCACGATAACCTACTTCAAAGGCGGGTCGACGGCTTTCTGGATGAGCCAGGAGGACCTGTCGGGTAAAGGCGACCTGGAAATCGTGACGAAGCGGGAGAAAAAGTTCCCCTACCTGATCGACGACAAAGGCAACTGGACCGTGCGCCAGGACGTCTACTTCCAGGAGGCCCGTCTCAACTTCAAGGGCAGCCCACTCGGCCCGACCTCGAATGGGAAAACGATCGGCCCTGAGCTTGGCTTTGGTCATGTCATGGGGACCTATCACGACGAGCAGGTCCTTCTCATCAAGACCGCCCAGGGAAATCGCGCGCTGGGCTTTGATTTCCGCCCGCCTTCGAGCGGCCGCACCGACCCTGACAGCAAGTGGGAAGGGCTCGAGTATCGGCTCATGGTCGAAGGGGTGCGTAAGACCCTGGGGCAGATTGCCGAGATCGTGCCGGGCTACAAGGGCCAGGGGTACGAGATCGCCGGATTCGTCTGGTGGCAGGGCCACAAGGACAGTTTCACGCCGGCGCTCATCGACGAGTACGAGACGAACCTCGTCAACCTGGTGAACGATGTGCGGAAGGAATTCAAGGCGCCCAAGATGCCGGCTGTGGTCGCTACCGTCGGTTTCGGCGGCCACAACATGGCGGATAAGTTCCTGAAGATACTGCAGGCACAGATGGCGGTTGGCGATCCGAAGAAACACCCCGAGTTTGCCGGAACCGTGGCGTCCGTCGACACCCGCGATTTCTGGCGGGAGGTCGATGAGTCACCGATGAGCCAGGACTATCACTACAACCGCAACGCCGAAACCTACATGCTCGTCGGCGATGCGCTAGGCCGGGCCATGGTCAAACTCCTCGGCGGAAAAGCGGAAGCCCTTCCACAAGCCGCCAGGCCGCAACCGGTTACGCAGCAGGCACGTCCCGAACCGGCAGAGCAGGATGAGGCTGCGGCGCAGGCGGCGATCAAGCCGATCGTCGTGGGTGGCATGGTTCCCCGCTTTATGGCCGAGAACCGTGATGCATTGCTGCGCGAAGCGAACAGCGAAAGGCCTCAACGAGTGTCACAGTTCCTGCGCGGCACCATGTACCGCTTGACCGCATTCTACCGAACGGCGGGGGTCCATGAATTCGACTGGCACCCCTTCGGTCCGGACCTCAAGAATGTGGAATGGGAGTACTTCAGCTTCGACCCGCCGGAGACCAAGCCCAAGGAAAAAGGCGGGCGGTTCCGCAAAGTGACCTACCCCGAAGGGATGGAAAACTGGTTCGCACCCGACTTCGATGCCGCCAACGCGGGCTGGAAACGCGGACTGCCCCCGTTTGGTCAGCTGGATGGCAAGCTGGCACCGCTCTCAGAGTCGTGCACGGCGCCTTTCTGCGGGTGCAGTAAGACCCCGAAAACCCTGTGGGAAAAGGAAGTCCTTCTGGTGCGTGGCGCCTTTGAAATCCCACCGCTCAAAGAGGGCCACCGCTATCGCCTGGTGGTCGGCGGCAGCGCGCACGTCAACGCAGGCGAGGGCTATGCGATCTACGTCAACGGCAAACTGCTGGCCGAGTCGAACGCCGGTGTCGGCAAACGCCAGGGCGGACAGCCACGCGGAGGCCATATCTACAACGAGTTCCGCGATGCGTTCAAGAGCGGCAAGGTGACCATCGCGGCCACCAGCTTCCTGCGATACAACCACCCGCGCGATGGCGTCATTCCGCCGCGCGGGCACTTGACCCTTTGGATGGAAGAGATGAAGATACCGCCGCTGGGCAACGGGCAATGACCACGTCGGCGATGGTTGTTCCCCTGCTTTCGGCCCGGGGGCAGCATGCGACACGGAGTCGCCGGATCCCTCGGAGTGGGAGCACGTTGAACCGGCCGAAGCCGAAACCGTGGCGCGGCAGGGGCTGCCTTGGTTGAAAACCAGACACGCCTGCGAGGGCCGCTCCGGCGGCCCCCGCGGTTTTTACGTCTGGAGCAGCGCCCGTTTACGCCCTGCGCCGCCTAAACAGCACGCCCAGCGCGCCGACGGCCAGCAGGGCGAGCGTGGCCGGTTCCGGCGTGAGGGTCATCGGGCCCAGGGGGATGCCGTTCATCACGAGGTTCTTCACCACCACGACGTTTGCGCCGGTCAGACGCACCAGCCCGCCGTCGTCAATCGTGAGCGTGTCCAGGTGCTGGTCGCAGCCGAAATCCAATTGCGCGTCGGCAACGAGCATGGAGAGACTGGCATCGGCCATGTCGCCCGTGCTGCTGGCGTCGGTGTGCATCTCGACGGTGCCGGCGAGGACCTCAAACAGGGCCCCGGCGTCGTAATCCTGCGGTCCGCTGATGATGAGCGTACCGTCGCCGGACTTGACGAACGTGCCCCCGCCGGCCAGAGCGCTGCCGAAGGTCCACGTGCCGGTCGTCGCTTCGAACTCCACGTCGGCGTCGTTGGTGATGGCGCTGGCGAAAGCCATCGTGTCGGAGAGTTTCAGGATCCCGTCCAGGACCGTGGTCGTGCCGGTGTAGGCGATGCCCGCGCCGGCCAACGTCTGCGTGCCCGCCCCGATCTTGGTCAGCGAACCCGGACCGGTGTCATCCGTGAGTGCGCCGGCGTAGGTGCCGGACGCCGCCGACCCGACCGTCAGGGCCGTTCCGCCCGCAGGATCCGTGATGCCGATGATTCCCGTCGTCCCCTCCAGCACCCCGGCGGTCAGTGTGCCTGCGTTGACGGTGACCTCGCTGTCGGCCTTCCGGAGTTTGAGGGTCTCGCCCACCGTCACTGCGCCGCCGTTCTGGACGGTCAGCGTCCCCGTGCCGCCGGGCCCAACGTCACTGCCTCCGACGTAGAGACTTCCCGTGGTGGTCCACGTCGAGTCCGCGCCGGTCACCGCGACGGTGCCGATCGAACCCACGTCAACGCCCAGGCAGCCTCTCGCGCTCGTGACCTGCCCGCCGGCCTCGACCCTCATCGTGCCGGCGCCCAGGTAGCCGACGTAGAGGGAGTGCGAGTTGGTCCACGTCGAGTCCGCGCCGGTCACGGTGGCCGTGCCCGAACCCGACCAGTAGCCGAGGTGACCCGAGACGTTGCTGACCTGCCCGCCGGCCTCGACCCTCAGCGTGCCGGCGCCCAGGTAGCCGACAGAGAGATTGACAGTGTTGGTCCACGTCGAGCCCTCGCCGGTCACCGTGGCCGTGCCGGTCGAACCCGGTTCTAAGCCGAGGATGCCCCAGACGTTGCTGACCTGCCCGCCGGCCTCGACCCTCATCGTGCCGGCGCCCAGGTAGCCGACGTAGAGGTAGCCCAAGTTGGTCCACGTCGAGCCCTCGCCGGTCACCGTGGCCGTGCCGGTCGAACCCGATTCGTAGCCGAGGTAGCCCCTTGAGTTGCTGACCTGCCCGCCGGCCTCGACCCTCAGCGTGCCGGCGCCCAGGTAGCCGACAGAGAGATTGGCAGTGTTGGTCCACGTCGAGCCCTCGCCGGTCACCGTGGCCGTGCCGGTCGAACCCGATTCGTAGCCGACGTAGAGGTTGCTTGAGTTGCTGACCTGCCCGCCGGCCTCAACCGTCAGCGTGCCGGCGCCGGCGTAGCCGACGTAGAGGAAATCTGAGTTTGTCCACGTCGAGCCCTCGCCGGTCACCGTGGCCGTGCCGGTCGAACCCGGTTCTAAGCCGAGGATGCCCCTTGAGTTGCTGACCTGGCCGCCGGCCTCAACCGTCAGCGTGCCGGCGCCGGCGTAGCCGACGTAGAGGTAGCCCAAGTTGGTCCACGCCGAGTCCTCGCCGGTCACCGTGGCCTCGCCGGTCGAACCCGGTAACAAGCCGAGGTAGCCCCTTGAGTTGCTGACCTGGCCGCCGGCCTCAACCGTCAGCGTGCCGGCGCCGGCGTAGCCGACGTAGAGGTAGCCCAAGTTGGTCCAGGTCGAGTCCTCGCCGGTCACCGTGGCCTCGCCGGTCGAACCCGGTTCTAAGCCGAGGATGCCGCAGACGTTGCTGACCTGCCCGCCGGCCTCGACCCTCATCGTGCCGGCGCCCAGGTAGCCGACAGAGAGATTGGCAGTGTTGGTCCACGCCGAGCCGCTGCCGGTCACGGTGGCCGTGCCGGTCGAACCCGGCTCGGAGCCGAGGCGCCCCCACTTACTGCTGACCTGGCCGCCGGCGGTGACCGCCAGCGTCCCCACTCCTCCCTCGCCGACCGTCAGCGCGCCCGCGACCTCGAGGTCCCGCCCCGAACCCACGCTCACGCTGCTGCCGAAGGGCTGGCCCGTATCGAGCAGAAGGTCCCCCGTGAACGCCAGCGTGCCGACGTTTCAGTCGAACGTGCCGGCGGTGCGGTCGAACGTCTCGGTGGCAATCGTGCCGCCGTCGAGGAAGACGATGCCGGCCGGCAGGAGTTCCAGCGTACCCGCGACGCTGACCTGGCCGCCGCTGACTCTCAGGCTGCCCGTGCCGCCGATCCCACTGGTGCCGCCGACGTGCAAGGTCGCCGCGTGGACTTCGCCGCCACTGACGTCGACCGTGCCGTTATCCCCCAGTCTCAGCGCGTCGGCGACGGAGACGAGGCCGCCGCTCACGTTCAGGGTACCCGTCCCCCCCCTCTGGCCCCAAGTACTCGTCGCCGACCTGGAGCGATCCGGAGACCGTCCACGCCGACCCGGCGCCCGTCATGTTGACGGTGCCGGTCGAACCCACCTCAGAGCCCAGGTAACCGTTCACGCAGGAGACCTGCGCTCCGCCCGAGATCGCGAGCGTGGCCGGGGCATCGTAGCCGACCGTGAGGTCCTGACCTGCGACCAGCGTCTGGCCGGCGCCCACGGCGAGACTCCCCGAGCCGCTGCCCAGGGCGTGGCCCAACGTGAAGTGCGCGGTCGAGCCGACATAGTTCCCCCAGCCCACCAGGTGGTTGACGCGGAGCTCCGACCCGGCGGCCGCCGTGGCGACGCAACCGACCGTTCCCTCGAACGTGTCGGCGGCGATCAGGCCGTCGGCCTCGAGGGTCACGGCGCTGAAGGGCCAGACCTTGAGCGTGCCGGAGGCCACGACGCATCCCCCGCCGCCCACCGTCAGGCTGCTGCCCATGCCCCCCGCCGCCGTCGCCGAACCGCCCACCGACAGGTTCATCGTCCCCCAGCCAGAGCCGGTACCCGTGACGGTGGCCTGGCCGATCGAGCCCTCCACAAGGCCGATGCAGCCGTGCTGGCTGGTCACGACGCCCCCGTTCTGGACAGTCAGGACGCCGGCGCCCAGATAGCCGACGTGAAGCGTGCCGGTGTTTGTCCAGGTGGCGCCGGTGTCGACCACGACGGTCCCCCCGCCGTTCGGGTGGGCGCCGATGACGGCGTGCTGCCCCGCAAGCATGCCGTTGCTCAAGTTGAGTGTCGCGTAGATGCCTTCCAAGAACCCGACGTTGATCGAGCAGGGATAGACCGACGACGTATCGGTCACGGTGTACGTGTGTCCGCCGAGAAGGAGGCCGACATACCCGTGGCCCACCGACAGCGCGTGGGTCGGATGGTCGCTGGCAAACGTCACCTGCGAGACGCCCGCCATGAGGAACGCGGCGGTGTCCAGCGGTTGCGGCATCCCATTAGGGATCCACTGCAGGGGATCCTCGAAGGTGCCGTTTCCAGGCACCCAGCCGCGGATCCACTGCGCCGATGCGGGCGGCGCAGCCAGCAGCAGCGGCAGACACAGGCACAGAAGGACAACCCGGCGGCACGTGGATTGGGGTGCGTGATGGACGGCCGGGCGGACCCCGCCCCGGCAGACGTGTGTGGCAGCCACGGCATGCCCCCTTCACCAGTTCCGACAGACGCTGTGACCGGACCCGAAGGCAGCAAGCTGGACGGCATCCGGTGGCTCCGCGGCCCCGCCGACCCGTTCAGCAGCCCGGTTCAGACGCCCACCCCTCTCCCCGTGCGGCGCAGCAAAAAAGGGCCCCGCCCGCTTCGCTCAAACCAACCCCAAGCATGCCACCTAGCCCCCATCGTGCCTCAAGTATACCTCACGTTTGTGGCCGAAGCAACAAATCATCGGGACATGCCGATTGGCGGCGGCAGGAAAACCGCGGGGGGAGCGGCAGGAGGACAAGGGGCATGGCAGCGGTAGTCGCCTGGCGTGCCCCGTGTGCCTTCCGCGGCAGCCTGGGAAGGATCCACCCATCACCACGTGTCTGCCGAGCAGAGACCGGCTTGGAAGCGGCTGGTTTCCAACCGCCTACCCGTGGGCAACGCCGTCGTCCGTCTCCGTTGCCCCGAGCTTCTCCGGCCGAAACAACTCCACCCCCAACTCCGGAGGGAAGAGAATAGAATGGGACCCCGGGTTCCTCAGCCGGCCAAGAGGCTCGGGTCCAGGGCAAGCCAAACGCCCGCGCCCACCATCAGGGCCGCCAACACGACGAAGTATGCTTGGATGGTTCTGCGTCCCCGGCGCGACGTCCACAGACGCGGAACCAACGCCACCGCGGGCAGAGGCCACCACTGAACCAGGACCGTCCCAACGTACGCCAACGCGCCGAAATCGCCGCCGCCAGGGCCTCCGTACACCAGGTCCTGGCTGAACCTCGTCGCAAGCAAGGGCAGGGCGTGCAACAGGATCGTGGGTATCGCGAGGGCCCGGTGCGCCGCCTGATTGTAGGCCTGTTGTAGAACCAGCAGCGCTACGAAGGCCAGCACAAGCAGGGCCACGTATGCGGCCCCAAGCCCTATACGCGTCCACCGTGACAGGGTGCCCATCGGCCTCTCCCTTTCATCGGCACGGCCCGTTCCTCGACGGCGCGTCGATCCGCCACGACCTTCAGCATACGGCGCCCGGCAGGTCGTCGCAAGGGACGCGGCATCCGGCCGCTGCCTCCGCTTCAGCGGCTGGGCCGCCCTGAAGCCACAGCCCCATCAGGCGTAACGAAAGAGGCCGTTCCCCGCGCGGGCCGCGGCTACGTTGATGCTGCGACGAGAACACCGCACGCGCAAGCCTCCCATCCCTCTTCCAACGGCCCACCGCTCCCCCGAAACCTCTTGCCACCACGCCACGTCCGTGGTGCAATGCACGGGCCGACCAGGAGTGATGACGTTCCGGGATTGATCGAGGTTCCCTGAACGAGCGTTTTCATGGAAGGAGAAACCAGAACCGTTATGAAACGACGCGACTTTCTGAAGGCGACGGCTGCCGGCATCGCCGCGATGGGGTCCCTGCCCGGACTCGCCATGGGTCGGACCGGCGGGCGCAAGCCCAATGTCGTCATCCTCTTCATTGACGACCTGGGGTACGGCGACCTGGGCAGCTTCGGCTGTCGGGACATCCCCACGCCGCACATGGATTCTCTGGCGGCCAACGGCGTGAAGTGCACGAATTCCTACATCACCAATCCGCCTTGCTCGCCCAGCCGGTGCTGCATCATGACCGGCATGTACATCCAGCGGTTCGGCAAGTCCGGCATGGCGCGAGGGCTGTCCATTCCCACAGACCATCCCACCATGGCGGAGTTCATGCGCGATGCGGGCTATGTGACGGGCATGATCGGGAAATGGGATATCGGTTCCTGGGAGCAGGGCCCGCTGGACCGCGGGTTCATGGAAGTCGCGCGGTCCGCGCCGGCGAAAAAACCGTTCATCTGTCTCAGACGCGACGGAACCGAAGTCTTCCGAACCGATCTCGACGGCGATTACATGGCCGAGTTCGTCGAGCGGAACCAGGACAAACCCTTCTTCCTCTATTTCTCGCCCAATGCCATCCATTCGCCCAGTGGCGACACGCCCGCCCGCTATCAGAATCGTTCCACGGCGACCGGAAAACGCAAGGCGCTGGCCGGCGCGCTGATCGCCGTGGACGACGCGGTCGGAAAACTGCTCGCCATGTTGAAAAAGCACAACCTGCAAAAGGACACCCTCATCTTTCTCACCGGGGACAACGGGCCCAACCTCGCCGAGGGGGGAACCGCAGAACCCTATCGCGGCGGGAAGGGGAAGGGCACGCAACTCGAAGGCTGGGTGCATACGCCTGCAATCGTATCGTGGCCCGGCAGTGTTCCGGCAGGTAAGACCTACGACGGACTCATGTGCACGATGGACTTCTACGCCACGGCGGCGACTGTCGCGGGCAAACCGCTCCCGAAACGCTGCGAGGGCAAAGACCTGTTGCCCTATCTGAGCGGCGAGAAGACCGCCGACGTGCATGAGGTGCTGTACTGGCGCAACGTTGATCCCGAAGACGCCAAACGCCGAAGGCTTCTGGCGATGCGATGGAAGCAGTGGCGGCTCATCGAGTATCCGGACGGCTGGAAACTGTTCGACCTCAAAGCCGACCCCAAGGAGACCCGCGACCTGGCCGAGGCCCAGCCGGACGTTGTAGCCGCCATGCGGAAACGCTACGACGCCTGGACCGCGGAACTGCCACCCCCGGACACCTCCTGGATGAAGGACGGCCGAGGCGGTCGCATGCCCCAAGGATGGGGTTGGGCCACAGACGCTAAGGCCGAAGAGTGGAAGGGGCAGAAGCGACGCACTAGCTGACGTGAAGCCGGCGGCAATGTTCCTGAGAGGAAGGCCGTGTGTCAGGGGTGCCGACAAACGGACGATGTCCCCCGATTCCTCCCCGTTTCCTCGAGACAAACGAGAATGGCTTTTCAGGGATTGGTATACACGGAGTTCAGTTTCCAGGTCTTCACGCTCGCCGCCAGGTCGCCGCCCTTGGCGAACAGGCGGACGTTCGGGTCCCTGCGGATATGCCGGTGAGTGAACACCGCGGCCTGGCGGTCGTTGGCGAAGACCTCGACGAAGTTCTTGTCGATGAACACGCGCAGCGTCAGGTCCTCGTCCGGCTTCAACTCGAACGGGACCTCGTTCGTGCCGACGGCAAGCGATTTGCGGCCGGCGCCGGCAACGAGGCTCATGCCGTCCTTGCCGTTCGTATCACCGAGCAGATGCAGACCGCATTCCTCCGGTAGCGGGGACGCGAAGGTCACCTCGAGTTCGACGGCGTCGCCGGTCAGGCCCTCCAGCGGGCGCTCGGCGCCGGCGGCGACCCGGATGGGCTTCCAGTTCGTCTCGCCGTGACGCAACGACGCCAGTTCCCGCAGCGGCCGGATCCGCAGGACGCCGTCGGCCGGCAACTCGAGTTCGCGCGGCAGGCACTGCAGGCCCGTCGGCGCCGCGGGCGCCCTCACCCACGCCCACATCACGCGTCGCCCGTCGCGGGTCCGCATCGACTCGGGCGCGAAGAACCGGTTGTTGCCGAAGCTCATCATGGCGTGGAACCGGGGCAGGTACTTCTCGTCCTTGAAGTCGCCGAGGAGGTAGCGGCAGCCCATGCGATGGCTGATGCACAGCAGCATCCACGTGTCACCGATCGTGAACATGTTCGCGCACGAGATGTCCTCGTTCTTCGGCGCGCCCAGGTCCGCCGGGTAGTCCTCGTGCAGCAGGTCGCCGAGGTACGTCCAGTTTTCGAGGTCCGCCGACTTCATCAGTTGCGGGTTCTTCCCGCCGGAGAGCGCGTAGTACGTGTCGCCGTTGCGCCAGCAGTCGGGGTCCCAGTGGCGGATGGCCGGAACCTTGCCGTCGGCGGTCTTCGGCAGCACCGGTTCAGGGGCGGACCACGTGTTGAGACGGTCATCGCGCGCATACTGGATCCAGTTGCGCCCGGAGCCCTGGCCGTGGTAGATGATCGCGGGCGTGCCGTCCCTGGTGTAGAACCCGGTGCCGCTGAACATGCCGTGGCCGGTCGTCGCGGGTGCGAGGACGGTCGGGTGCCACGTCCAGTGCACCATGTCGTCGCTCGAAACGTGGGCGAAGACGAAGCCGGTGCGATTGCGGTAGATGTAGTGGAGGTGGTAGCGGCCCTTGTAATCGAACGCGCAGTTAGGGTCGCCGGGATGGGCGTTGCCCGGTCCCGGGTGGGCGAGGTGGAAGGTGAGCCAGTCGGCGGGCGGGTTCTTCGGCCACTCGGGCGTCTCCGGCACATAGGGCGGCCCCGGGGCGCGGGGGTTGACCTCGCGGGTTGCCATTGCCGCGTCGGCCTCGCTACGGGCGGCGACGAGGTAACCCTTGCCGTTGAGCACGAGCCGCCCCGCGGCGAGCTTCACGCCGCCGGTCATGGCGCTGTGCCCGAACCGGCCGGCGCGGTCCGTCACGTGGTTGCCCTCGAAGTCCCACCAGGCCAGCGGGTCGATGGCGGACGGCTCGTTCGGCCGGAGGGAGGCGATCTCGGCCCGGGTCAGGGCGCGGGCGTAGATGCGGGCGTCCTCCACGCTGCCGGCCACCGGTTCGCCGGTGCCCGCCCCGAGGTGCCGCAGACCGAACACCGCGATGTGGTTGTCGATGCCGAGCAGGTCCACGTTCTCGGTCCGGTACGACGCGTACGGTTCACCGTTGCGGTAGATGCGAACGGCTGCGCCGTCGTAGACGATCGCGACCTGCACCAGCGTGTCGGCGTCGGCGGTCTCGGCGGGATAGCCGGTCTGGTTGCCCTGCGTGCGGCAGAAACCGTTGCTGCCGGCCATCCACCGGCCGGGCATCTTCTCGCCGAACACGATCGCGTCGAACCGGTCGCCGCTCTGAATTGTCAGCACGCTGCCTCCGCGCTGGGTCAGGTTGTCCAGGGTGACCCATGCCACGAGCGTCTTGTCCGTCGGGGCGGGCGCGGCGCTGGAGACCGAACCGATGAGGGCGAGTACGACGCCAATCCGAACCGTCCGTGCGAGCCGGTAAGTCACTGTAATCTCCCGACGTTCGAGACTCCCCGGATGAATGCCCACCTGCGGCCCTCGTGGGCCTTACCGGTGATGCTACCACGAACGCGGATGTCGGCAAGGCCTTCTTTGGGTTGGACGTGTGCCCCCGCCCCCGAAAACGCCGGCGATTGTCCGGAACCAGCGACAACACGTCCGAGTTCATCGCCCAGAAAACTCAACGCGGACTGGGCCGGGCCGGGGGGGGCACGCTGGCCATCCAGGCGGCGGGCCCTTGGGAGAACGGGCACGTGCAGTCGTTCAACGGTCGCCTGCGGCACGGCATGGTGCCGGGGCGCGTGAGGTTCCTGCCACCGTTCCGATCGTTCTTGTGCCCTGGCCCTCCTCGGTTACAATTGGGTCAAGGTGCCATGCTGCTCGAAGGGGAGGCAGGCCATGCAGACGTCCAAGTGGATCGGGCTGTTGGCCCTGACGTTGCCTGTTGTTCTGGCGTCCGGTTGTGAGCCGAAGGCATCGCGCGCGCCGCGCCGCATCGGCGGAGACGTCTTCGGGGCGCTTACGCCGCAGGCCCTGCGCGACGCCTACAGGACGCCGGCCTTTGCCGTGCGCGACGTGCACGACGGGCGGCACGTGGCCTTGCAGGACACGGAACTGCCGCCAGGCGCGGCGGTGGACGATTCGAACCTCCTGATCTACGTCGAGGGGTCGGGCGACGCTGTGCCGCTCTCGCGCTGGACGATGCGCCTGCTGGCCGAGAGTTCGTACGGGTTTCCCGGGCAACCGAATCGGCTCGTTGTCGTGCTCCTGAAGTGGGGCACGAGCCACGACGTTGTCACCGAGCACCTGAACCGCAAGGCCCAGATGGCCGGGGCGGCCCTGCTGAACGATATCCTCGAGGTTCACCGCCTCCGTCACGGAGGGCGCGGCCACGCAAGCGTCATCGGTTTCAGCGCGGGCACCCGAGTGATTCAAATGGCTTTTCTGGAGAGCGTTCCGGAGGGCGAGGACACGCATCCGGCGGGCCTGGCGCACGCCGACCACGTCGTGTTCGTCGGGTCGAGCATCAGTTGCGTGGACGCGACGCCGTTCGAGGCGATACGCGGCCGGTTCGTGAGTTTCATCAACCCGCGGGATACGCATTACGGCGACCGGGCGTCGTTCGTGGCGCCGGCCGGCGAGGAGCCCCGCTACGGCAAGTTCCTGACGCTGGAGCCGACGCTTCGGCACCCGAACTTCGGCGCCAGCGTGATGGGGTTTCGGCATCTGCCGACGCTGACGCGGCCGGAGCAGTTCGACGCCATCGAGGAAACCGGCCCCCGCGCCCGGCCCGCGCTCGAGCGGGCGTTCAAGAGGGTCAACGTGCCTGTCCCGGCAGACCTTGTGCCGTTCAACGTGTTTGGCGACCCGGTGGCGAACGATGACGGCGACGACTACCTGAACCTGGCGCCGAACCACTACATTATGGTCGGCCGCGGACCGGCCGGCCGGGTCGATGGCCCGGACTTCGCGCAGTACCAGGGGCCGGCCAAGGAATTTGTCGCGGAACACGTGGCCGCGGCGGCGCTTTGCGGCCGGCTGTACCGGTTCGGCCTGGAGTCGCGCGCGACCAGTGCGAAGCCCCTGGACCTTCCGTTGCCCTTTCCGTGGGCGGTGCTCCGGAACCCGGGAGCCCCCGCGAAGGCGCCGTCGGAACGAAAGCCGGCGGAACCGGTTGACCCGAAGCGCGAGTAGCGGCGGTCAGTTGACGCGGAGGCCGCCACGGATGCTGCCGTCGGCGGGCGGCGGCGGATGGTCGGGATTGCGTTTCCACTCGGACCGGCGATGCATCTCGCGGACCATGTCGATCTGGGGTTGGGTCAGCCCGGCGTCGATCAGTTCCGAGTCGGGCCCGTCGCGCTCGATGGCGTCCAGGACGAGGTCGATCCGGTCGTAGTCCAGCCCCAGGGCCACCTCGTCCGTAACGCCGCGCATCATGTCGGGCGACGGGGCCTGGTCGATGATCTCCTGCGGCAGGTCCAGGTACCGGGCCAGTTGGCAGACCTGGGTTTTGTACAGTCCGGCCAGGGGCGAATGGGGGAAATCGTCCACCCCGTCCTTGACGAACCATCCGGTCAGCACTTCCGACCGGTTGCCTGCACCGATCATCAGGGCGTTGCGCTGGCGGGCTTTTTGTTCGAGGACCTCGCGGCGATACAGTTGGCGTCCGTTGAACGCCCCCTCCACCTTCCTGACGGTCTGGTTGTAGAAGAACCGCTTGATCGGCTTGCCCTCGAACCTGTCTTGGAGCAACGTTGTCATGAATGGGGTTTCGCCGCTCACGAGGCGGTGGGCCCCGTGAATCACGTGGCGATTGATAAACCGCGACAGACCGATGAGGCGCATGATGAGCGGCGAGTAGAGGCCGCGCTGGCGAATCGCCTCGGCAATGTCGTCGACTTCCAGATTCACGCCGAGCCACTCGGCCATGAGACGGGCTTTGCGCTCCGAGTCCGTCTCGTTGTCGCGCTCCCGCAGGTAACAGATGTGCAGTGCATCCTTCCCGAGGGCACGAACCACCAGCGTCGACAGGACCGCCGAGTCCAGGCCGCCGCTGAGGCCCATCAGCAGACCGCCGGTGTGCTGGCCGTCGCGAATCTGCCGCAGGTTGGCCGCGATCTGGTCCACCGCTCGCGATTCGTCAATCTGCAGGACCGCGGTTATGGGAGGTGCTGCCATCATGAGTTGCTCTCCTGACGGGGGAGGCCCGGGTGACAGAGGATCGGCCCGCAGCGCGGCGGCCAACGGCTCGGCGCTTCCCTGGAAGGCAACGACCCAGGAGCAACGGCCGCCGTCGGCCTGGACGGCCCGAACCCACTCGCCGAGGTTGCAGTCGAACGGGGCGGCCGCGGCCCGGACCGCCGTGCCGCGCACGTTGCCGACCAGCGGGTTCTTCGAGAACGGTTGAACCCCATCCGTCCACCTCACTCAGCACGGGCCAGGGCCTGCTCGATCTTCGGCACGTCGAGGTCCCGAATGTAATCCATCAGGTTCCACCAGATGAAGTAGAAGCCGAAAGGGCCTTCGGTCACCTCGCGAATCGCCTCGTCCTTGCTCCAGCCGCACACGACAATACGGTAGGCTGCGCACATCACGCTTGTCCGGTCCGCGCCGCGCTGGCAGTGGACGAAAACCGGCGTTCGACGCGGATCCGTCGCGATGCGCAAAAACCGGATGACGTCTTCGTCCTCGGGATGCCAAGGCCGGAACCAGATACGTTCGTAGGCGAGGCCGACATCGACGGTTTCACCCCGGCCCGTGCCAGTTGTGCGGAGGTTCACAACGGTCTTGATGCCCATGGCAGCGAGTTCCCCGTAGCCCTCGCCCTTGGGTTGCCCGCCGCGATACAGATCGGCGTCCACCTTGCACAGGTTCGGTATCCCCTCTGTTGGGATTGGCTGTGCCCAGGTCGCGCGCTCCGTAGCCGATGGGGGTAGGTCATCACCCCGGTGCGCCGAGTCGTGTCGCAGGCACCCGAGGCAACCGGCAAGGGCCAGACCCCCTGCTATCAGGATCAGGAGCCGTATCCGGCGCCACCCAGTACCGCGGAACCGTCCGCCTTGTTTCACGTGGCCGTCTCGTTTCTGCCGTCAGCGGGTGCAGAACGACAAGGAGTCTGTACTCCCGTTCCCCGTCACAAAGGGCGTGAGAACTCCCGGCCCGAACCCACTCGTCGAAGTCGTGGTCGAACGGGGCGGCCGGGGCCCGGATCGCCGTGCCGCGCGGCCAATCCTCGGACCATGGCCAGTGCCGGGATGGGCATCAGTGGCAACACGTACAGTGGCAGCCGCGAGGGAACGAGGAACAGGACCACGAGCGGCATGAGCAGCCAGAGGGCCAGGAAGACGGCTTCTGGGTGGTCCGACAACCATTGCTTCATCCCCGCAGGCTGGGGGGCTACCCACCTGCGCAACACGGGGCTTGGCCAGAAGGCGATCCACAAGCCCACACCGACCGCCAGCGGCGGGCGATAGAGCAGAAAGGGCTTGTGCCACTCTGGCTTTCGCCCGAACCGGTTCGCCGTGAAGCGGTTCCAGAACCCATCCTCCAGAAGATACTCCATCAGGTCCGGGTGACGCCGCGTAAGCATACCACCCCGGACCGATAGCGCCAAACAGGAAGAGGCTGGCCGGCGAGAGGAGCCGGACGCGGGATTGGCCTCGGCGGTGCGTCCACAGGCGGAAGAAGTCGCATGCCATCCGGCCCCGATACGGAAAGCACCTCACACTTGGCGCGCCCCGCCTTACGTTTAAGGCGACCGTCTGAAGCTCGCGCGGCAGAGGGACGCCCGCCGGTCACTTTATCAGTTCCAGCATTGCCCTGCCCAGTGCGTCACCGATCAGGAAATAGCTCTCGGCGTTACCGAACCAGTGGTGTCCGTGGCCGACATTGGGCGACATCTCGGGTGGGCGGGCGAAGCCGCTTGTCGTAACGAACCGGGCGTTGCGGATTCTCGCGGCCCCTTCTGCCTGGGCTTTCCGGAAGGCCTCCATCGATGAACCGGGTTTGGCCGGCCCGCCGTTGCCCAACTCGCCCACCACGACCGGCATCCCGGGCACATCAAATTCCTGACGCAGGTCTTTGACGAGATTCACCAGGTTCTGCGCATACTCCGGTACGGCGGGCTTGGTGCACATGTCGTTCCAACCCTGCATCCACACAAGGCCGGCTATCTCGTATGGTTGCCCCCGGAGCTCCGCCAGTGCGGCGCGTACCTCCTCAATCATCTTCGTGTAGTACGGGCCGACCTTGCCGCCGGAGCTTGGCGGCCTGAAATCGACGTACAGGCTTTTGCCTCCCCAGGCGGTCTTGATAAGAAGGACCGGTTCCTCGAAGCGGTTGCCCACGACATGCCCGAACTGCAGCTCGGGCCCGATGTGGCTGCTCTTGCCATACCCCGTGTACCCGACCGTCAACCCGCCCTTGCGAACGGCGTCGTGGGCCTTGAAGGATATCGCGACGTCGTCGCGCACCGCCCAGTTGCCGTTCTCGTCCTTGAGGTGCTTCATCTTGTCGGCACTCCGGGAATGCTTCATCGACCAGACCAGGTTGCCCTTGCCGCCGTTGTAGTACTTCTCGTGGTCCATGGACACCACGCCCTGGCCTTCCATGTTCGACTGTCCTGCGAGGATGAAGACCTTGATGGCCCCTCCCTCGCGGTCCTGTGCGTACACGCCGGTGCATGCAACGGCAACCACCATCAGTACCGTCAGGGCCGGTTGACACGTTCGAATGTTCATGCGTGCTCCAGTCATGGGTTCAGCGGGAAGCGGCCACACGGCCGATACCTCCCCCCCCTCGGCTCACGCCCATGAACCCGGGAGGGCCACCACGTGCCGGTACCGTCATTATACCGTCATACGCGACGCTCGCGAACCGTCCGGCCCTCATTCGTTGCGTTGGGGGGCGCCGTGTTCGGCCAACAGACGATCGACAAGGTCGCGTGGATAGCGTAGCGCGCGATAGAGTGCCATGCGACGGCCGCCTTTTTGCCGGTCGGGGTTGAG
>Ga0272441_10003993_pt1 | contig 27332 bp, 15 predicted proteins | sample SSMProp6N_FD_193582 | JGI IMG/M metagenome (GOLD analysis project Ga0272441, IMG submission 193582) | Marine sediment archaeal communities from Little Sippewissett salt marsh, Falmouth, MA, United States - SSM-Prop-6N | ecosystem: Environmental > Aquatic > Marine > Wetlands > Sediment ... | reverse complement strand
GGAGGGATGTGGATAATGGAGGGATGTGGATAATGGAGGGATGTGGATAATGGAGGGATGTGGATAATGGAGGGATGTGGATAATGGAGGGATGTGGATAATGGAGGGATGTGGATAATGGAGGGATGTGGATAATGGAGGGATGTGGATGACTGATAAGAAAGACCGATACCTCACTTACTTACCGGTCTTCTTCTTTGACCCGGAAGAGGACGTTTTCCTGGGGGTGTTTTTATCGTTACCCTGTGGGTCTTTCTTCCTGGAATCACCCTTTCCTCCACCCCTGCTGCCAGCAGCCTTCCCCACGATCTCCCAGATGATCAGTATAATTATGATCGCAATCCCCAGGCCCAGAAGTATCCACGACGCCCTGGTCCAGTCACTCTCGGGTGGATCGGGGGGGTCGATGGGACCCGTTATCTCCTCCAGATAGGGTATGTCCACAAATGAGTCCCGATCATCGGAACCTACCATCAGCTGTACGTCCCCGGCACCCCCCACACGCCAGACATGTAGCCTGAACTGGCCATCTGTCATGTCCAGCATCTCGCCTTCCAGCATGGGACTGTCAAACACGAAGTTCCGGACCCCTGATGAATAGGTTAAGGTTACGGACATGAAGTTCATGGTGGCATCGTACACATCATCGTGGTTGAAATCGAATTCCAGCATGCAGTAAACCGTGGAGGAATCCCCCGCAATTGAACGTATGTTGAGGTTCACAACGGTCGCCACGGATTCATCGTACCTGAACCGGAGCGCGTTGCTCAACTGGGGATCGTGGGGGTTCCGGAAAATGGTGGCGTTATCCTTTCCATAGGAAAGGTTCACAGTGTCGTTGGCCCGGGTCTTGGCGTAATAATCGGGTGTTCGGATGTCCATCCAGGGATCGTTCACCCCCTCTCCCCAGGAATGGTTATGAAGATAGTAACGGTTAACACGCTCCGCGTCACCTTCCGCATACTGGGCGATTCCCAGGAGTGGCACTGATATGATAAGGAAGGTCAAACAGGCTGCGGCCACGCCGTTACTACGCATGGAAAAACCATCTGCAGATGCGTATAAGTAGTTTGCTTTTTCATGAGACCAAATCTGCCTGTTTGGACCTCAATCGACCCGCCCCCTGGCCACACCCATGTTCAGTATCTCAACAGCATTGCGGATACCCTCCAGGGTCATGTCCTCCATTGGTATGACACCGCCCACCTGGAATATGGTATAACTTCCCCTGGTCCGCTGCCAGGTATCCCGGGTCTTGGGGTTCAACCATACAATGTGGGGAAAACGTTCCCTGAGCTTTCCAAGCCACCCAAGAGCGGGCTCCGAATCATCCACACCGTACTCGATGGACCCATGGGGCATGATGAGCTCTTCCGGCGCCATGGACGCGTCCCCTATCACCATAACCCTGGTATCTGTCCGCTGCTGAAGCAGACTATCGGTGGGAACACCCTTGATCCGGCCAGGGTCCATAAACACCTTACCGTAGATACAGTTGTGGAAGTAATATATCTTCATCTCCTTGAACCTGTCCCGCATCTTGGAGAACACAAGTTCCACCAGGGGCACGAACCAGTCCATGGAATAGCCCCCGTTATCGATTAGAAGGATCACCTTGACCTTGTCCCGCATCTCGCTGCGGAACACCGGTTCTATCTCACCGGCGTTTCGGGCTGCCTGTTTTACCGTCTCGTCCAGGTCCAGCTCGGTCTTCGGGCCCACGGGTACCATGTGTTTGACCGCGCCCAGGGCCTGACGTATGTTCTCTTCGCGGAGCTCCGAGCGGGCGGCGTAATTGGTGTAACGTCTCTCACCGATCACCTTGAGAGCGGACCGGTTCCGGGACTGCCCGCCGATGCGGTAACCCCTGTTTGAATATCCGGAATGCCCGTAGGGGGAATACCCACCGGTACCCACCCATTTTCCACCTCCGTGGTGGGCCCCTTTCTGTTTGGAGATCGTGTCCAGGAACCTCTGGAGAAGCTCTTCCGGTGGCATGTCCCAGCGGATCTGCTTTTCAGCGAGGCCTTCCCTTTCCATGTACTCCGAAAGCCACTGCCTGAAAGGCTTGCTCTCCAGCAGGCTGTCCAGATCAATGGGCCTTCCCGGGGCAGGTAGGTTCAGGTCGAAGAAGTGACGGGCAAAGGCCCGCTCAAAAGCGTCAATGTGCTCCATCTTCTTTATACAGATGAGCCGGAGCAGGACGTACATCTCGTCAACATCGCTGGCCAGTCCCCTGTCCAGGGCCCTGTGGAAGTCCAGCACGTACCGTCCGTCCACCGGGACCCCGTAGTCCCGCAGGGTGTAGAAGAAGTCCACGAAGGTCATAAGATATCAGTACCTTCCATTAAATGAGCCCCTTTGCCTTGCTCTCCCTTTCTTCCCCTCCTTGAGACGTTTGATATCCCCGGCACGTTTGAGCAGCACGCCTGAAAAGGGCAGTTCCTTGGCATCTACTGTCAACCTGTCGGGTTTAACCCGTTTTTTCCCAAGGGCACCTATCCAGTCCAAAAGTTCCGACGTTGCCGGCGGTTTTTCAAAACCCATGTCCCTTAGCTGGTAGAACATATCCAGGGCAACGTCCAGCAGCTGGTCGTCCACCTCAGGGTGGTGAAGCCTCACAATGTGACGCATATCGTCGGGACCGGGAAAATCTATGTAGTGGCAGAAACAGCGACGGAGGAATGGATCAGACAGTTCCCGTTTGGCGTTTGATGTGATGAATATGGCCGGCCGTACCTTGGCCTTGATAGTTTTATCCACTTCCCGGATGGTGAACTGGCACTCTTCTAACACGTCCAGCAGGTTATCCTGAACGTCCGACTCGGTCTTGTCTATCTCATCTAGCAGCAGGATTGTCCTGCTTTCCGCTAAAAAGGCCTTGCCGATGGGGCCCCATACGAGATAATCATCAAATTTCTGAACATCCCGTCCCGTGCTTTCACAACCGAACCTCGAATCATACAGACGCAGGATCGAATCGTGGGTGTAACACAGCTCCTCACCCTTCATGGTGGACTTGCAGCGTGCCACCTCGATGGGCATGCCCAGAGCCCTGGCGGTCTCGAAGGCAAGCTGTGTCTTTCCGGTCCCCGCCTCACCCATGAGAAGCAGAGGTTTCTCCATGGCCATGGCGATGTTGACTATCTGTCCCAGGTCCGGCGGCAGGTAGTATATATCCGTGCCCCTGAACTCCCTGCTCTTTTTCAGAACCGGTCTCCTGCGCGGGTTGGCACTTTCATCGTCGCCATCCATCGTGACGGCCAGATGAACGGGGGGTGAAAAACATTTCGATTAACAAAACTGCTGCACCGGTTCCCTGGCTTATGGATACCCGGCCCTATTGAAAAAGATCAGCCGCCCTTCTTCACAACCGGCCCGCCCGGTCCGCCCATTCCGCCGGTAGGGCGCGTTCCTCCGCCCCCGGGCGCGGCGGGTCGGCCCATGCCTGCGGTGGGTAGAGGGCCGGGTGACGGAGACGAAGCCGGTCTGCCGGGGGGGGCCGCCTGACCCCGATCCGGTGACGTGCCGCTGTTTTTGGCGTTTGCTCTCCCATCCGCCTTCACATTTGCGGGGGTACCGCTGTCAACTCTTGACCCGCCCCTGCCCATCGTGTCCCTCAAGAAAAGTATGACCACGAGCACTATGAGCAGAACGCCCACCACCGCCACGGCGACGGCCAGGGCGTTGTTGTCAGATGCACCGGAGTCCTCGGTTCCAGAATCGTCCCCAGAACCATCTCCCCCGCCTCCCTTACCACCCTGTCCGGGTTTCACGTCCACCGTCCAGGACACGGTGTCCTCCCCTCCAGGCCCGGTCCCCACGGCCTTGACTGCATACAACCCTGGCCGGGAGGGGGTGTAGTTGAAGGTCGTCCCCGTGCCCTCGTTCGTCCAGACCTGGGGTCCAGAACCGTTTGTCAGGGGGGCGGTGTACCATCTGATCTCGTCTGCGTGGGAGAACTGGGCCGAGAATATCTGGGACGAGCCCTGGGTGATGTCCACCTCCGTCCCCTGGGGCGACCTGTCAGTTCCCTGGGGCGCATCCGGTGCGATCACCGAGAAATCCCAGCTTGTGAATCCGGACAGGTATGCTCCCTCGTCATCGGTGAACCCGGGTGATACGGATACGGTGTAGTACTCACCGAAAAGCCAGCCGTCTTCGGGTTCGAATATGGCCACGGTTCCCTTTTCGTCCAGGGTCAGGTCCCCGGCAACGGGGTCGCCCCGGGAGTCCCACACGAGGATGGCCCATTGGGGACTATCCGTTGTCACCCCTTCTGAAAAGGTGATCTCAATTGCGAAATCTGCGGTCAGCACGATAGCCCCATCATCCGGGCTGTATTCCACAATGGTGGGAGAAGGATTGCGGGATTCCACGGTGAAGACCGCTGAATCATAGTCGCTGTTCCCGCTGGTGTCTGTGAGGTATATATCCAGATCGTAAACTCCCGCTTCGAGTTCGGTGGTGTTGATCGTCGCGGCGTACCAGCCGTCCCCCAGCTCATACATGTCCTCCTGAAAGCTGTCGGGGCCAAATGCCTCCACATGTCCAATCAGGTCCGTTTCCTGGGAGGATGCCTGGACCTTGATCTCGAACAGATCGTCTACCTGGACCGTGAAAACAGACAGTATGTCGGGGGCCACCGTGTCGTATATCTCCACCGAAAGCTCTTCACCCGGGGGATCGGCAATGTTGTTGAACCTGTCCGCCAGTTTAACGTTCAGTTCGTAATACCCGTCTGGCCAGCCGGTGGTATCCCATTCGTATGCGTATATTCCGCTTCCCCGGTTCTCCAGGGGGTTTTCCAACCCCTCCCTGGGTCCGGTTATGTCCAGGGTTCCGGAGCAGTGGGGTTCCCCAAGCGCTTCCCACACAAATACGGTCACATGGGTACCGGGCTGGATGATACCGCTTTCGATCCCGGTGGGTATTACAACCTGGCCCACTTCCGGGGGAGTGATGTCCACGATCTCGATCTCCGTATCCATCCCGGGCAAAAGCCCATCGATGTCTTCCATTCCTGTAGCCGGGTTCAACAGGGTGACGTCCACCCAGTAGGTACCGGGTGGGGTGTTTAGGGTATGCCACGTGTAGGAGTAATTCCCTCCTCCCTCATCCGTGAGGGGATCCTTGTTTATCAAAAGACTGTTTTCACCCATGACCGACATGGTCCCTTCCAGTTCCTCCATTCCCATCCTCTCCGTTATTTGGAAATCTATCTGGGCACCTTCCGGAAAACTCGTCCCGGTCTCGCCGTTTAATGAAGCTGTGATCCCACTTACCACGGGAGGGGTGTTGGTGTAGAGTGAATCAACCAATACGGTCTTGGTGGCGGGCTGGGACCACCTGGGGAATTCATCATCGTCTTTTACATAGAATTGGATGTCGTATTTGCCCATGATGAGGTCAACCGTGACATGGTTCTTGTTCGGGCCTTCGATTATCATCTCATCGTTTATGACCCATTTGTAACTGACTATATTGTTTCCGTCCGGGTCTGTCCCGCTACCGTTGAGGTATATGGGTTTGCCCTCGATGGGCTTATCGGGTGACACATCATCGATCATGGCCAGCGGGGCATCGTTACCTATGTAGGTGATGACCAGACTCGGGGCTGATGGCAGGTTGCCTTCACTGGCTTTCTTCAGCGAAAGGTCAGTGGTGTAATTGAGCGGGCTGCCCGGGGAGGGTTTGGGGTCATCCTTGTCATGGGGATCGTTCAGGGCCAAGAAGATACCCTGGTTCTTGACACTGCCCTCCAACCAGCCCCTGTAAAGATCGGTTATGTCCCAGGTGTATCTTTGCCCCGAGTTCGTTGGCGTTTGCAGGTCCTGGGGATGTCCCTCGTCCATTTCAACGGGCCCGGGATACCGTCCGTTTTCACTGGAGTCGGAGAAGTTGCTGTTCAGATTCCATTCACCAAGTGCCCTGTAAACACCGACATCCCCGATGGTCGTGGTCTCGACCGGGGAGAGCACCAGCTCAGCTTTTTGGAACTCTTTCATGTATGGAACGCTCCCCGGCGAGGTGTCGTACTTCATGAGGGTGGTGGTCTGGTACCAGCCAGATCCCTTTTCGGTATCCTTGTAAATCTCACCCACACTGTACGTGATGAAATCAAAAGAGAAGGACCAATAATTACCCAAATAGGTCTCCCTCCACACCAGGGATCTTGCGTCCATGCACACGAATTCAACAGGGTCCATTTCGTATGTCAGCTGGCTGTCCCTGATGCCGGGTACGGGAGATGGATATTTGCACTCTGAGGATTCGGTCTGTATTGTGCCTTCCCCCGAACATTCCCCCGAACATTCCCCCGAACATTCCCCCGAACATTCCCCCGAACATTCCCCCGGGCATTCCCCCGGGCATTCCCCCGAACATTCCCCCGAACATTCCCCCGAACATTCCCCCGGGCATTCCCCCGAACATTCCCCCGGGCATTCCCCCGAACATTCCCCCTCAATATTCCCGGGGATATCCTGGCTGACGGACTGGTCATATCCTGCAGCGGCCACAACACCGAACGGTCCAATTGTTAAAAGTCCCAGCAGTACCACACAAAACAGAGATCTGTATCTCATGCCTATCTCACCCCCTCCGGTCCCTGCCGTGAACCACCGGATGATCGGTTCATCTCATCTTTGGCGACCCTGTCGATATCACCATCGCTTCTTTTGTTTTCATTTCCTCTGTTGTTTCCTCCGTCTTTACCCGATTTTCCACCTTTTCGATACAACATGAAGAGGATGTTTACAAAGACCGCGATGATCAACAGCACGATGGCGGCCATCAGGGGCCAGTCCGGACCACCCGCGTCCGATCCCGCATCATATTCTTCAGACCCATCTGGCGGCTCGGAACCGGGAGATGAGGTGCCGTTTCCCATGTCAAAGACCATCACCTTCCAATACGGCATCATATCCGATTCAGACCCCACCACCCTAACCTCCAAAATGTTCTCACCTGTAAGGTCTCCTTCTGCATTGAGGGTGTAATCGTTGCCGGATTCTCCCTGGACCCTCTTATCGTTGAGGTACCATTCAACGGTCATGTCCACCTGATCCGGAGATCCCACCGAGAACGTCATGTTCTCTCCCGCCGGGATGTAAACCATCCGATCCTCAGGAACACGCTGGATGTTTGAATACTCTGAAACCCTGGAATCCGTGGTCTTGAACCCGAAGGAGTAGGGAGAGGCGGGGTCACCATCCGAGGTTTCAACCGATTCCGTGACCTCAACCAGGTACCCTGTGTTGGGGGCCAGGGTCTCTGCGGGATCGAACCTGCAGATCTTGCCCGAATCATCAACGTGCCACTTGCCCGTCACCTGATTCCCGTCCGTTGTATGAACACCGATGCTCTCTTCGTTGACACTGACAGGATTCACTGTCATCGAGAACTCCAAAAGCAGCATGGTCTCGGGGGGAACGTCCCAATCCCCGGCCATCGGAACGCTGTCAATGACCACCAGTCCCGCGGGTGGTTCCGTGAGCCGCACCTCAAGATCCGGCATTCGTGTCCCCTGGAGATCGAAGTGCCCCAACCCATCAGGGTCCTGATTGCCCTCCTCATCGACCAGTGTTATGTTTATCGAGTACCAGCCTTGCAGCAGGTCCCTGGTCTGCCACGTATAGTAGTAGATCCCGTCCCCCATCTCGGTCATGGTCTCCGAAAAGAGAACGTAGTCATCATCGTATTCGATGTCTATTATACCGGTGAGCCCCTCTTCGCCGCTGTTTTCTCTCGCCTGTATGGTTATGGTGGTGGCCAGGGGAAAGGATGTGCCCATTTGAGAGCCGGAAAGGGCGATCACCGTGGCAAGCTCAGGTGCGTCGGTGTCCGTTAATGTTATCAGGGTTTCTCCCAGACCAATGTTGCCCGCCATGTCCTTTAAGATCACTTGGATCGTGTACTCACCGCCCCGGGTGAACCCCTCTGTTTCCATCTGGACACTGTACACACCCGCTTCATCCATCGGTGACAGCGTCTTTGAAGACACTGCGGGTATTCCCTGCATATCCAGTATCTTGACCTCACCCGTAAGCCCCGTCTCACTGTTTCTCTCCCTTGCCTTGATGGTGACCGTATCACCCTTCCGGAAAGATGATCTCACATCTCCGTCAGAAGATACGGTCCAGACCTCCTGGACATGGGGCGGCGCCTCGTCCGTTATCACAAGCAGGAGCTCCGGTTCCTTGCCGTACAGCCCTTCCGTGTCCGCTCTGCCCGAGGAGTCCTTGACAACTACATGGACCATGTACATATCGGGGACGAAAGCTGACGTGTCCCAGGTGTATGTCAGGTCATCATCCAGTGCCGCCTTGGTTATCATACGGGTTTTATTGATCCAGTATGAGATGTTCACCCATCCGGAGAGAGGGGGTGCACCTCCGTCCACGTCAACTGTTATGTCCACAAGAGTTCCCTGCCGGAATTCGAACCCTGTTGAGGTCTTTCCCACTTCCCTTGCATCCACCCTGACGATCTCGGGGGTGTTTTCAAGGATATTTATATATTGAATGGCGGGGGAGGACCATTTGGGAAGCTCAGCAAAATCGTCCTGAACGCTGAACCGGATCTCGTGCATGCCCACGGAAAGGTTGTCCACGATGATCTCACTCATATCCGGTCCGATCCCCAAAAGCCCGTCCCTGTCCGATGTCCACTTGTAGAGGGCTATACCGTCTCCGTCCGGATCCGTACCCATTCCCGTGAACCTGATGGGGGCCGATACCTTGGAGGGCGGATGGGACTTGGTGGTGATCTCTGCCCTTGGCGGCTCGTTCAAAACATATTCAATTTTCAACTCCGGGGGATGGGCACTGCCCAGGCCGTAGAAGAATGACGTGCCGTACTTGGTTGGATGATAAGAGCCGCTGCTGTTGATCGGTTCGAAAGCCTCCGTGGATCGAATGCATATACCGTTGTTCGGCGTGCCGTTAAACCATTTCTGGACAATTCCAGTTACGTTGAAACCCAGCGGCGTGTTGGATTGGGATTCGAAAAAGGTCGGATCGGTTTCATAATCGAATTTCACATCGGGAAAGAATTCGAAGATGAACCGGTCATCGGTCGGGTTACCGAAGTACAACATGTCCCACTGCTCCATGACCCTTGCCGTGTAAAGGGGCACTTCAAAGGCGATATCATACCTGGTGGTCATGATCAGTTGCGCATCCAGCACCTTGCCTTCGGGCTCCGGTTCAAAGGGCATCGCCAGATAGGATCTGCTGTAGAAGTAGTCATAGCCACTCATCAGCATGCCATACTGTTTCAAGAAATCACTCATGTCGGGATTGTAATGTTGCGCGCCCTTCCAGTCCGCCCCGGCGAATATGACATCGTTGTAACGGGTCTGGTTGAGGTGATAACCGTTGTCGTAAAAGAAAGGGTACATCTGGGCAGAGAACGCAAGGGTGACGGGGACGGATATGGTCCCGCCGTGCCCCTCCCTGGTGTGTACCGGCATCTGCTGCCCCTGGACGGGATCCCCATCATCCAGCGGTTCCTCCCAGCCGGCCGCATCCGCCTCGTTCAACTCGGGTACTGACGTGATTGTAAGCAGGATGCAGATGAGAACAGGAACGAATGCTCGAATAGATACAAAGCGGCAAGACAAGAAAACCACCAACCATTCATGTCATGGGTGATCGGACCGATGTACCGGTCGCGTTGACCGAGGTACTAGTCCCGTTATCGGTACATACCATGTAACTTAAAGGTTTATAATATTATTCCGACCTGGCCGGCCGGGTCGGATACCGCAGGTCAGGGATATGGGATTGGGATCCGGGCTAGGGGGTTGGATCAACCGCCCTTCCGAACCACCGACGGGGAATTGGATGCTCCGACGTATCCGGACGGGTTGGGACCGGTCTTTCGCATCGGAGGCTGACCCTGATGGCCCTTGACCACAGAGGATTGGGCCCCCCCGGCCACCCTGGAAGCACTTGCGCCCTTGCTTACCTTGGTTACCTTGGGTGGTGCGGAGACCTTTTCGGCTGTTGTCGGAGTGCCGATGGGTTTCGATCCGGGTGGACTTTCTTTCCGGGAACGGATGATTATTGCAATGGATACAACAAAACACATCACAGCCAACACCATCAATACCGCCCCGGCCATGCTTACTTCACCGCCGCTTTCATCCTCCGTACCCTCCACCGAATCGTCCCCCTGGGCATTTTGACCATCGGTATCATCTTCCGATTCGGGTGTCAGGGACCATGATAGATGTGCTTCCCCTCCCGGTCCTTTGGCCACCGCCATGACGATGGTGCTTCCCGATGGTGGCACATCCGCGTCGAAGGACTGACCGGTACCCGCCTCTTCCCACTGACCAGTGTTATTGGACATGGTATACCACGTCACCTGATCGGCATCAGAAAAGTTTGCATGAAGGGTCACTGAACTTTCAGGTTCCAGCTCCAACTCACCGCCGATCTGATCGTCCTCGGGTTCAGGCGGCGGGTGCATGAGGACCGTGAAGCTCCACTCGGAAAAACCTGAAAGACCCTTACCGTCCTCATCAACGAAGGCCGCTGTCACCCTGACCACATAATGCTGTCCGGAGACCCACCCATCGTCGGGAGTGAAGCTGTAGGTGGTCCCGTCGGCGCTCTGACTCACCGCTCCGGACACCTCTTTCCCGCTTTCCGAGCTCACCAGGAAGGCCCACTGGTCCGCGGAGATACTGACGGGTTCGGAGAACACCGCCTTCAGGGCAAAATCTGTCCTGGAAACCAGGGCGCCGTCCTGGGGATACTGTTCAATAAGACGGGGGGCCGGGTTATTTGCCAACACCGTGAAATGTCCGGTATCCACGGCCAGGTTGCCGCTGCTGTCCTCCAGGCTTACAAAAACATCGTAAGTCCCGGGAATGAAAGTGCTGGTGTTGGTCTCCAGAGAGTACCAACCGTTGCCCATCTCGTCCATCTCCTCGGTCAATGATTCGGGACCGGAAATCTCCAAAAGGGCGTAAAGACCGGGTTCCTGGGAAGATGCCTGGACCTTCACGTTCAACAGATCATCCGTTCTGCTGATAAGCAGGGAGACTATCCGGGGTGGAACTGTGTCATATAGGAGCAGAAATAGGCTCTCCTCCTCCCCCGTGTCCTCATTGCCATAAAGATCGGTCAGGGTGGCGGTCAGGGTATACTCCCCCTGGGGCCAACCGGTGGTATCCCATTCCATGGCGTAGATACCGTTGCCAAGATTGTTCAGCTCCAGATATGTTGCCGACTGGGGACCGCTTATGTTCATGTGACCGGTGCAGTCACCCTCACCGTTCTCCTCGAAAACCTGGACCATCACGGTGCTGCCTGGCTGCACCAGGCCATCGGTTCCTCCCCTGGTCATCTGGAGTTTACCCACCCCGGGAGGGGTGCCGTCCACCAGGAAAAGTACCATATCGCTGTCGGGTTTGAGACCGTCGGGATCCTGCTTGCCCGTCACCGGGTCCACAAGGGTCACGTCCACCCAGTAGGTCCCGGGCGGGACATCCTGGGAATACCAGCTGTATGTGTAGGTGCCGTCCCACTTGGCCTCCATGCTCTCACGGTTGATCAGGATGCTGGACGATCCTAGAATTGTGATGTATCCCTCCAGGTCCGGGTTGTTTTGGGACTCGGTGACCAGGAAATCAACCTGGGATCCCTCAGCAAACATGGTACCCTCGATCCCGTTGGAGGACGCGGAGAGGCCCGTCACCTTGGGGGGCGCAAGGGAATATGACGAATCGACAAAGAAAGACCTGCGGACCGCCTCCGACCAGCGGGGGTCGTCCGGGTGATCGTCCCGGACGCTGAGGAACAGATCATACTGACCCATGGGCAGTGTCAGCTCGATCTGCGAGTGTTCCGGTCCCTCGGCGAACACCTTATCGTCCAACCGCCACCTGTAGCTGGATATGCCGTTCCCGTCTGGATCGGTGCCGGACCCGTTGATGATTATTGGATTGCCGTCCACCGGCACCTGGGGATTAATGCTGTCGATGTTTGCCACAGGGGCGCCGTTGCCTGTATAGGTTATTCGAAGGGTGGGTGCAATGACCTCCCCGTCATCGCCGTTCAGCTTGTATTTCAGATCGGTCATGGTGTAGTTGCTCTCACCGGCACCCGGGGGATCATCTCCTCGATCATGGGGATCCTCCAGGGCCAGGAACATGCCCTGGTTCTCTATGGTACCGTCCATCCATCCCCGGTAGAGCTCGGTTATGTCCCAGGTGTAGGTGAGATGTGCCTGGGTCGGGGTGGCGGATGCCCAGACCTTGTCCATGTCCATGTCCACCGGTCCCGGGTACTCACCGTTTATATTGGGGTCTGAGAACGTGCTGTACGTGGTCCAGTTCTCGATGGCCCGATAGACTCCCACATTGCCTATGGATGTGGTTGAATTGGGAGACATCACCAGCTCGGCCTTGACCAGTTCCTTCATGTGTGGCACGGCCTGCTTGGAGGCATCAAAACGCATCAACGTCTTGGACTCGAACCACCCCTTCGACGTTGTGGTTTCGTAGGGACCCGGTGTTTCCTCCCGATAACGTTCACCCACCGAGAAACAGTGGTAGGACCAGCCGTAGTACCAGTAACCGTATACCCATTCACCGCGTACTTCAATTTTCCACCACATGGAATCCGCGTCCATGCAGACGAATTCCTCGGGTTCCATGTTGTACGTCAGTTCCATGTCCCGGGTTTCCTCGGAACGAACATCTGTGGATCGGGGGGGCACATCGATCGGACCCACCGCAACATCAGCGCTCACCAAGGGGAGCACTCCCATCATTATGGCAAATACCGACAGGGCGCAGATGAGTTTGGTGGCCCGGTTGTTCAAGGTCTCACCCCCCGGTCCCCTGAACGGTTGCCCTTGACGTCCTTGCCTCTTTCACCATTTTCTTTGGCATCATCGCCACTAAAACTGCCACCTTTCCGGTGGAAGAACAGGAAGCTCACCAACAAAAACACCAACGACATCACAAATACAACTGCCCCTGCGATGAGTAGCCAGTCGGTGCCCTCGTCACCCGAGCCATCGGCGCCCGTGACGTCACCCTGCCCGTCACCCTGCCCTTCGATCTCATCATTTCCTGAACCGGCATCCTCTCCTGAGGTCTTTCCAAGAACATAAACGGTCCATGTAACCGTTTCATCCAGGTCACCGGAGATCACCAGGGCCTCCAGGGTGTTTGTTCCTGCAGCATCATCCACCGCAAAAAGTGTGTACTCCGGACCGGTGGCATTCTCTATCCTCCTGCCGTTGAGGTACCATTCAACCACGATATCGGCCCCGATTTCCGAGGTGACCCTAAAAGTCCGGTTGTCTCCGAAATTCATGGCCTGCACCAGACCATCGGGCTGGGGATGAAGGCCCATTCCGACCGATGCGGGCATTTCTCCGGTCTCGAAGATCATGTTGAACGACGTGGCCTCCCCGCCTTCATCGGTGAGGACGTTCTCCGTTACATCCAGGGTGTAGAGTGAACTTGTCTGCAGCGATCCATCCGGATCGAAAGAACACAGTATACCGTTCGGGGAAACCGCCCACTGGCCGGCGACCTGGTAACCATCGGGTCCCTGAAAGCTGATGGTGGATGCGCTCACGGTTCGGCTGTCCACAGGTTTGGAGAACTGGATGTACACGTTCCCTTCGGGGGGAAAATCCCTGCTGCCGGGGATCGGCAGGGTATGCAGTACCACCAGACCCGCTGGGGGCAGGGTCAGGCGTATTCTCAGGTCCGGCAACCGCTTACCGGATGAATCCATCAGGCCCAGGCCGTCCGGGTCAATGTCACCGTCATCGTCTAAGAGGGTTGCGTTTATGGAATACCAACCCGCAAGCATGTCCGCGGTCTGCCAGGTGAAATAGTACTTTCCATCCCCCATTTCCGTCATCGGTTCACTGAAAAGTATGTACTCATCATCGTATTTGATCTCCAGTTCACCTTTGAGGCCTTCCCTGAGGCTATCCTCCTCGACAACTATGGTAATGGCTGTTGCCACCGGGAAAGACACGGCCTGCTGGGAACCTGAAAATGCCTTCACGGTGGCCAGGCTCGGTGCTTCCATATCGATTAGGGTCACCTGGATATCATCGGTGGCCTTGTTGCCTCCAATGTCCTCCATGATCGCCCGGAGGGTGTAGGTCCCACCGCCGGTGGTCAGATCACGGGTGTACCACCACACGGAGTAAAGCCCGGATTCCTCACCTTCCGATACCGGATTGTTAAAAACCGTGGGCACCCCCTGGGGATCGTATATCCTTACACTGCCGGCAAGGCCCCTTTCACCCCCTCCCTCAAGTATGTTTATCTTGAGTGCTTCACCCAAATTGAAGGTCAGGTCCCTTTCACCTGCATCATTTTCCACCCAAAAATCCCCGATGGACGGGGGTTTCTGATCCACAAGCACAATTATCAGCTCGGGTTCCATGCCGTAAAGCCCTTCGCTGTCCCGATAACCCATGCCATCGGTCACCTCCACATGGACCTGGTACATATCGGGGAGATATCCCTGGGTGGTCCAGGTGTAGCTCCACAGACTATTAAGCTTCCCCATGCTCACCACGGGGGTGTCATTGAGCCAGTAGGATATGTTCACCCAACCCGTGATGGGATCGCTGCCACCCTCCACATCCACATTTATGGTTATGGGCAGACCGGTCTGGAACTCGTAACCCGGAGAGCTGTCCCCGGGCCCGAAGGCCTCCACCGCCACGATATCCGGTGTGTTCTCCAGGACCTTTACATATTGCAAATCGGTGGGTGACCACTTCGGATAGTCCATGAAATCGTCCATCACCCTCAGGGATATCTTGTGAACCCCCGCAGAGAGGTCGGAAGTGGTGAATGAGGATTTGTCGGGTCCTGAGCTCAGCACTCCGTCCCTGTCGGATGACCATTCGTAGGTTGCGATGTTGTCACCGTCCGGATCGGTCCCAAGACCCTGGAACGTAACCGGTGTTCCAGCCTTGAACGGGGGATGGTAATCGGATGTTATCTTTGCCTCGGGCGCCTGGTTCTCGGCGTAGGTCACCGTCAGTATGGGAGGATGCGGGCTCCCCAGGCCCTGGAAGAAACAGGTACCGAAATAGTCCGCTTCGGCCTCATCACCCACCAGGGCAACCTGCATTTCCTTTCCGCGGATACATATACCGTAATTGGGCTTCCCCTCGAACCATTCGTTCACCACCCCGGTCACATCCAGAGAAACGTCAACATTGGCATTGGGTTTGGATATGGGGCTTGTCCCGTTGTTCAACTGGGTCTTTGGAAAGTACTCGATGGTTAGCCTGTAGTCGGGAGGATCCCCGAAAAACAGCTTGTCCCAGTACTGGGTCACCTGGTATCCGTACAGCGGCACATCATAATCGGTGCTGTGAATGGTCCGCAGCTTCAGCTGGGCGTCTGTAACCTTTGCACCATCAACGATTTCCATGGGGGTCTTGAGATAGGACCGGGATGGCCACCATTCCTTTCCTTGATAAGACCCGGGGTACTCTATCCTCTCAGGATTGGCGTGGAAGGCACCCTTCCAGTCCGTCCCTGCATAAACAGGAGCGTCGTAATGGCTCATGTTGAGCATCAGACCGCCCCAGGTGTATGGACACATCTGGGCCGAATAGATGAGGCTCACAGGAACGTCCACGGTGGTCACGTGATCGGCCCTGGATTCGGGGATCGCAACATCACTCCCCCCGCAACTCCCCATGGGAATGCCATCATCCACCTGATTTGGGGTCTGATCCGAATGCTGTGTGGCACCGATTGAAGTTATTGGTGATATCATCAACAAGGCAAGAAAGATTACCAACATGACATGACTGGTTGTTGTCCGGGACATCTTATCAACCACCCTGAGGAGAAGATGCATGGAAGTTCACCCGGCCAGGTAATTATTAAGGTCCGGTGGCGGGTGAAACCTCGACATCGGCTTTCTCACTTTTCTCATGAACGTTCCAGTTATTAAAACATATTGTATATCGAGCGGGGTAAGGCAACCGGGATGACTGTACTGGATCGTCACGGGATCGGAAGATGACGCGATCGTGAACGGGCAGCAGGATGCCTATATTCGTCCCCGAATGGAAGGAATCGCAATGGAAGGAATCGATCGATGTTGCAGACATCACCAATTGGTTACCAAGGGTAATATATTCCTAGACCAACTGTGAACTGAAATATACCGTCACATTCCCCAGCCCACTTTCTCCTTCCGCTTGATGCGGATGACCTCTTCGAGGATCTCCCGTTCATCGGTGTTGAGCTTGACGTCCCGAAGCCTGCGGGCATCCCCCTCGGGTATGTCCACGTAAAGAACGTCGGTCTCCCTGCACTGACGGCCTATGGTCATGCCGGGTACCGAGATGGCAACCTCGTCACCCTGTTTGGCCTCCTTGACAGGGTTTTTATCCTTCTGGATGGACTGGATCTTCCCAATGGTGCGCCCGTCGGGTCTTAGTATCCTGCTGCCCACCCGCACCCGTCCGGCCAGCACCCGGATGCCGAACACCGCTGGGTGGTTGATCCGGAATGAGCAATTCTCCAAGAACAGATATTTGCCCGGATGTACCACCACCTCCCTCAGATCGGCGTCTGATTGCGCAGTGGCCTTCTCGAACCAGTCCTCGTAGTCCTCGATGAGCTTGTAGATGATGTCATGCTGGAGCAGTTTCAGATCTGCCTCGGCAAGGGCTTCCTGGGCATCGGGCAGTACGTTGACGTTGAATGCAAGCAGTACCCGTTTCAGGGGTTCGGTGGTTGCAGAGGCCTCGATGATGTCCCGCTTTGAAATGTCTCCGATGCCGACGCTCTTTATGGGTATCTCCCGGTTGGTGAGCTCGTAGGACAGGGCTTCCAGCGAGCCGAGTGCATCGGCTCGGATGGAGACTCCCTCTTCTTGACAGTCTATGCAGATGTTGGTCTCGGCAGCCACCTCGGAGACCACCCTATCGACATCATCATTTGCCACCCGGACAGGGGCGCCGGCCAGAGCGTCTTCCAGGTTGGGAGCGGATATCTTTATCCCGGCTGCTGCGGAAACGCTGGCCACGGTGTCGAACTGTTCTCCCTTGGCCACCCGGATCTCCTCGAGAGGCTTGGGTTTGAGCAGAGCCTTGACCTTGGTCACCACCGGTTCGTTGGTGGTACCCACCACTATGGTGTCACCGGATGAGAGTGTGCCATCGTACACTATGGTGTCCAGGGTGGTCCCCAGGCCACGAACCTCCTTGACCTCCAGAACGCTGGCCAGACCGGGACCCTCCTCGGACTCCAGCTGTTCCTCCAGGAATTTCTGGGCCAGCCCCACCATGATCATGAGAAGGTCTGCCACCCCCTCGCCGCTGATGGCCGATATGGGAACTATGGCCGCCGTGTCGGTGAAGTCCTTGACCCGGTCGTACCGATCGCACTTGAAACCCTCGTCGTCCATGACGCCGATCATCTTGTAGATGGCATCGTCAAGCACCTGCTGAACCTGAGTATCCTGGGCGGACCAGCTGTTTAGAAAACACTGGTTCTCAAAGGTCTTCCACCCGTTTATGCGATCCACCTTGTTGGCGGCGATCACGAAGGGTGTGCGGAACCGCTTGAGGATGTTGAGGGATTCCAGGGTCTGGGGCATGAACCCTTCCCTGACATCGATTATCAGAACCGCCAGGTCAGCCAGGGAACCGCCCCTGGAACGCAGGGTGGTGAAGGAATGGTGGCCCGGAGTGTCTATGAATAGCAACCCCGGGATCTTGAAGCTCTGGTTTCCCATTACATCCGAGCAGATGCCCTCAATGGTTTCCAGTGGCACCTCGGTGGCACCTATATGCTGGGTTATGCGCCCGGCTTCCTTCTTCACCACGGTGGAACCGCGGATATGGTCGAGCAGGGTTGTCTTCCCATGATCGACGTGTCCAAGCACGCTGACTATGGGCTGGCGAATGGCCATGGACCCACGCCCCTACTCGCCTGTCAACCAGGGGTCGTCTCCCCTGGGATAGCTGAATATCTGGTCTTCATCGAAGAAGAGGGCTATCTCCCGTTTTGCCGATTCCAGGGAATCCGACCCGTGGATCACGTTGCGGCTCATCATCACCGCAAAGTCCTTCCGGATGGATCCCACGGGAGATTTCTTGGGGTCGGTGGCGCCCATCATTTCCCTGACCTGGGCCACCGCCTCCTCCCCTTCAATGACCATGGCGAGGACGGGACCTGATGTTATGAAATCCCGAAGCGGTGGGTAAAATGGCTTCTCCACGTGCTCGGCGTAGTGCCGGGAGGCCAGCTCTTCTTTTATCCAGAGCATTCTGGCGGCGGCCACCTTGAAACCCTTGCGCTCGAACCGGGAGATCACCTCTCCCATCCTACCCCTGGCCACTATATCCGGCTTTAACATGATGAAGGTGCGTTCGCATCCCACTCTGCATCCCTCCGAGATCACTTCTTCTCGTATCGCTTGGTCCATCTGACCCGGCGGGGGATCCGCTTCAGCTTGAACATGTTCTTGAAGCACTTGTTGGTGCAGAAGTGGTAAACGGATGCATCCTTCTTGATGTGCATCCTTCCGGTACCGGGTTCTATCTCGCTGCCGCAAAAGGAGCAGACCTTTCTCTCCACCATCTTGATCACCTGATGAACAGCTTCTTGGCTTCCCTGGCGGTCTCCTTGAGCATAAGGACATCGCCCAGCTGAACCGGCCCGGAAACGTTCCTGGTTATGATCCGACCCTTGTCACGGCCGTCCAGGACCCGGACCTTTACCTGGGTGGCCTCTCCGGTCATGCCCGTTCGGGCTATGACCTCCACCACCTCGGCTGGAATCGCGTCAAGCTCTACCATCTGGGGATTCCCCCTTTATTTCTTGGCCGAGCCAAGACCCTTGACCACGGTCTCGATCAGAACCCTTGACTTGCCCGGTTCCAGGATTGCTATGGCTGACGTGGGAACGCCCATGCCCGCCGCGGCCCCCAGTTCCTGTTTGGAAGGGACGTAGGCGTAGGGTATCTTCTTCTCCTCGCACAGCAGGGGAACGTGGGCCAGTATCTCTTCCGGCTGGACATCCTCGGACATCACCACGAACTTGGCCTGTCCACGTTCGACCAGCTTGGTCACTTCGTTCGTTCCCTTCCGGAGCTTTCCGGAATCTCGGGTTATTTCCACAATCTCGTAGGTCTTGTCGACCAGTTCTTTTGGCATCTGGAATCTCACGAAAATCGGCGCCATGTCGGTACCTCCTTCAGACCCCCTGGGTCTTCATCATTCATAGTGTGCCCGACGGGCACAACCCCTTCCCCGCCGCGCCTGACCGCCCCCCGGGGGGAAGTGGCCAAGGGTCATTGGGTATAAAAACCCAACGGAAGAGAGCGCTTACTTAAGGTTGGAGGAAGGCAGTGTATGCCTGGTAGACAGCGTAGACGTCTGCCTTGGATGATATCTCCATGGGGGAATGCATGGACAGCAGAGCGGGTCCACAGTCCACCACGTCCATGTTGTGCTGGGCCAGAAACTTGGCCACCGTGCCGCCGCCCCCCTCATCCACCTTGCCCAGCTCCGCGGGTTGCCAGGGCACCTTCTTGCGGTTGAACAGTAGACGGATGTAGCTCATGAACTCCGCCGACGCGTCGTTGGATAGGAACTTGCCGCCGGACCCGGTGAACTTGGTGACCACTATCCCATGGCCGAGCTTGGCGGCGTTCTGCATCTCATGAACCCCCTTGAAGAGTGGGTTTACCCCGGCGTTCACATCGGAGCTGACGGCCCTGGAACGTTCCAGGGCCAGCCGCAGTTCCCGGTCCCGGTAGTCGGGCTTGGTCTTCTCCATCAGATCGCCTATGGCATTTTCCAAGAATCGGGACTTGACACCTGTGGTGCCCTCCGAGCCGGTCTCCTCCTTGTCGAAAAGGAGAACAAGTGCCGTGTTTCTGGGCTTTTTGATGTCGCATATGGCCACCACGCTGGTGTAACCGCAGATGCGATCATCCTGCCCGTAGGCACCCACCATGCTCCGGTCCAGTCCGATATCCACCGCCTTCCCTGCAGGCACCACCTCCAGTTCCGCCGATATGAAATCCTCCTCCACCATCGTGTAGGTCCTGTTTAGATGTTCCAGTATAGCCTGCTTAACCTTCTTTTTGGTCTTCTTGTCCTTGACAGGGATGGACCCCACCAGGATGCACAGTTCCTCACCCTTGATACCGGTTGGCAGTTTTCGTTCGTTCTGCTTCTTGGACAGGTGGGGAAGAAGGTCGGTGATGATGAACACGGGGTCGGCAGGGTCCTCGCCTATGCGGATATCAACGGTCTTGCCATTTGCCAAAACGACCCTTCCGTGGAGGGCCAGGGGTATGTTAACCCACTGGTACTTGCGGATACCACCGTAGTAGTGGGTCCGCAGAAGGGCCAGGTTGGTCTCCCCGTCCTCATAGAGTGGGTTCTGCTTAAGGTCCAGCCTGGGGGAGTCCACGTGGGATGCGACAATGTTCAGTCCCTCGCTCAGTGGGGCAGTGCCCACGACAAAGGCGGCCAGGTTCTTGCCCCGGTTGGTGGTGTAGACCCGGTCCCCGGCCTTGACCGTCTTGACCTTGTCAAGGCGTTTGAAGCCACAGCTCTCCAGCAGTACGATGGATTCCTCGATGGCCTCCCGCTCGGTCTTGGCCCGGTCCAAAAATTCCATGTAGCCCTTGGAAAAATCGTAGACCTTCTTCTCCCGTGCCTTGGTGATACCGTCCCATATAGATTTGGTCTGAAAGCTCAGGTCGCCTTTCTTGCTGGAACCCTTCTTTCCTCCCTTTCCTGCAGACATGTGATTCCTCCAATTATGACAGTCCGGGTCATTGTCCGATCTCTAATTAATGTTTAGCGCCCAGGGTCCCGCGGTTTCGGCCCGGTCACTGGCCCGGGGGCGGTCGGGTTTGGCCGGTCGAAGGATCGTAGGGCTGGTGGCCGGACCCGGAACCGTATGTCTGGCCTCGTGATGGGTCGTAAGGCTGGCCGGGCGCGGGGTTGTAGGATTGCGCCGGGGATGGGTTGTAGGGCTGTGCGGCCGTGTGGGTTTGGGTCTGGGGAGACCCCTGGCCCGGGGCCGTGTGAGGATAGGTGCCGCCGGGGCCGACGTTCCCCTGGACATTCCCCACAGTCCTGCCGCATCCTGGGCACACGGTGGCACCCTGGGGTAAGGGCTTGTTGCACCCCGGGCATTCCCCGGTTCCATCCGATGATCCCGGTTTTCCCTTCTTCTTTTTCCTAATCATCATCAGGGCAGCAGCCGCCACCACGGCGATCACCACAATAACAGCCGCCACCGCCATCCATGGAAGACCGGACCCGCTTTCGCTCCCCCCGCCGTCGTCCCCTCCTCCCCCTTCGGCCGCCTCGTTCTTCTCATCAAGGTATCGTATCCGGTCGGCCTGGGTCGCCGTGTAGGATGACGGGTCCTGTCCCAGCACCTTTTGCTCGTACCAGTCCGGGACCTCGTCGAGATCCTCGTCCATGGTGTCGGCCCAGTCCTCTTCGGTGGGGATGTACCCGTTGGGATCGACATCCCCCTCACCCTCTCCCTCTCCTTCGCCCTCTCCTTCCCCTTCGCCCTCTCCTTCCCCTTCACCGCCCCCCTGCGAGTCCACCACCAGTGTAACAACCACGGTACTGGATACCGCGGGGTCGTTGGCCGATGTTGAGGTGATGGTCAGTCCAACGGTTCCGGTCTCCTGGGAAACGGGTACGGTAACCATGACAGTGACGATCTCGGAGGAGGACGCATCCACAGCCACCGGGGAATCGGGATCCGTGGAAACGGTCCAGGCGGCAGGGTGGCCGGTAACAGACAGGGTATATTCATCATTCGAGTTCCCCGAATTTGTCAGTTCGAACTGGAATTCCGCGGTTCCTCCGGGTTGCACGGTCTGCTCGGTGACATCCGCCGATGTATCCACGTCGGCCATCACGGGCACGGTTATGTTGTTGATTACAGACCGGGTGCTTCCAGATCCGGTGGCCTTCACCTCCAACTGGTAAAGACCTGCTGCGGTACTTGGCGGGATGGAAATGGTGAACGAGACATCCTGGCGCCCTCCGGGGTCCAGCGTGATGGTTTCGGAGGCGGGATCGGTCTGCCACGTTGCGGGAGGCGTCACGGCCAGGGAGATATCGTCCGGAGCGTTCCCCAGGTTGACGATTGTGTATGTCAGCTGGACGTCCCCGCCGGGTGTTCCTTCCACATCCTGATCTATAGTGGTGAGCGAGAGATCGTGAACGGGCTCCACACTGGTGTTGAACACGACCTGCCTGTCAACGGCTCCCGGACCGCTGGAGGTCGCCACCACCATCTTTGTTGACACATCAGTGGCCAGGGCGTTTGACGGAATGGTGATGTTGAGGTTGACCGTCCCGTCCTCACCGGCGGTCAGGGGGACCGAGACCATTTCCAGGTATCCCAACCATGCCCCGTTTAGATCAGTAACATCCAGGGAAATTGTATCATCCCCGTTCCCGAGATTTGCCACCGTCATGGAATAGATCACCGCCTCACCGGGGAGACCGCTCTTTTCGTAGGATGGGGACGATAAGGATATTGAATAGTTCTGACCGACCGAGGTGTTCAGGTTGATGATGCCCGGCTGGAAGGGATTGGCGGGCTCCAGATCGGTGATGGAGATGTTCACCGAAACCTTCATCCAGTCCCCCGCCAGGGAATCTCCGGGAGGCGATACTGTCACCTTCATTTCCCTCTGGCTTCCTGGCTGGAGGGTGAATAGGTCGTCCCCCGTACCCAGCCGTTGCTCCCAACCTGTAATGTCGGTTCCGCCGGATATCTGTGTGGAAACGGACAGGCTGGCCTGGAGGGTTCCCATGTTGGACGCGGATATGACGTATTCAGCAGGGTCCCCGGGCATCACCGTCATGGTCGAGGGAAGGGGTCCCGTCACGACAACGGCGAGGGAATCTATGGTCATGGGTTGGGACGATGAGATCAGGTTGTTGTCTTCATCGGTCTCCGAGAGGATATCTGATGTATCAATGGCCACCTCAAGGTTATAGGTCCCCGTCTGGGCCGTCCATGCGGTGGACAGCGCCTCCGTCCCGTCAACAGCCAGCCCGGACACCGAACCAGATGATATCACCTGGGTAGATCCTCCGGCCTCCTTTGCCCTGATCTCGTAGGAGACTGGCCAGGTGCCACCGGTCCCAAGGTTCTTGACCTGGGCGGAGATGGTCACCACATCCCCCGCCATTATGGGATCGGAATCGCTCGTTATCTCCATATCGCCCACGAAGCCCAGGTCCCAGGTGACGTCTTCCACCCAGTCGGACACTGCCCCGGCGACGAACACCGCGTAGGGCTGGGGCCCCTGGGGCACGTTGGCGCCCATGACCTCCACCGTCCACACCCCGGCGGGTGCCGAGGACATCTTGACGGCCTCAGTGTTGCTGGTGGGGCTGCCGGTTCCACCTGATTCAGATTCCATACCGTTGAAGTTGTTACCCCAGTACACCGCTCCCGTTGGGCTCGTGACCTTCAGGTCCAGGTTGTTGATCATCAGGTCATCGGCCCCCGGGGTACCGGGATAATCGGTCCAGGCCATTATGACCTTGAGGGGGGCGCTGGTCCCTGCCGTGAACTGGTACACCTTGGAATCTCCGGTGCCAAGAGATGTTTCCTGGTCCTCGAATAGGAACTTTCGGTTATCGGTCTCGAGGCAGACGGAGGCGGCGTCCACCCTGCCAAAACCCGCCCGGGTCAGGGGATGGGAACTCGTCAACCCTACTGGATGGGTCCCCGATACCAGTATGGACTTCAAAAGGGCCGGTGTCGGTTTGTGAGCGAAGTTCGAGATGTAGTAATCCATGACAATGGCCCCGGCGCCGGCCCCGGCGGGACAGGCGGCCGATGTTCCGCTGAAATCGCTCCTGTACCCTCCGGTGTTATCGGTGGTGTGCACGTCTCTGCAGGAGGGCGCCAGTATCTCCGGTTTAATCCTGCCGTTGGCAGCGGCGCCCTGGCTTTCGGAATGGACACTGGTCCCGTCCCTGGTGGTTCCCCCCACAGTGATCACGTTCTTTGCGTTCCCGGGGGGGCAGGTGTACAGGTTACCGCTGTTTCCGGAGGCAATGAACACCGCCATCTCGTTTCCGGCCTTCAAGTTGTCCCACATCGACTGGTCGAAGGTTTCCGATTTGGTGGTGTAATCCGTCTCGCCCGTGGATCCCCAGCTGTTGGTCTGAATGTCGGCGCCGTGGGCCAGGGCATCGTCCAGGGCCTCCACCAGGGATGGCTGGGGAAGGTTTATCAGGTCCCACTGCTGCCCGATGATCTTTGCCATGGGGGCCATGCCCGCGTACTCGCGGTTGGTTGAACCCAATCCGCATCCCACGGCCACGCCGGCAGAGCTGGTGCCGTGGCCTCTGGTATCCGACCACGACCCGGATCCGCTGTAGTCCTTGTACCAGACCTTCTTGTCCGCAGGCTCGTCCCACGCCTGGTGGTCCGCCACCCCGGAATCAAAAACGGCCACGGTCACCTGGCTGCCGGCGGTGCCCTCGAAACGGCTCATTGCGGGGTTCCAGCTCCACAGGGATTGGTCGTCGTTTGAATAATACCCGTTGGTCTCCTTCCGGGCCTTGATCTGTCTCGATGTCATGTCGTTCAAGAACTGGATATCGTAACCGGAATCCTCAATCCAGCCCACCACAGGAACCCGGGCGATCGGTCCCAACATGTGCGCTGGAACCACCACCTCCATGGCCCCATCGGAACACCAGAGGGGTTCGATCCCGTGATCTGCCATGAAATCCACCAGGAACTGAATGTCCTCCAGCACCCGCACCGTCACCTCTACCGACCCTTCTGCCTCCCGTAGGTCCGGGTCCATCTTGAGACCCGAAAGCAGATGACCCGTCCACCTGACGTGGGGGTGGGCCAGCACCCTGGCCTCCGCCCCGGGGGAGTCCGTTCGGGCAATGAAGCCGTAATCGGGCATGTACCACAACAACTCCACCCCCGCGCTTTGGAGGTCCTCCTTCCACCCGGCAAGCACCGGGCCGTCGAACTGTATTATCCGGTAGGGGTCGCTGGGGAAGTTGAATCCAGGGGGGAACGACGGCGTGTGCCGAACAGGATCGAACGGGGCCGCCCTGAATTTCAAATACGGCCCGCCTTCCATCAGCACACCCAGGGTCCCTTCCGGGGGGGCCGGTTCCGGCCAGTCTCCCTGGATCGCGGACATGTCCTGGTTGACGAGTGAATCCTCACCGACCCCGCCAAACGGGGGAATTGCAATCAGTGCTATCAGGAGGAGGACGCCTATCTTGAGAAACGGTCTCATTTAAAACCCTCTTTACTTAATTGAGCGATACAATACAGCCATCAGCAGAAAAGATTTGCGGAACGATCTGACAGGTGTCTGGTAGGTGTCTGGTAGGTGTCTGGTAGGTGTCTGGTAGGTGTCTGGTAGGTGTCTGGTAGGTGTCTGGTAGGTGTCTGGTAGGTGTCAGGTAGGTGTCAGGTAGGTGTCAGGTTTTTTTGGCAGTGTTGTTGGCAAGCGGAGTGTACCCCGTTTAGCCCGCTTAGCCCGTTTAGTTTATAAAACGATCTCTGATAAGATACCTAGTTAATTGAGGTGAAACATACCAAACCATCGAATAGAGTTCCCCTATCGAATTTCAAGATCATCAAAACAATTGAACTAGAAAAGGATGAGCTGGTAACTTGGGTAGTGAATGATCCATAATTGAAAGCGTAGAATCACAACCGCCGTTTGTAATGGAGGATGGGTTATGCCGCATGGCACAACTTTGGTCTGATGGAAGGGGTGCTGTCCACTACCGGTTCATGGTGAAAACGGATATATTCATTTGGTGTAGTCCAAGAAGTGACCGTGCACGATCCTTTTGTATCCACGCTTTTTTAACAGTTTCATTGCCCTGTTCATTCGTTTCCGCTTGGTTTCTTTTGATACCAGTTCACTGGCAGAAAACTTCTTTGTCCCTTCCATATGCGTATAGGGCACCACCATTACCTGGTCCAGATCAAGCCTTTCGATGGCATCAAGGGTCATTTGATAATCATCATCAGTTTCCGTGGGGAAACCTACTAGGAAAATGGATGCCTCAAATATGGCCGGGTTGGATACCTTGAACTCATTAAAAATATCGAGAACACGGTCCACGTTGGGATAACGGTTCATCAGCTTGAGCATCCTGGGACTTCCGGATTGGAGATCGCACTTTATATTCGTGTACTTTCCCCGCCTGACCAGATCAAGCAAGGAATCCTTGTATTTGACCAACCATCGGGGGTTCATGGTTTGAAAACCCCATTTCACATCCATTCCCCTGTCAATTCGTTCCAGGGCCGAGACCAGCTCTGGAAATGAGCTTCCGATATCCAGTCCATAGGCACCGCAGTCCTCTGCGTCGAAGACTATGTTCTTGGCGCCCTTGCTGAGGATCTTTTTATATTCACTGACCAGATCGTCTATGGCCTTGCTCCTTAGCGGACCGGTGGCCAATCGGATGGCGCAGTAGCTGCATTTTAAATTGCACCCATTGGCGATCCTCAAATACGCTTGGTCCTGGATCACTGCCTCATCGCATGAAGAGCTGGTCTTTACATTATAAGGTACGATGCAATCATCCACATCCCGATATTTGATATGGATATCCGGAAATAAACTGTCGATCTCGTTATGCCTCTTGGTGGGAAGGCTCTTTCCATCGAATGTCTTTTTCAGACGTTGTGGAGCAGTTCCCGGAATACATCCCACAACAATGAGTTCGCCATCGTATTTCTTCAATTCCTCGAGTATTCCGAAAGCCTCATTCTCAACACTTCTTTTAAAACCGCAGGTAACAAACAGTATGTAATCGGCGTTTTCCGGTCCTTCAAGGACATCATAACCGTTTAGACTGAAATACCTGGCAAACTTGGATGCGTCCACCATCCGACGATAACATCCGATGGCCTTGATGAATATGGTTGACGGCATTTTTCTCCCAACTATCCTTTTTCAGAGTTGCTACTTTTTTTATTGCCCCTGCTTAAATGGCCAATTTCTCTTTGTATGCCTTTTATCTGTATGTACCATACCGCCATCACTTTCCAGCAATGAAAGGTCGCTCCTTTCGAAGCGGCATTGCCATATCAGATAAAAAGATATATGCCGTCTGAATCAAGTAGAGCCTGACCGATGAGAAGATCGCCCAGGTAACCTCCGAATATCCTCCCAGGTGGGCATGATGGGCGTGGTGGGCGTGGTGGGCTTGGTGGGCTTGGTGGGCATGGTGGGCGTGGTGGGCGTGGTGGGCGTGGTGGGCTTGGTGGGCATGGTGGGCTTGGTGGGCTT
>Ga0272441_10003992_pt1 | contig 27332 bp, 35 predicted proteins | sample SSMProp6N_FD_193582 | JGI IMG/M metagenome (GOLD analysis project Ga0272441, IMG submission 193582) | Marine sediment archaeal communities from Little Sippewissett salt marsh, Falmouth, MA, United States - SSM-Prop-6N | ecosystem: Environmental > Aquatic > Marine > Wetlands > Sediment ... | reverse complement strand
TACCAAATGCATACATCACGCCGGAAAACGTCGGCCTGTATTTGCGCCAGGGATACGGCATCGCCGTAGGGCCAGGCAACAACACCGAGCGCATAATTGGCGGCAAAAAGAGTTACCAGCGCGATTTTCAGGTTTTTCTAACACGCGAATTGATGACAACCAGCACCAACACCGAGGCGCGGCAGACGGTTGAAAAGCAAATCCTTGAGGATTTCGATACCGTGCTGAAAGCCATTGAGGAAAACCCAACACTGAACGGCAACGCGGGTAAAACCGTGTTAATCAATGACGGCGGATTGGAGTACTTGGAATCCGATAGGGCCAAGTATTTTCTAATCGAAACGACAGTAACCGTCGAATATCTCGAAAACGTTAATTGTTAGGAGTTTGAAACATGACAACCATTACCACACGCAGTAGCGTCCTGGCGGCTGTTGTCGAATCGACGGAAGGTACGCCGGTCAAGCCGTCAGCAGCAGCAGAATTTTTACCAATCGAGGATGACGTCAGCATGGAACCGGCGTTTGAATCGCTGGAAAATGCCGAACTGAAAAACTCGCTCGGTCCTGCGAAGCCGATTGTCGGCTCCGAATCGCCGACGTCCAGCTTTTCGCTGTACCTGAAACACAGCGGCACGGAAGGCGATGCGCCCAACTACGGCTCAAGCCTTCTCAAGGCGCTTTTTGGCGCCGAAGATGACGCCGGCGTGGAGCATGACCTTGTTGCCGGTTCGACCACGGCGGTCCTGAATGTTGACAGCGGCGAAGGCGCAACCTATATGCGCGGCCAGGCTGTCATGATCAAGGCCAGCGGCGGCTACGAAATCAGGCCGGTTCACAGCATCGCAACTGATGCCTTGACCCTTGGCTTTGAGATGGCCGGATCGGCGCCGGCGGCAACAACCCTGCTTGGCGAAGCCATTACCTATTACCCGACCAATACCGGCACACCGCAAACGCTGTCGATTTGGCATTATGCCGGCAACGGCGGCGCCATCCAAATGATGGCCGGATCACGGGTTGTCAGTTACAGCATGTCGGTTGAAGCCGGGCAGCTTATCAACCAGGAATTTAGCCTTGAAGGTGTTGGCTACTACTTCGATCCGATCGAAACGACCAGCAGCGATTACAACCTGGATTTCACCAGCGACAACGGCACGTATGCTGTGACTGTCGAGGCGAAAACCTGGAAAGACCCGCACGAGCTTGCAGATGCAATAGCCAGCGCCATGAACGCAGCCGATACGGCCGAAACCTTCGCCTGTATCTACAGCGACAGCACCGGCAAATTCACAATCAGCACCAGCACCAGCACCGTGCTCAGCCTGCTATGGAAAACAGGCACCAGCGGCAGCGACAACACGGACGAGCATATCGGAACGCTGCTCGGTTTTGACGATAGCGCCGACGATACCGGATCAACTTCCTACATTGCCGGTAGTGCACAGGATTTCAGCAACCCGGTTGGCTCGGTTTCGTTTGACGATGCGGACCCGCTGGCGGCAAAGGCCAACAGGCTTATGATTGGCGACGATGCAAGCGACAACCTTTGCGTGGATGCCAGCAGTTTTTCGATCAACATTGATACACCGAAAACGGATATCAATTCAATCTGCGCAGCCAGCGGCAAATCAGGCAGCGTGATCAATGCCAGGACGGTTACGGTTTCGGTCACGGCGCTTCTCAATCAGTATGACGCCGACAAATTCCGCAAACTGCGCGAGAATACCGAAACGCGGCTGTGCTACGTTGCCGGGGAAAAATCCGGCGGCAACTGGGTGCCTGGCAAATGCCTGTGCTGGTATCTGCCGACCACAACCATTTCCAGCCTTACGCCGATTGAGGATCAGGACGGCCTGGTAGGTTTCACGGCTGAGTTTACGGCCTTTGTTGATGACGAAGGTAACGGCGAGGTTTACCTGAGTTTTGTTTAGCCTTCGATTTGCGGGTTGCCAAAACCACTGGGTTTGGAGTGGTTCCTGGAGGTGGCGGCGCCCGCAATCCCAACCACTCTGGAGGTTTTGAATGAAAGTTTTTAAGTGGCATCCGGCCGAGGACAGCGGATTTACCGGCAAGGTTGAAGTTGAAATCCCAAACTATAAAGAGCGGATTTCGATCATGCAGGAAATGGGCATCAAGGACGAGGCCAGCGTCGGCCTTGAAACCGGCTCAAAGGTAATTGAGCTTGTTGAAAAACAGGTTAAATCCGTAGACCTGTCCTACGGTGACGAGGTTTTTAAGGATTTGGACAGCCTTGGCTACAGCCGCGAAGGGATGGATGTTATCAACCAGCTTGGCAACGTCATCATGGGCGGTATCCCGTTGGGAAACGCCTAACCGCCGCATTGAAAGCCGGAGCACGGGCGGCGTATAAAGGCGTACCTGTGACCGGCAAGGCGGCACCATGGATTGAGGAGTTTGTGTGTCGGCAACGGATGGCAAAACTTGGATATAGAGAGGATTTTGGCGCGATTGATGACCTGAAAATGCAGGCTTTCATGATTATCAGCACCGAAATCGACAAGACCGAGCAGGCGGAAATGAAAAAAAGGCAGGCAAGGAAAAGGTAAATGGCGACAGTTGACCTTGTAATCAATGCCAAAAACAAAGCGGCCGAAAAACAGATTGTAGATTTTGGAAAATCCGCTGTTCGGTCGATTGGCGGCGTTGAAACGGCGCTTAGCGGCCTGAAAACCGCATTTCTCGGCATCGGCTCAGCTGTTGCCGGCGGCCTGGCACTGCGCGAATTGACACAGCAGCTTGCCGGGTTTTCTGACGCCGTAACCGAAATCACGACCATTGCCGATGAAAGCGTTGGAAGCGTTGAATCACTGTCGAAATCGCTGATTTCAACCGCTGCGCAGTTTGGCAAGGCGCCAACAGACCAGGCAAAAGCGTTTTATCAGATCATTTCCGCAGGCATCACGGACGCGACCGAGGCCAACAAGGCACTGATTGCAGCAAACAAACTGGCAATCGGCGGCCTTGCCGGCACTGGCGAATCAATCGACATCATTACAACGGCTTTGAACGTCTACAAGGACGCAAACCTAACGGCCGAACAGGCATCAGATGCACTTTTCAAGGCGGTTCAGCTTGGCAAAACGAACGTATCAGAGTTGGCCGGCAGTCTTGGCGACACATTGCCCGTGTCAAAGGCGCTTGGCGTATCGTTTTCTGATACAACAGCGGCGATTGCGGCACTGACAACCAAAGGCATTGCAACAAACAAGGCCACAACCGGCCTGCGGGCGCTTTTTTCGGCGCTTATCCGCACACAAGCCAACCTTAAAAATGAATCGGCAGATGTTGCCGAGGCGTTTTCACTCCAGGCGTTGCAGGCCAAAGGGCTGACGCGGTTTTTAAAGGACGCGGTTGAATCGGTAGACGGCAATAGCGAGGCACTTTTACGCATCCTTGGCGCACAGGAAGCGCTTGTCCCGGTCCTATCGCTGGCGTCAGATGGTTTCAAGGGCCTTGGCGATGCAATTGAGCAGAGCGCAAATGCCGCCGGCGCAGCCGATGCGGCTTATCAAAAGGTCAATCAGGCGGTTGGCCGACAGCTTGAAATCCTTGGTAACAATTTCAAAACCCTGTTTTTGCGCCTGTCGGTTGAATTTGGCGGCTCGCTGTCTAAATTGTTGCAGACAATAAATGAAGCACTTTTGGGCCTGATAAAAAGTACTCCAAAAATAATCAAATTGTTAAAAGCGCTTATTAAAACCGTCGCCTCGCTTACGGCCGCGTTTGTTGCCTTGAAAGCAGCAATGTTTGCCATTGACCTTGCCGACAGCATTAAACTTTTTGTTAAATTCAATGGCGGCATTGCAAAAACCACAACGCTTGTGAGCAGTCTAACCAAAACCTATGCAAAGGCAGCGGTAGCGCAGGCATTGTTTTTAGGAAAGGCGGCATTGATTGCTGCAGCCTTTGTAGGCATCGCGGCGGCCATTGATTTTACGATACGCAATTGGGAAAAACTCGGCGAAATAGCAAAGCGCGGCCTTGATAATTCGGCGTTAACAGAGGCACAAATACGGCTTGCCAAACTTAAAGATGAGCTAAAGGAACTTGAACAGAGCGGAAAAGATTTTTCTGTCGAGGTTCCAGACGCATTTGGCAGAATGAAAACCGTTGTTATCAAAAACGATGAGGCCATATCAGACCTTAAAAAATCAATTGTTGCAACAAAAAAACAAATAGACGAACTGCAAAAAACAACCGAAAAAGACCTTGATATAGATGGCGGATTTCTTGGCCAGCTTATTGACGCGTTAAAAGGCGTGTTCGGCGCCGGCCAGGACGCAAATGATGAGCTTGATAAACTGGTCGGCAAACTTGAAGCGGTTGGCGCTTTCAAGCCTGGTGCCGGATCGTTTGGCGATATTTTTGGCGGTAAAGATATTGAGCAATCGTTAACAGATAAAATTGCTTCGGCTTTCACAAGTGCAATTGATGCCGTTAGTGATAAAATTGCTTCAATGTTTGGCGCGGCTGGAAAAGAAGGCGGCGAAAATGCAGCCGATGAGACAAGCAAAGGTGTTGTTGCCGCTATTGGTGCTGGTGCAAGCGCAATTTCAGCTATTTTCAATGACGGTGTTTCGGCCGCAAAAAAAGCAGCAACGCAAATATTCAGCCTGATTGCCGAAGGCATCGGCGGCGCACTTGGCGTTCCAGGGTTGGGCGCAGCACTTGGACCGCTGTTTGCATCACTAACACAAGGCCCTGACGCCGCAAAAAAACAGATAGACGCTTTTGTGGAATTTTTGCCAGACGCCGTAGTCAACATCGTGGAAGGTTTAATTGAGGCGCTTCCTTATCTCGTGGATCGGCTCATTGATGTTTTGATTTTTCAAGGTGGCCTTGTCCGAATTGTGGACGGGTTGATCAGGGTAATCCCAAGGGTTGGAATAGCCTTGGCATTGGCGTTTGTGCGCGGCGCCGTTAACATTGTAGCGTTTTGGCGCGCAGAGCTTGAGCGCGTTACTTTTGGAAAACTAAATGAACGGTGGGACGAGTTTTTTATAGGTTGGCGTGAGGAAGCGGCAAGATGGCGCGAAGGTTTTACGAACGTCGGCAATAAATTCCTATCTAATTTGGGCGAAGTGCTAACATCATTCAGGCGCAAATTAACAGAGGTTTTCGATTGGGTTGTTGATAATATAAACCGCGCCACGACCGTTAGTGGTGGCGGTGATCTTGGCATACGCGGCGGCGGCGAAACATTTGTCGAGGACATTTTGGGCGTTGATTGGGCGTCTGGCGGCATGGTCCCGCCAGGATTTCCAAACGATTCATTCAGGGCGAACCTGACAAGTGGTGAGCTTGTCGTCCCGCCGTCAACAACCAAAAACCTGTTTGATGCAATCGACAACATGGGCGGTAGTACTCCAGGCTCAATTTCAGACGCCCTGCTTGCACGTATTGTAAACCTTTTGGAACAGCCGCAATCAACAACGGCAACGGCAACGCTTGACGGCAGGACGTTTGCGGAATTGATACTTGAGACAAATCGAGTTAATGCAAGGACGGCGGCGTAATGGCTAACTGTCAAATGAAATTTATGGCGTACAACCTGCTCGACAGCGGCACGGCCACGTTTTCAAGTGCCGACAGCGATTTCCCTGGCGCCAACGCATACCATTCCAACCGTGGCAAATACTGGCTGCCATCCGGTAATTTCGTTATTGACGCCGGCGTCAATGACGATATCTACATTACGGACGATGGCGGCAGCCCAACTATAACATTGACGGCCGGAGAATACACGGCAAGCGGCCTGGCCAGCCATATTCAAACGAAATTGAATGCGACAAGCAGTAATTGGACCTGCACGTACTCGACCACAACGCGCAAATTTACCATAAGCCGATCCAGTGGCACGGCCGTTATCCGGCTTTCCAATCAATCCGGCGCCGTTTGGAACACAATCGGCTTTACCGGCACCGATAACCGCTCGGTCATCCCGTTTCTGGCCGATGAGCCGCGCAAGCATTACCCGGAATACGTGCAAATCGATGCCGGAGTGGCTACGGAAATTGATTTTATCGGCGTTGTTGGGCCGATTGATGAGGTTTTCGGCATCGGATTGGACGCTACAGTGGTCATAAAAGGCAACAATGTTGATCTTAATTGGCCCACGGCGCCCTATTCGGAGACAATTACGCCTACCGAACGCGGCATTTTTCATCACCTGGACGCCGATCAAACCAAATACTACCGGTATTGGCGCCTTGAGATATACGACGGCGCAAACGCCGATGTTATGAAGCTTGGATATATCTACATCGGCAGTGCGTTTCAGCCAACCAGCAGCAACGTGCAGCGCGGTTTTTCACGCGCAGAGGTTGACCCGTCCCGCGAGCTTGAAAGCGAAAACGGACATCTGTATTTTGACCAGCGCACACGCTACACGGAAATAAGCGCGGCAGATATTGCCGTGATTGATGCGGCAGACAGGTTGGAAATCGAACGCATCGGCCATACGTTTGGCAAGCACACGCCGTTTTTTATCTCGTTTGACCCGCTTGAGCAGGTTTCGGACAGCGCAGACGAGTTATCATGGTACGTACATTTTCAGGATGCGCCTGGCTTGCAGCATGTTTTTCTCGATTATTATTCAATCGCAATCAGATTGCGTGAGGCGGTCTAATGGGTTTCGGTCAATTTCCTCAGGATCAATACCTAATCATTGTTACCGATGACCAGCCAACGCAGGCCGGCAGCCTGGTGCCTGGCGGCGACATTGAGCTTGGCCATATCACCTGCCGGCTGTTCAAACTTGGCGCCCACAGCGGCAGCGAAACGCTTCAACTTCACATATACGGCAATGAGGATTTGAGCACACCGATTGCCAGCAGCGCGGAAGTGGCGGTTTCTGAGATCGACAGCCTGACAAGCAGCAATTGGATCGGCCGCGTACGGTTTGATTTCAACCGCGAGCAGTTGGACAGCGACAACACCTATTATTTCGGCATCCAGGTCAACAATTACACGTATTCTGCCGGTTCTTATTATTGGGCATGGTCGCTGGATTGGCCGGATGACGTTAACACGCCGGCCAGTGCGGTTACACGCGGCATACAGGCGAGCGTTTTGGGATATAGCTAATGACGTTTGGGACGGCAAAAGATAGGGACGCAAGCGAACGGTTTATGCTGGTGCGCTTAAAACCTGCGCGTTTGCCTGTTTTTTCAACGTTGGCAACAGACCTGTATGGCACAACATGGCCATTTGAAAGCCAACCTGTTTCTGTAAAACGCAACGGTGTTGAATTAACCGAGGTTGCGATAAACCCGCCAACAGCCAGCGGTACATGGTATTATGACGCCGATACAAGCACATTGAAGGTCAAGCAAACAGGCGGCGCCGGCAGTATTGTTGTATTTTATTACCTGTTTTTCACCGGAGAAAAAACGAGATACTTTGGCCAAAATCCTGAAAATGCGATAAGCGGAAGCAATCCCGTTGCCGAATGGCGCCCAAGGATTGACAGATATCCGCAATTCACGCAGACAATCAGGGATATAACGCAAGGCGTTATAACGATTGGATCGTCATCTATAAAAATCATAAACCATGACAATGATTTTCAACAATATGTAACAGACAACCGCGATAGTTTTTATAACAAGGAAATCGTCGCATGGTTTGGCGTTGATGCCACAATCGAGCGTGTATATACCGGCAAAATGCAAAGTATCAGGCTTTCAAATAACACAGTCACGATAGGCATATATGACGCACTGGCGCAACTTAATGAGAAGGCAACAATGGGCGAGGAAGCAAACAGCGCCTATTACCGCCGCACGGCAACCGCCAGTTTTTGGCCGGATGCAAACACAACGCCAAGACCTTTTATTTTCAAATCGTCATGGTTTACGCTTTCAGACGTTACAAGCACGGCAGCAAATCCTTATCCAAGATATCGGCCACGTGATGGATTCGCCGCCGTTGCAAATCCATACCAGGGCGATATAAGCGGCACAACAAATAGAACGTGGTATCTCGGCCGCACAGGATCAAACGGCATCCGGACACAAACATTCGGCTCTGTTGTGCGTGAGCACACAACCGGACAGGAATGGCTTATCTATTTCAGCGGCCATAATCTTGAAATTGGCGAAACCGTAAAATACACAACCACTGACGGCCTTGGCACGCACTATGCTTACGTTTTGCATAACAAGCAGTTTACATGGTCTGGCGATAGCAACACATATAACTGCGTATTGCGCGAATACGATACGGCTACCGGTTCACTTTCGACGTTTACTCCGCTTGCGCAGCCTATAGTTTGGTGGTGGGACGCGGCAGACACAGACATACATATCCCGTGGATTGCTGACGGTATTGATTTTACGCATTACACAACGGCATTGCCTGGCGGCACGTTGCAGCATTACATTACATTTGTTACAAACGCTGAAAATGGTTACGCTGGAGCATCTCACTCTCCGATTGATCCAAACGAGGATCAAATAAGATATATTTTGCACACGGCCGACAACATTTCACACGAGGACGGCGTTAAGGCCATTGTTGAGGCGGCAGGGTTGACGGCAAATGCGGCAAGTTTCACGCAAGCTGGCAGCGATTTAACTGCAAACTTGCGTATGTCGATACCGTTTAAAACAGATAACGATTACCGCACTTATATACAGTATTTGCAAAGCATTTGCGAAAGTTGCGGAAGCTATATCACGCTCAATTCAGATAATGAAATTGAATATCATGTGCTTGCAACGCCATCGTCAACAGATGAGACGACAGAAATGGAAATTCTAAAGGATTCTGTTGACGTTGAAATAAATTACCGTGATATAAAAACCGAATTGACCGCATCAAACATGCATGCCGAGGAAATAATAACGCAGGACGAACAATCTGCTGCCGCCGTTGTATCAAACGACAGCGCCAGGTATTTGCATGAAATAGAGGCGCCTGAGAAAATCGAGCACGTTTTGGACGATATCACAGGGCGGTTGCCTGATTTGCTTGATATGCGCAGCGCACCAAAGCGCCGTTACAGGATAGACACGGCAACCCATAACCTTGATAATATTATCGGCGACGATATAAAAATAGTATCTGATACAATACCCGGCGGCGATAAGCAGGTTAAAATTACTGAAATCAGCAAGGGCAGCGAAAAAACCAGCATTGAGGCCGACGATTTGGGAGATTTGTAATGGCAGGCGAAATCAGAAAACTGCGTTTTAGCGAAGGCACTACGGTAGGATCACCGAGCGACTTGAGCATTGAAAACGAGGCAAGCTCACTGGCCGAATATGCAAACGATGCGGCCTACGTGACGGCAAAAGGCAGCGCGGCCGATGACGGTGATTTTTACTACAATACAACCCGCCATACCTGCCGGCTATATGCTGACGGCGGCTGGGTTGATATCGGCGACTATGCGCAGTATTTTCCCAATTTCGCCGATGATGCGGCCTATGTTACCAACAAGGACAGCGCCGCCGAAGATGGCGATTGCTATTACAACACGGCAACCGATACCGTGCGCGTGTACGCGGCTGGCGCCTGGACCGACCTAGGCGCAGGCGGCGCAGGCGGTATCAACTACATTACGATGAGCGACGGCGCGGAATACGAGGACACAGACGACGGCTCGCCAGACGATACGGTCCCCGATGACGGCACAGGCGGCAGCCCAAACGTGACTTGGGCGGCAAACTCCAGCAACCCGCTTATCGGTGCGCAGGATTACAAGCTCAGCAAGGATGCGGCAAACCGCCAGGGCGAAGGTGTGGCGTTTGATTTTACCATTGATAAAATCTTTAAAGACATGCCGCAGCTTATGAAAACCAAGTTTTATTTCCAGGGCAGCGCTAATTTTGCAGCCGAGGATTTGGCCGTTTACATATACGACAAGGACGGCACCAACCTTATCCAACCGCACACGTACGAACTTAACGCAACGCAAGGCGTTTTTGAAACAACCTGGCAGCCGCAGGCGGGAAACGATGACTACCGGCTTATCCTGCACATTGCCAGCACCAACGCAAGCGCTTGGGATTTGCAGGTGAGCACAATCGAAACCGGACCGCAAACAAAGGTGTATGGTCCGGCGATGACGGATTGGGTTGACTATGAGCCAACATTTACAAATTTCACTCTTGGGGATTCTACAAGAATTTTTAGATGGCGAAGGGTTGGTGATAGCATTCAAATAAATGGATATATTGACCTAGAAACAACAGGGGCATTTACTGGAAGCATAACTTTTAGTCCCCCTGACGGGGTTGTGTTAGATAATTCAAAATTTGTCGTTTCAGGAAATAGCCATATGGTAGGCAAGGTTTCGTTTTATGATGCTACTGGCCCATCATATAACGGAAGGGTTAAATTTAATTCTACTACTTCGTTTGCATTATCATATTTGAGTGGCAGCCAAACCTGGGGAGCGCAGAGTGCAACACTCCCGTTTGTATGGGCCGCGCAAGATAGAGTTTATTTACAGACAGATCTTATTCCTGTAGCCGGCTGGTCAAGCAACACGGTCATGTCGAACGAAGGTGAAACAAGAATTGTGGCGGCAAAAGTTACGGGCGGCGGCGGCGATACAATCGGCACGACAGAACAATGGCTACAATTTGGTTTATTGCAATTCGATACACACACCGGCATGGAAAATCTTGGCTCTACTGGCACTACAGCGTCCTCAGGCCACAGATATACGGCGCCTGTCTCCGGTTATTATGAAATATATGCACACGTATTTTGGGAATTGACGGCAAGCGCAGGGACTACCAGTTACGCGCAATTGCGCATTATGAAAAACTCAACAACGCCATCCACAGGCACATATCTAGGCGTTAACCGCGAGTACTATTCATCGACAACAACAGGCCTTAATACCAGTGTTGCTGTTAGAGACATTGCCTGGCTGGACGCAGGCGACACAGTACGGATTTCGATGGACAGCAACGACGCCAATTGCGAATTTTTGTCGCAAGGGACAGATAACTATTTTTCCATAGAGCGCCTATCCGGCCCGTCGTCAATCGCGGCGAGTGAGGTTGTGGCATTTAAATATATAACCGACACAACCGGCCAAAGTATGAGCGGTGGCGTAACCAACACGGTTCAATTTCAAACAAAACGTTACGACACGCATAACGCATTTAGCTCAAATACAACATTTACGGCGCCGATTGCCGGGTTTTACGTTTTTAATGTCTATTTACAAATGCAATCCCTATCGGTTAATGCAACGCAATACATGAACATGGAATTATACAAAAACGGCGCGGCGTATGGAGGATCATGGTTAGACCGTTGGGAGGCCCCTTCAACGGCATCATTAGCGCCAAATTTTCGCGGTAGCAGTACTCTTTACCTTGAAGCTGGCGAATATGTACACGTTAATATTCTTGAATCTGTAACCGGAACACCTGTAGTTACCGCTGTAAATGGACGATGCCATTTTGAGGGACACCGCATCGGCGGCGTGATGTAATCAGTGGTTGCTGTGCTCGTCAAGGCGGCGGTGTGCGGCAAGGATGCGTTGTTCGTTTATTATTGACCGCTCGCGCAGGCGGTCAATGTCTTTTAACTGCGATTCCGCAACGGCGGTTTTTTCCGACAGGTGGCGCAGGATTTCGGCGATTCCGGCAAGGCTTCGATCAACGTTTTGCGTCCATCTTTTAAACCACCAGGCCGCTCCCGTGGCGGCCATGCCTGCGCCAGTAATTGCGGCCGGCTCAACAAACTGGCCAAGGTCCATCATTTCAACTCCAATATCAAACTTGCAACCCACGCTTTTTCGGCAAGCTGGCAGGCCGGCTCGCTGTCACCGCAACGCACGTATTCGCCTGCCGTGGCTGGGTCTGCTAAGAGAGCATCAGCAACAGGATCAAGATCACCAGACACCCAGCGAGCAAGCATAAATTGATAAAAAATTGTTTCAGGGCTTCTCGCACTGTGTTCCTCAATCCGTTTGATCTGCGCCGGCGACAGCGTTCCCTTGATCCGGCCATCGGCCCATATGCCGCACATTTGCAAGTGGGCCTTGTAATCGGTCTGACCGGCAATATAGATATCCGGTATCAGGCCATCGTCATCACTGCCTCCGCCAAGGTGCTCAATCGCCCGGCTCAGATGGCCGCGAATGGCCGGCGTATATACAACCCGGTCACTACCGGCGGGTTCGCCCATAATCCAGCCGTTGTCTTGTCCATAGGCGCGGTGCCACTGGAGCATATCAAGGGCGCCCGTTTGCAGCGCATAAACCAGCATGCCGCACTTGAACATGTCACGGCTCCAGGTTGACGCCGAGCCGTATGCGTGGCCGTCCTGCCAGCACCAGCGGCTGTCAATGGGCGGGCGGCGACCATACCGTCCTGGCTCGCCGGGATATTCGGACAGGCCAAGGTTGATGTCCATTGCGCCGGCGGCAACGGCTTTGCCGGTCCATATCCAGGCGTCACAATCGTTCGCCGGCCATGTCGTTTCGGCGTTTCTCAGTCCATGAAGCGCCTGCAGCCAGTGTTGATGGACCGCCCGCAGTTCCTCGTATCGGTCGAAATCCGGATCATCTTTAGGATCAGAGCGCAGCCAGGCGCAGCTTGCGGTAATTATGACAAGCACGGTCAACAATAGGCGCATTTTTAACCTCATGGTAAAATATGTGGGTGATCACAATTTAATCATATCGAAAGGGACGTTCGATGGACATCAAAAAATGGATTTTGGAGCTTGTGGCCGAGCTTATCAGCCAGTACATCACGCCGGAAATGATGCAAAAGTGGGAGCAGGCGGCCAAGCAGTTTGCCATTGCCAAGCTCAGGGAGTTTGCCGCAGACACGGCATGGACCGAGATTGACGATATGCTGGTGGAAAAAATCGCCAAGGCTTGGGGAATCAAGTAAGATAAAAGCACTGGATTTCCGACAAATACGTTGGACGGCCGTCGGCGCAATCCCTGGCGCCGGCGGTTATTTTTCAGTTGCCACCGTTCAAATATCTTACGCGTTCGGCGGCCTGTTCGGCGGTGTCATGGTCTGATTCAGGATGCCAATTGCCTTGAGGATCATAATAGCCAACCGTATAACATCCAAAATCCTGCTGATCGTCTTTGTAAACATACATTACCTTATCTCCCTTTTGTGATTGTCGAATTTCTCCAGCCATTCGGCGACCAGGCGACGCAGCACTTTCGACGGTGTGCTGTCAAGCTGCGCGCACCGATCGAGGAACATTTGCCAGGTGTCCCATGCAATCCTAAATTCGACGCGGCGCGATTTCATTCCGTCCCCCTGTCGTTTGTTTCTCTAAATAAAAGCAATGGGCCGCAATCGCGGCCCAATTTGCAATAATTATATCTAACTGTCGGGAGTAGCCGAAACAATGTCGCCATGCAAAAGGCAGAGGATTTCACCGTCGTAGGTTTCAATAAAAATGTTTTCGTTGCGGATTTCAAGCACCTTGCCGATAAGGTCGGCGCCGGTCAGGGGGTTGTTGGCTACGACAAGATAGCCTTTTTTGATCACCAGCATTGTTATCCCCGTTTTTCAGTTTGCGGTTTTGGCAATTTCCATATCGCCGCCTTGTCTCTACTCATTGCAAGCCTGGTGCCAAACTAAAGGTCAATGATTTCAATGGGAATCCCGAACAGCAGGTGTCTAATGATTTGACAGTTTTGGCGGCAAAAAGGCCCGAAAGCAGCTGATATCAACGGTTTCAGGCCGATTGTCAAACTTGTTTACACTGTCAAGGCCTTAAACATGGGCAATTTCACCGATCATTACATTAGATAAGGCAATCAAAATGGAATTTCATCCGGTGCCGGGATTGCCGCCGCATCTGCCAGCACGGCGGATACGATGGCACCAAGTTTGCTGCCTGGTTTGCCGGCAAGGCGGTTGCAGATTTCTTCCCAATGCTGCTCGTCTACGTGCTGGCGCTTGAGCACGTTTGCAACCTTTTGCTGCTGTTCGCTGTCGTTTGGATCAAACAGTTTGGCGGCCGTTGTTTTTGTCTGCTCGGACGGCTTGACCTCTGCGGCCGGTTTTTTAATTTCCGGCGGTGTGACCGGCGGCGCTTCGCCGGTTTGCGACCAGGCAACCAGCTTTTTGCCCACTTCCTCGGTCAATTCAAAAGGCGGCTCACCGTCAAAAATCATGGTCCGATCTTTTTCAACCGTACAGGTGTGCTCACGGTTGATATCGATAAGTAAATCAAATTCATAATCAAGGCCATCGCGCTGTATGTTTTTCAGACCGACTTTTTTCGGTGCGGTTTTGCCGTGCTTGTTTTGTTCCAGAACGTAATCGTCTTTTTTGCGCAGCGTGGCGATTACGTGCGCCTTGGCTCCGAGCCAGGATTGTACAAACTGATTGTGTAGCGGCGTTGCCTTTCCCCAGGCGGCGTAGCTGTTGCCTGATTTGCTGGCGGCGTTGATTTTTTCAACCTGCTCAAGCAGACCGCCGGGACCGGACCATTCATGCGACAGGCTATCAATAACCACAACATCAAAGCCAGCGTCAATTGCCGCCTTGATTGCCGCCATGTATTTTTGCGGCGATCCCTCATCCAGGTCTATTTTGCTGAATCCGCCAAGGTGCGCGTAAAGGTCGGCGCTTGCGTTTTCGCTGTCGATCACACAGATTTTTTCCCAATCGCCACAGATACCGTGCGCAACCTTCAATGCACCAAGTGTTTTGCCGCTGCCGGATATGCCGCCGATACCGATTTTAAGTGGTCGATGTTGTCTCGCTGCTTTCCTGATTTGCATGGTTTCTTTCCTCACTTATAACGTATTCAAAAGACAATGCCAGAATATATTCCAACGCGGCAAAGGATGGATAGTCAAAATCGTCAATGTTTTGATACAATAATTTTCCTTCATTATTGATAATTTCAATACGCCCTTGCTTAATGCATATTGAGCAATACATTGACATGATATCCTCAAGAATTACATCCCTTGCAGTTTCCATCAAAACACCTTTAAATACCGCTCCCAAATCGCGGCGGTTAATTCAACGTCCTGCATACAATACTTGCGGATTTTTTCGTATTCGCCAGCGGCAAACAGACCGGCAACATCTGCGCCGCTCATGCCGTCCAGCTTGCCTTCCATGCCAAGTCCCCAAGCGTAGTTATTCAGGCTTGTGGTTTGCGATGCGCCGTGACCATAGCCGAAAATGTGGTCAATGTCAGCATATTTGAATCGGCGAAATTCCATCGGTACGCCGATATCATGCGCCATTGCGCGGCCGACAACAAACGGCGCGTCGAAATCAGCCGAGGATTTGCCGATCAGTGTTGGCATTTCTTTACTGACTGGCCTTTGCGCCTGCAGCCACATGAAAAAACGCTCCAAAATGCTTTTTTCATCATTGTCACAAACGCTGAAACACTCGCTATTTTCAATATTCTTGGCTCCTATACAACAAATAAACCCGGTCCACCAGTGCAGGCCGGCCTTATCGATGATTGCCTGGCGCTTGGCGGCAATGTCGGCCTCGATTTTTTTTGGGTCAACCAAATTAGCCTTGGGTTTCACGTCAGCCTGCGCGGCAAACTCGTCAACATTCGCGGCCGGCACGGTTTCGATATCATAAACAATGTATAAGGCTGCTGGATCAATCATGGCGTTTCCCTTTTCCCTTGAGTTTTGGACCAGGACGCATAATTCCCCGCTCAGGTTTATGGCCTATAACGCTTAACAGGTTGTATCTACACCAGGCCGATAGCGACAGGCCAGCCTTTTTTGCCGCCCGTTTGAACAGTCGCTTTTTATCGCCCTGGACCTTGAAAATGATAAATTCCATTTGCAATCAACTCCAAAATGGTATAAACAACGTATTGATCATTTATCACCACTGGCGCCGAAAGGCAACCAATATGTATGAGCGAAACGATAAAATTTCTTTGCTGCATCCGGTGCTTGTCGCAAAGGTCAACAACATGTTGAGCGAATTGAAACACAGCGGCCTGCCGTTTGCGGTTTTTGAAACGTGGCGCTCGCCGTCCAATCAGCAGGCGGTTTTTGACGCCGGCAACAGCAAGGCGAAGGCATGGCGAAGCTGGCACCAGTACGGCCTTGCCGTTGATTTTGTAGCGCGGCCGCTTGTCGGCAGCCGTCATGTATGGTCATGGTCCCCGGATCACGATTGGCAGACGCTCGGAAAAATCGGCATACGCCACGGCTTGCGGTGGGGAGGGAATTTTCAGTCAATTGTGGACATGCCACATTTTGAATTGCCGTGTCCAAAATCAATTTATGAAGCCGAGGCGCTTGTCAAAACAGACGGCGTTTTGGCGCTTTGGGATTTAATTTGAAAGGGAAAGCACATGCCAAGTTTCAATCGAGTGATTTTTGCCGGTCATTTGGGCCATGATCCAAGCCTTAAAACTTTCGATAACGGCGACAGCGTCTGCGAAATGGACGTTGCCAGCACCGAGAAATGGACCGACAAGGAAGGCAACAAACAGGAATCCGTTGAGTGGCAGACGGTAAAGGTCTACGGCAAGCAGGCCGACAATTGCAAAAAATACCTGGCCAAAGGCTCGGCCGTGCTGGTCGAAGGAAAGCTTAAGACCAGAAGCTGGGAAAAGGACGGCGCAAAGCATTACAAAACCGAGATCATTGCCAACAAATTCGGCGGCGTCCAATTTCTCGGCTCGCCAAAAGACAAGACCGAACAGCCGGCAGCGGCACCGGCTGACAATATGTCGGTAGATTTATGATTGCGGTGGGGATTTATATGCTGGTCGCTGCGGCCGTGTGGTTGCCGTTTGTATCAATGGCGCGTCAAAATAGTCCACTCCTGACGCGCTTTGACGCGGCAATCTATGCAGCGGCCGGCGCCATCACATGGCCGGTCAGCCTGGTGTTTGTCGGGCTGGAAATTTTATTGAGGGATGAGTTTTGAAATGGATGACAAGACCTGGGCGGTTGTGCTTGCTGGTTGTGCGGAAATTGGCCGCCGTGTGCGCAAGGATGCGGCAAGGCAAAAAGAAATTGAACGTCAAGCCCTGGCATATCGTGCTACAGCGGCCGCAACCGATGAGCAGATCGGTATCATTAAACAAACGTGCGATCTGCTCGCGCAAGGCCTGGAAAAACAGAGTGTAAAAAATCGGTCGCGTTTTGGGAAAACAGACCGTAACCGGCAGCGCCGCGATGATTAATGAACCCGGTTCAATGCGGCGTTTGCCGGTTTTTAAATAAGTTAAAGGTGATTGTTGAATGTTCTTGGATATTGTTACTACAGTTTTGATTTTTTCGCCTATATGGGGCGGTTTGCTTTTGTGGATATTCATTAAATAAAAGATTATTGACGAAATTTACTAGAAGTTGCGGAAAAAATTTACTAGAAGTTGCGGACGATTTTCAAGAATCAAAGGTTATTTGAATATGCATGAATCCATTGAATACCACGATGTCGAAACAGATGAGACTTTGTGCCACTCCACAAAAGGGCATGTTCCGCGAAAGGGTGAACGGGTATGGGGTCTTGGTGAATTACAAGGGCAAATATTTGACGTTATAGAAGTTTGTTGGTGGGCCGGTGAAATGTATACCAGACCCTGTGTCTATCTCAAACGTGTTTCAAAAGACTAAGGATTTTGAACATGCAGCGCGGCTGGCGCGAGGTTTATGCGGTCAATACATTGCGGCGGATTGAAAAACTGCTGGCAAAAATGGTCATTATGGATCAGGTCAGCATCAGTGAGCTTGCCGCCGTGCATGAGATCATACGCAATGCAATCGTGAAATTGGAAGGCAGATCGGAATGAATCAATTCTTTATCTCGGTTGTGATCCTGGAATAAAAGGCGGGTTTGCACTGCTCGGCAGTGACGGCGAATTGATCAACGCATGGCCCATGCCGCTGTCGCCGGCAAGGAAAATTGAGGCGGCAACCGTCCACCAGTTTTTGTTTGACGCCGTGGAAACCATCAGCATTGATCGGTTTGAAAACGTGCGGTTTGTGATCGAAAGGGTGATTACCTTGCCGTCAGATGTTGAGGCGATTGAGGAAAAGCTGTGGCAGATCGATCAATTCATTAATGATAGCGATTGGGAACAGGCGAAGTGCGCAACGGCGGAATGTATCAACATGGCAAAACAACGCGACGGCCGCCAGGGAGTGTTGAAAATCGGTTGGAATTTTGGAATTGTGCTTGGCGTTGCCGCAAGCTTCGGCTGGCCGATCGATATCGTGCCGCCGCGCACGTGGCAAAAGGTGATCCACAAGGGCATCGAGGGCCGCATGGACACCAAACAGCGAAGCTGGACGGCTGTTACCAGGCAGTGGCCGGATGCCGTGGCGCTAATGAAAAACCGCAGCCGGCGCGGATTCAATGACGGCATTGCCGATGCTATATGCATCGGCGAATACGGCAGGAGGAAATTCAAGTGAAAATTGAGGTTGAAAAAATCACGGGCGGAACGCGCACAATTGCCGTTGGCGAGATCAGGGATTTTTCGCCGCTGCCGGATGGCTGTATCGTCAACCTGCACGGCCGGCGCCAGGTGCACTGCCGCAATAGGTATCGCAGCCATACGCGGATCAGTGACGAGTTTGGCCGCACGGTTGCCGAATATCAATCAATTGTCGATTTGATCCACAAATTAAAGGATATTTGAAATGCCAAAGTGGTTTTATATGCAGCCTATTCATGCTGACTGCATTGGATATGTTGAGGCCGACACCAGGGAGGAAGCTGAGAAATTGGCTTTCGATGATATGCATATGTCCGTATGTTGCCAGTGTTCTAAGCATATACAGATCGGTGACGCTTCCGATCATGACTTAATATTGGAAAAGTGTTCAAAAGACTAAGGATTTCTGAATGGGATACATTCTAGGATTGATAATTTTGGTCGGCATCTGTTGGATGCTTCTGGAAATATTTTCAGTTAAGTAAAGATTCTTGAACACGCTATATATGGATTGTTCAAATAATAACAGGGTTAAATGAAGTGGACCCGCCGGCAAGGATGGCAGCGGGTCCAAATGGCTGTGGGTCTACAAACCACAAAAGGGAGGTTGCCGCGTCATGCGGCAATGAAAATGCGTACATGATACGTATCGGCAAAATAGCGATTGACTTTAGCACCCGCCGAATTTAAAACAATCAATACCAATTTTCGGATACAAAAGTTTAAGCCGTCAGCCCAAGGGATGACTGACGGCTCGCACCAAACCGCTACATTTGATAGAGAATATGCGAAATATACAGATTTCCACGGCAATAAGCAATAGAAAATACCAGCAAGATATTAAAAGTTTTCATACCGTTTCAGTCGCCACGTTGCGCGATCTCGCCGGGATATCCCTAAACCATACGTGGTCCCCCTGCCGCTGGTCAGGGGGACGCCGGCGGTCGGTAAACTTCCTCGGCGCCGAGGCAGCCGTTTGGGATTTTGACGACGGCAAGCCAACCCTTGAAACCGTCCGCGCCTGGTGCGAACGCTCGAGCTTGGCGTACTTTATCGGTACAACCCGCTCGCATCTGGTCAGCAAACACGGCCGCGTGTGCGACCGCTTCCGGCTGGTGATGCCGACCAGCACGGCCTTTAGTGATAATTGGGAAATATTCAAGGCACAAATGCGGATCATGCAGCGTATCTTTAAAGGCGCCGCCGATCCGCACTGCAAGGATGGCGCACGGTATTATTACCCGTGCACGGCAATCCTGTACGGCCGCGATACCGGCGAATACATCGACCCGCCGCCGGTCGAGGCCGCCAAAAAACTGGTTACCGCGTCGGAAAAGTATAGATCAACTCAAAATATAAAGATAAAATCCGGTGCGTTACCGCGTAATGTGCAGGATTTTTTAAATTACGGTACGACCTGGAAAGGCCGGCATGTGGCGTGTTTTGCCGCTGGCGAAGCGCTGGCCTTGATGGGCCACACCGAGGAAAACATCATTTCAATGGTAATAGGTGCGCCGTTTGCGCGAACCGATACGGACGGCGACCACATGAACGACGGGGAGATAATCAGGAATGTCAGAAACGGAATCCGGCGGGCGGCAGAAAAAACCGCGATTCACCAAGGCTGAAATCCAATTCAATATCAGCAACGCCATCAACCGGCTGGCAAGCGCCACCGCACATGGACCGCCGTTTCGGTCGATTTTCCATATCGTGGAGCCGGTGCCTGGTGCCAGGGAAGTGCTGTTGGAACACGCCGGGCAGGTTGTTGAATACGTTAGCGAAAACGCCGTTACGTGTGAGATTTTGAGGTTTTGCCATCATGATACCAACTGGCCGATGTTCCGCGCCGTGGATGAGGCCGGAGCCAAGGCCGCCATGAAATTCTGGAAGGCTTTCACGCCGGCCATCCCCGAGCCGAAAATGATCAGGGAAAAATCAGACGCAGGCCTGTGCTTTCACCGCCTGCCATTTGATGTTGCAGCTGTGCCAACACCGGTTTTTGATGAGTTTTTAAGCAGGACCGAAAACGCCACTGCCCTGTGTGCCTTTATCGGCAGCCTGCTGGTGCCGGAAGCCGACCGGCAACAATACGTTTATTTGCATGGCGACGGCATGAACGGCAAGGGCGCATTGCTCAGGTTTCTGGCGCGGGTTATGGGTCCGGCATATGCCGCAAAAGTGCCGCCAAACAGGCATGGGGACAACTTTTGGACCTATGGGCTGCTCGGTAAAAGGCTGGTGGCGTTCCCGGATTGCTCTGACAGGCATTTCCCGGCCTCTCCGCTGTTTAAAATGCTGACCGGTGGCGACCATGTACCCGTGGAGCAAAAAGGCCACCAGGCGTACACTGCGCCGCTCTCATGCAAGTTTATTTTCGCAAGTAACGATGAGCCGAAACTAAGCGGCCAGGAAGCAGACCGCCGGCGGGCGATCTATTGCGAGGTAGGCCGCATCAACGGCGAACCCGATCCACACTACGATGACCGGTTGTGGGCCGAGGCGGCAGGGATTTTGTGGAAATGCCGCGCCTGCTACAAGGATTTGACCGTAGATCACGGGCCGATCAGGACCGAGGCCGATAGCTTGGACGCGTTGATTGAAAAGAATAGCGGAAGGTTTGAGGAAATTTTCGAGGATTGCTTTGCGCTGGATACGCGGCCGGGAATTGCCGACTGCCAGCTACTCCATTTCAGCCAGGCCGAGCTTGCAAGGATTGTCGCTACCAAACGGCTTGACGATGACTTTAGGGCCGCGTTTATCAAATGGATGAGATACGAACACGGCATCATTTACAAAAACGTACGGGTTGAACCAAAACGCCGGCGCGTGTTTGTTGGCGCCTGCGTGAAAACTGAATACGCCGTCGATACTGAAATGGATCGGGCGGCTGGCGTTAGCGTAACAAAACTGTACTGATTATCGCTTTGGAACACCTTGGAACACCCATGGAACAGGGCTTGGAACACACGAAAAGGTCAATGATTTCATGTTTGTCACAGTGGAACACGTAAATGTATAGGTCGTGTTATGCATATGTCGAAATGTAATTGTGTGGTAATATGTTTATTACAAATGTTACACTTCAAAAATTAACCGCTATGGCAAAAAAGGTGTTCCATTGTGACAACGTTGATATTGTTGGAAAAAGTTGTGTTCCAAGCAGTGTTCCAAGGTTGTTCCAATATGTTCCATGGTATTTGTTGCGTATAACGGCTGGCGTAATAATCGGCGTTAATCATTAACTATAGGGAAAATAGATGGGTGATCAGGAATTTTTTAAAAGAAAATGGGACACATGGCAACCAAACGTCAAGGATTTTCCAGTACGTGAGCAAAAGACGGCCAGCAGGATATTGAATGAATTGGAGCCGCATTTTGAGATTGAAACCGAGGTATGGGGAAGGCATTTCAGCGGCAAAAACCTGCGTATAGATGCAATCATACAGCCAAGAGACAAAACGGAATGGAAAAATAAAAAAGCGGCGCTCGGCATAGAGTTTAAATGTTTCGAGCCGGAAAACGACCGACAACTAGGCCAGGTCAACAAATATACGCAATACGCGGCCCAGGCTGTCGATTATGCTCATACAAGTTTTGGAAAATATGGCTATATTTACGTGTTTTGCGCAAACCTCTATGATTCGCTCGATAAGCATTATCACCAAAATGGAGCACGTTTTTGGATGAGCAGAATAATGGCCCAACTTGGTGTCGGAGATTTGGGCCGTACCAAATGGCATGGCCTGACGTTAAGGACAGGCGGTGACGTTAGAATATGGTCCAAAGTCAATGGCCCTGAAACCGGCGCAAAATATTTCAACCTTATTAGAAAATTTGGAGCGAGATAGTGCAGGCATGTTTTGAATGTGGCGAGCCGGCCACAAGCCGGCACCACGTTGTGCCCAAATCACGCGGCGGCACCAAAACCGTGCCGCTGTGCTCGCGTTGCCATGACATGGCGCACGGAATCGACCACAGAACGCTATCGGCGGAAAAATCAATAGCAAACGTTGGCCTGGTGGAAACAGTGCGCCAGCTTGGCAGTACGGGCCTCACAGCGCCGGAAATAGCACGGCAGATCAATATGCCGCTCGGCTGCGTAGTGGGTTTGCTTGACTAAAAAACGGTCGAATATTACAATCCACGGCATAAACCACTCAAAGGTGAGCCGTGGATATCAAAACTGTCCCGATCAATAGCCTTGTCGCCGACCCGTCCAATGCCAGGCGGCATGATCCAAAAAATATCGAAGCAATTAAAGGCAGCCTGAAACGGTTCGGCCAACGCAAAAACATTGTGGTCGATCAAAAAGGCGTCGTCAGGGCCGGCAACGGTACGCTGGAGGCCGCACGGCAGCTGGGATGGACCGAGATTACCGTTAGCGTCATGGATGGATCAGAAACCGAATTAAGTGCGTTTGCTGTGGCAGACAACCGCACGTCTGAACTGGCAGATTGGGATAACGCGGTGCTCGGCGAAACACTCGACAGTCTGCGGCTGGACGGGTTTGACCTGGAGGAAATTGGATTTACGGCTGAGGATTTGGACGGGCTGGGGTTTAAGTTTAAAGATGACACCACGGCAACAGGCGGCGACGGCGCGGCCGATGATGAACCGGCAGATGGCGCCGATGATATGCCCGCCGATATTCCGGCAAGGTGCAAGGCCGGCGAAACGTGGAAATTGGGAAGGCACCAACTATTTGTTGGCGATGCGAAAGCAATGATAACTGGTTTATTGCCAAATACGGTGGATGCTGTTGTGACTGATCCGCCGTATGGCTTGGAATTTATGGGGAAAAAGTGGGATTACGATGTGCCGGGTGTTGAGTTTTGGCAAGCGGTATTCGGCGCGGTAAAACCCGGCGCTCATGTTCTGTCGTTTGGCGGCACCAGGACATATCACCGAATGGCTGTCAATGTTGAGGACGGCGGGTTTGATATTCGCGATCAATTGCAATGGCTTTATGGCTCAGGTTTTCCGAAGTCTCTGGATATCAGTAAGGCTATCGACAAGGCGGCAGGGGTTGAGAGGGATTTGGTTGAAAGAAAAACATTTGATGGGCGTTCTGTAGGTAAGCACGATCAGAATCTTAAGGGTTGGAAAAATAGCTCTAATAATGATCTTACGAGGGATAACACGGCGGTTACAGATATCGCCAAAGCCTGGGACGGTTGGGGGACAGCGCTCAAGCCGGCAAATGAGCCAATCGTGCTGGCTCGCAAACCGATCAGCGAAAAAACGGTAGCAGACAATGTGCTCAAATGGGGATGCGGCGGGATTAATGTGGATGGGGGGAGGATTGGTTTTCAGTCTGATAAAGATAGGCGATCAAGCGAAATACGGCATACGCTTGAGCAAAAACAACACAATACATATTCGGAGTTGAAATATCGCGATGGATACAAGGATGATTGGAATGATTCAGAAAAGCGTACCGGCCGCTTCCCCGCCAACGTCATACTTGACGAAACGGCAGCGGCGATGCTGGATAAGCAGAGCGGTGAGTTGGGAAAATCGGCGGGAGGTCAGTCAGGGGTTAAGGGATCAAATATATATAAACATGGTGCAACCGATAAAAATAATACTGTAGGTTGCGGTTTTGGCGACACCGGTGGCGCAAGCCGTTTTTTTATGGTAATAAATGACGCATGTGGATTAGACAAGACAAAGGGCGGCGATACGTTTGCTGGAAAGAAAACGGCAAGCAAAAGCGAATGCTTGAGCACCGGTGGATTTGGCAACAGGCAAATGGCCCTATTCCAGATGGGCACCATATCCATCACGCAGATGGAAACCCACTCAATAATTGCCTTTCCAATATTGAGTGTCTCGACAAGCACGCTCATTGGTCATTGCACAATCGATTGCGAGAAGATCATAAAACCATTGACGGTCGAGAGTATCGAAGGTGTCAGTCTTGTAAGCAATACCGATTGCTTGATTTATTTAGTAGGAGAAAATCAGGCACCTATCAAGGGTATTGTAAAGATTGTAGCCGCGAGTATTTGCGAAAATGGCGAGAATCCAACCGAGAAAAGCACAACGCCTATCACAGGAAATACCGCAACCAGATTTCTATACCAAGCCAAGGCCAGCCGCAGTGAGCGCGGTGAAAGTAACGTTCATGCCACTGTCAAACCAATCAAACTCATGGAATACCTTTGCAAACTGATTACGCCACCAGGCGGTACGATACTTGAGCCGTTTGCCGGCAGCGGTACAACGCTGCTCGCGGCTGAGCGGTTGGAATTTACCTGCATCGCGGCGGAATTGGAGCCGGCGCACTGTGATATAATACTTGCAAGGTACGAGGCGCTTAGCGGTAATAAGGCTGTTTTGCAGGAAAATTGACTTTTCCACGTGGAACATTCTAAAGTTGAGGCAGCAATGATCCGAAAAATAGGTGTTTGGTACGTGCTGTTCAGCCGCGACGGCAAGCGCAAGCTGGGCCGGTTCAAAACCAAGGCGGCGGCACAGAAACGCGAACGCGAGATACAAAGGATCAAACATGCCGGATAACGGCAAAAAGAAAATGGGCCGGCCGCGTGTCGAGATTGACGCGAAGCATTTTGAAAAACTCTGCTACCTGCAATGTACGCTCAAGGAAATTTCCGGTTTTTTCGATTGCAGCGAGGATACGATAGAGCGCTGGTGTAAACGGCAATATAAACAGACTTTTGCGGACGCATGGCAACAAAAGAGCCAGGGCGGTCGAATTGCGATAAGGCGCAAGCAGATGCAAATCCTCGAAGGCGGCAATTGCACAATGGCGATTTGGCTCGGCAAGCAGTATCTTGATCAATCGGATAAAAACGAAATTTCCACTGGCGAAAACAAGCCGTTTGTGCTCAACTACAAATTAGATTGATTGCATGGATCTACGTTCAGATTTTCTTGAGGTACGCCGGCGTTTGCTTTCCCGCCGGCGTTTTTTTTACGCCAATCGAAAGTATTTTGAATGATTGAATCGGCGGCAACACTCAAGGCGTTTGATCCTACGCAAATACCCTACCAGTATGATTGCATACGCTGGCTGCGCAAAGTAGTTGATTATAAAAAGCAAATAGCGGAATGCCTGCTAAGCGGATCGGTGGGCAGCGGCAAATCCCTGGTCATGGCGCACCTTGTCGTCACCCATTGCCTCATGTATCCAGGCGCCTGCGTGTTGATCGGCCGGCGAACGCTGGCAGACTTGAAAGCCACACTGCTGGCAAAAATCCTTGAGCACTTGGACGACCTGGAGCCATACACCGACTATGTTTACAACAAATCCACAAGCGGCATCAAATTCCGCAACGGCTCGTCCATCATTGCCAAGTCATGGGCCGACGGCAAAATCATGAACGTCCGATCATACGAGTTTAGCGCGGCGGCGCTTGAGGAAGTGGTCGAGAACGATGACATGGAATATTACCACGAAATCAAAATGCGGGTTGGCAGATTGCCAAAAGTGCCCGAATCCTGGATCATCGCGGCAACCAACCCCGGCTCGCCGGCACATGACCTTTACAGCTATTTCATCGAACAGGACGGCGATTTCCGCAAGACCTTTTACAGCGTAACGGCCGACAACCCGTACCTGCCGGATGCGTACGTGAAATCCCTGCAAGCCAACCTTGACCAGAAGATGGCCCGGCGCATGCTATACGGCGAATGGATTGACCTGCACGAGGAAAAAATCTACTACGCGTACAACCGGCAGAATAATTACAGGAATGAAACCTATGCTGTTGACACAAAACAGCCTATAATATTATCATTGGATTTCAATATTGCCCTTGGAAAACCGCTGTCAGCCGTGTTGATGCAGTTTTCCGACGATGTTTTACACATTTTCGGAGAAATCGTGGTCGAAGGCATGCGCACACTTGACGCGATGGACGAGGCGGCAGAGCGCGGCATTTTCGACATGGGCGCCAAGGTCTATATCCACTCTGACGCGACAGGTCGCAACCGCGATACACGCAACATCAAATCGGATATTGATCAGATCGATTCCTACCTTGCCAGGTACAAGCCCAAGGACGGCGGCCAACTTAATTACGAAATTGTGGTACCGCTCAGCAACCCGGCAGTGCGCAAACGGTGGGCATTGGTGAACGCTTATTGCGAAAACATGGATGGCCAAAAACGCCTGTTTGTTTACAAGGATGCGCCAACGGCAGACAAGGGCCTGAGACTGACGGCATTAAAGCCAGGCGGCCGAACGACCGAGGACGATTCCAAGCCGTACCAGCACATAACCACGGCAATCGGCTATGGCCTTTGGGCACAGAAACACCTGCCGAAGCCGCAAAAAACGGTTTTGCTTTGAGGATTTGCGATGGCACTACGTGACGATATTCCTGCACTTGTTGACCACATCAAAGCAAATCAATGCATCCTCGACCACAATTTCAAGCTTTTCGATATCTATGAAGGCAATCTGCTGAAATACGTTGAGCAGGACCTTGCGCGGCAATTGTCGCCGCAATCATTCGAGCAGGCCAGGCATCGGATTTGTCTGCTCAATATTCTGCGCCAATTGATGGACAAGCTGAGCCGCATATACCCGCCCACACGGCGGGTGATCGACGGCGCCGACCAGGACGGCGAATTGCTGGCCTGGTATGAGGATACTCTTAACGCCAATCAAATTTGCAACCAGGCAAACGAGTTTTTCAACCTGTTCAAATCCTCGCTGCTGGAGCCGTATATTTGGAACGGAAAGCCCTACCTGCGGGCGATTCCATCGGATCGATTCCTGCCCTACACGGCAGACCGCGTTAATCCGACGGTGCCTACTCACTTCATTATAGCTATGGGTGACCGCAGGGTTGAAACGGCCAATCCGCGCAGCGGCGCGATTGAATACAGCGTCAGAACTATCTATTTTGCCTACACGGCGCAGGAATGGATTGTATTCGA
>Ga0272441_10003990_pt1 | contig 27334 bp, 19 predicted proteins | sample SSMProp6N_FD_193582 | JGI IMG/M metagenome (GOLD analysis project Ga0272441, IMG submission 193582) | Marine sediment archaeal communities from Little Sippewissett salt marsh, Falmouth, MA, United States - SSM-Prop-6N | ecosystem: Environmental > Aquatic > Marine > Wetlands > Sediment ... | reverse complement strand
AGTTCTTCAGCTTCGGTACCAACGACCTGACCCAGACCGCCTTCGGCTTCTCTCGCGACGACGTCGAGGGCAAGTTCTTCGGCGCCTATATCGACAAGCGAGTGTTCCAGGTGAGCCCCTTCGAGAGCCTGGATGTCCAGGGCGTGGGCAAGCTGGTCGAGATAGCCTGCGTCGCCGGCCGACAGACCAATCCGGACCTCGAGTTGGGGATCTGTGGTGAGCACGGCGGCGACCCGACTTCGGTCGAGTTCTGCCACGAGGTGGGCCTGGACTACGTGTCCTGCTCGCCCCTGCGCGTGCCCATCGCACGCCTGGCCGCCGCACAGGCTCAGATCAAGAATCCGCGCTAGGTCCAACGCGACCCTTGGGGCACGGTGACCGCGGGTCGTCGTGCCCCTTTTTTTCAAGTATCGATTACGGGAGAGGGTGGAATTCGTGACGTACATTGAGAGCATCGTTGCTCGCGAGATCATCGACTCACGCGGGAATCCCACGGTCGAGGTCGACGTTGAGCTCACCGGCGGAGCCATGGGGCGCGCCGCCGTGCCCTCCGGCGCATCCACAGGTGAACGTGAGGCCCTCGAACTCGTGGACGGAGACGAAAAGCGCTACCTGGGCAAAGGCCGCCTCACGGCCGTTGCCAACGTGAATGGCAAGATCGCCCCTGAATTGCTGGGCTGGGACGCCCTGGATCAGATCGCCATCGACAAGAAGATGCTCGCCCTGGACGACACGGACAACAAGTCCAATCTGGGCGCCAACGCAATCCTGGGGGTGTCATTGGCCGTGGCGAAGGCCTCCGCCGGCGCCCTTGAGATGCCCGTCTTCCAGTACATCGGCGGCGTCAACGCCCGTACACTGCCGGTACCCATGATGAACATCATCAATGGGGGCTCCCACGCCGACAACAACGTGGACCTGCAGGAGTTCATGGTCATGCCGGTCGGGGCCTGCTGCTTCTCGGAGTGCCTCCGCTGCGGAGCCGAGGTGTTCCACTCCTTGAAGAAGGTGCTCGGCGACCGCGGTTTGGCCTGCGGCGTGGGTGATGAAGGTGGCTTCGCCCCCAACCTGGCCTCCAATGAGGATGCCCTGAAAGTCATCATGGAAGCCATTGAGAAGGCCGGCTACACCCCTGGTGAGGATGTCATGATCGCCCTGGACCCCGCCAGCAGCGAGATCTTCGATGCCGACAGGGCCAAGTATGTCTTGGCGGGGGAGGGCAAGGAGCTCACCTCGGAGGAGATGGTCGACTTCCTGGCCGACCTGTGCGCCAAGTATCCCATCATTTCCATCGAGGACGGGCTGGATGAGAACGACTGGGCGACCTGGCCCAAGCTCGTCGCCAAGATCGGCGACAGGGTGCAAGTCGTGGGTGACGACCTGACCGTCACAAACACCAAGTACCTCAAACGAGCCATTGACGAGCAGGCCATCAACTCCATCCTGATCAAGGTTAACCAGATCGGTTCCCTCACGGAGACGCTCGAGGCCATCGAGATGGCCAAGCGTGCGGGAATGACGGCCGTCGTCTCTCACCGCAGCGGCGAGACCGACGACACCACCATCTCGCACATCGTCGTAGCGACGAACGCGGGCCAGATCAAGACGGGGGCTCCCTCCCGAATGGACCGCGTGGCGAAGTACAACGAGTTGCTCCGCATTGAGGAGCGCCTTGGCGACGTGGCGCTGTATCCGGGCATGTCCGCCTTTTACAGCATCGGTTAGCGGCCGCAGGCAAAGGGCCGGCTGAGGGCAACCTGGGCCGGCCCATGCCATAAACAGCACAGTTTCATGGGCACGAAGCACACGGCCGTGCCGGGACCGTTCGCCTCGACCCCGACCGGGCCGGGCCCAGCGCTGTGCTTCATTGACACGCCGCGCGCCGAATGCTATAGTTCCCAGCGGTTCCGGTGCCCTTGATTGTGCCATTCTACACAGGCTGGCAGCTCTCGCGAGCGCGTGCGCTGTGACCCGCCCGACGGGGATATTGCGGCATGCAAGGCAGTGTGCCTCGCTTTGATGTCCGGGACTACTTTCGCATCGCCCAGAAGCGCAAGTGGTTCATCATACTCGTCGGCTTGGCGGCCATGCTGGTTGGCGGCCTCTACGCTGTCTCTTACCCCAAAGTCTATCGGGCGACAAGTACCGTGCTGGTGCGGATGCGGCCGGCGGGCGTCGTATGGCTGGCATCCCCGGCGGGGCGCCAGGGCAATGGCGAGATAGCCCTTGAGACCCAGGCGAGCATGATCGTGAGTGGGGAGTTGGCGCGGAAGGTCGCGCTGGCCTTGCGCGAAAAGCAGTCTGCCCAGCGCGTACTGTCTGAAATGCCGGAGGTGCGCCAGGCACTGGCCGCCACCCCACGCCCCCCCGACCGGATCCAGATCGACGCGAGATCCCCCATTGAGCGCAACGCCGTTGCCTTCGCCAACGAAGCGGCCGTCCAATTTGTCGTCATGAACACAGAGTTCAGGCGCGAGCAGGACACTCGAGCCCGCAAGTACCTCGAAGAGCAGTTGGCCCGCGCCGAGGAACAACTCAATGATGTGCACGCCGATCTGACGACCTTCCGCCACCAGATGGGCGTGTACTCGGAGGACGCCGGCGCCAGCGCGATCATGGGCGCTCTGGCGCGATACAGCACCTCGAGAGCCGACGCGATGACCGAGTTGGCCGCCGCCGAGGGGCAGCTTGAAGCCGTCAACGCGCTCATCGCGCGGAGCGAAAGCGGCGCAAGCAAGCCTCAACGCATAGCCAACCCCACGGTCGCCGTCCTGCGCAACCAGCTTACCGCCGCGGAGGTGGCCTTGGCCGAACTGCGGGGCCGCTATCAGGATGCCCACCCGGCGGTGCAGGAGCTATTGGGCAGAGTAGACAGTCTCAAGGCCGAGATCGCTACCGCGCCCGGTACCACCCAGGTGCCGGCCGGGGCCCTGGGAGCCCAGGCGGACGTGCTGGCGCGTCAAAGGGACGCCCTAATCGCACGCAAGGCCGACCTTGAGGCGCGCATCGAGATTCTTGATACCATCATGACCGACCTCGAGGGCAAGGCGCAGACGATTCCTGAGAAGCAGTCCGCGCTCTTCCGCCTGACCTCCCGAGCCGAACTGCTCAACGAGACCCACGCACGCGTCCTTGAGCAGCTCGAGGCCAAGCGACTGGAAGAGGAAGCCAAGGGTGGCACGGCGATGATCTTCGACACCGCCACCCAGGCCACGTCCGCCAGTCCCTCGGTCAGCCGACTGCTGCTCTTCTCCGGGTTCCTCGGCCTATTTGTAGGCGTCGCTATGGCGCTGGTGCTCGAGGCCCTCGACGACACCATACACACTCCCGAAGACATCACCAAAGAGACCGACGTCACCTTCCTGGGGATGGTGCCGCTTCTGGACACGGTGGATGACGAGCTCATCACCATCTCGGCCCCCCGGAGTCCGCCCGCGGAAGCCTACAGAACCCTGCGCTCGAATATCAACTTCTCCATGGTTGATGAGCCGGCGCGAATGTTCCTGGTGACCAGCGCCGGGACCGGCGAGGGCAAGACCGCGACCGCGGCCAACCTGGCGGTCGTGTTGGCACACGCCGGACAGAACGTCATTGTCGTGGACACGGATTTGCGGCGTCCCGCTCTGCACCGCGTGCTGCACCGCGCCTCCACACCGGGCCTGACCAACGTCCTCATGGGAGAGACAACCATCGAGGAAGCGCTCCAGGAGACCTCAGCCGAGGGGCTGCGGATCATGGCCAGCGGCCCACTACCTCCAAATCCCGCCGAGCTGCTTGACTCCGCCACGATGGAGCAATTCATCCAGCAGATTGGTGATTACGCCGACGTCGTGCTGTTTGATTCACCCCCCGCCATCGTGCTCACGGACGCAGTCGTGCTCTCGGCGAAGGTCGAACGTACCATTCTTGTGGCGGAAGCCGGCCAGGTGACACGTGAGGCCTTCCGCGAAGCCACTCGGCTGATCGAGAAGGCTCGTGGCACCATCCTGGGCGTAGTGCTCAACAAGCTGCGCCTAAGCGCACACGACTACTACTATTACTACTACTACGACTACACCGGCGAGGGTGGGCCTCCCGACGCCCCCGAAGACGAGAACACGCAATAGCGAGCCGCTCGCCGGGCGCACGCCTCGCCGGCCCACCCGAGATGGAGCGATGCCGCGAACAGGCGCCTAGGTGTCTGCCGGATCGCAATCCCACTTCGCCTGTTGAGCCCTGGACGTATCGTGGACATCGCACGACCTAACTGCATGTGGCCGTGGATCGACACCAGGCGGCCTCCGGGGCTCTGGTGGCCTGAGCACCCGCAACGTCCACCGAATAAGGGGAGATCACCGTGCGCATGGCGAGTCTAGCTGCTCTGTTGTTGTGCTGCATTGCCGCAACAGGCTGGGCCATCCCCACTCAGTACACGAGTTCGGCCACGCCCCAGGTGAGGGCTTACGCCATACCCGCCTCCTTGGCCGGCGTGAAGCACCTGACCAAGGCCAGCGACCTTACAGTCGACCGACGTGAGATGCTTGCCCGCAACGGGTTTGTGGTGGTCTCTGACCGCGTCGAGCAGATGTTCTTCTTGTACGAGGATTACGGGGATGACTACGAGGCCGGCCCGATCCCCAACTTCATCACTGTGGACTCCGTACTGCAGGCCTACCACATCCTGTTCGACTATGCGCTACGTTCGGTGGAGCAGGAGCACCTCATCGGTCTGTGTACGGAGTTGACACACCTGTGCGCCGGCCAGACGGCGAAGCAACTCTCCCAGGCTCCTTCGCAGGCACTACGCGAGGCGGCGGGCCGCAACCTCGCGTACTTCCTGGTGGCGCGCAGCCTTCTGACGGGCGGGGCGCCCTCGATCGGCGCGAATCTGCCCGGCAAGGGCGACATCATCGCCATGGCGCGGGACGAGTTGGCAAAGATCGAAGCACACGCGGGGCGCTCGCGGTCCGCCCTCACAGGTCGCACCATACACTATGACCAATTCGTCCCGCGTGGCCATTACACGCGCACCGAGGCCCTCGGTAAGTACTTCCAGGCCATGATGTGGTACGGCACGGTGGCGTTCGAGTTAGATCAAACTGTGGGCGAGCCCGAGACCGTCCGCCGACACGTGCTCCAGGCTCTCCTGATCACCAGAATCCTTGAGGGAAACTCGTGGGGCCAAAGCCTGTGGCAGCGCATCTATGAGCCAACGGCTTTCCTGGTCGGCGCCGCCGATGATCTTACATGGATTGACTACGCCCCGGTGGCCAAAGGCGTGTTCGGCCAGAAGCTGCCGCTGAGTGCGCTGGCGGACGGCGGGCTTGTGGAAAGGTTCATGCGGCAGGCACGCGCCCAACTCCCGGTACCCAGAATCGCCCCCGCCTTCCTGCAGGCCGACGAGGCAGGCAGGCTCGAGGATCGCCTCCACCCATCCCCGCAGGGCCGCCAACTGCGATTCATGGGACAGCGCTTCATCCCCGATTCATACGCCCTGCAGCAGCTTGTGTATCCCAAGGTGGGCCCGCGCCCGGGTTCCAAGGAACCCAGATACTGGCCCATGGGGCTGGACGTCATGGCCATTCTGGGATCGAGACGCGCCGAAAGCATACTCACCAGTCAGTTGCGTCAGGACGAGTACGAGAACTACTCCACGCAACTGGCCGAAGTGACGGCACAGTTCGCGGCCACGCAGCCCGACGAGTGGTGGCAGAACGTCTACTGGGGTTGGCTGCGATCATTGCAGCCCTTGTTTGAGGAAAAGCGGGCGGGCTACCCCACATTCATGCGCAACCCGGCATGGATGGACAAAGAGCTGGTGACATCCCTGGGCAGTTGGGCCCAGTTGCGCCATGACACGATCCTGTATGGAAAGCCCTCGGGCGCTGAGATGGGCGGCGCCGAGCCCACACTCGTCCAGGGGTACGTCGAGCCCTACCCCGAGGTGTTCGGACGCTTGGCATACCTGGCCCGTCTGCTCAGGGATGGCCTTACCGGCCACAGGATGATGCCCCACAGACTCGCCCAGGCCGGGGACCGATTCACAGATATGCTGCTGTTCCTCAAAGGCTGCGCTGAGAAGCAACTGCAGAACCGGCCTTTGTCGCGAGAGGAGTATGAGAGCATCCAGTGGTTCGGCGGACGACTGGAGCGCCTGACCCTCGATGTGGCCTCGGATGACCAGTGGATACGCTGGAATGAGATCACCAACGAGGCCGACCGACACATCGCCACCATCGCCGACATCCACACAAGCTATCGGGAATGCCTCGAGGTAGGTGTGGGGTGGGCGAACAAGATCTACGTCATCGTGCCCCACCCCGCCGGAGGCCTGCAGCTTGCCAAGGGTGGTGTATTGACTTACCACGAGTTCCGCTGGCCGGTGAGCGATCGCCTGACGGACGAGAAATGGCTGATGATGCTCAAGAACGGCACGGCGCCTGGGATGCCCGAGTGGACGCGGTCACACATCGCTCGATAGCAGGATTGAGGCGACGTACCCACATGACACGATGGCCCGGGTGGGGAAGAGGGTCGGTCGCCCTCGTCCGCCCGGGCCTGATCGTTTACGGACACAAGGGCCGGAAGGGCAACTCGCGTGTGAAGCCGCCTCTGGCCAGCCGGACCGCTCCGGGACCCGATGGGCCGCGGGGGCGCAGCCGCCATTCCGCCCCCTGCCCTCCAACCGTGGCACTCACACGCGCAACGGGCGCCAGGCGCTCTCCTGCCGGCTGCAAGGCCGTGAACTGCCACAGGGGCCCGGCTACCGACAGCACGACTGCCTCTTCTCCGGCCCCGGGCCACACATCCGAGCAATGCAGCGCGCGCCCGTTGGCGATGGGCGCTGAGCGCGCGATGCCTTCCACCCCGAAGCCCTCCCATTTGTAGGCCCCCAGGGCCGGCTCACCGGTCCGCGTCAACTCAAGCGCCACCAGCTCATCCTCCGCAAGACCGTCCAGGTTCCCGAAGCAGGCCGACAGGTATGGCCTGGAGAGGGCGGAGCCCAGCCAGACCTTCCGCAATCCCCGGGCGCCCGCCCGTATCGAGTAGATGAAGGGCCGCGGGCGCTCGATGGCGTCGAGAACCGTCGTCTTGCGCACTCCTACCATGAGGACCTGGTGGCCTGCGAATCTGCCGGCGGCGAGCTGCCACGGGTGCAGGGATGCGTCGAACCCGTTCCACACAGCCCGCCCCTGCTCGTCGATAAGGGCTACCCGAGCTCCCCTCAGGTAGCCCCGGGCATCTGCTCCGCCGCCCCACAGCACGGCGCTCAGAGCAGCGCCATCTTCACACAAAACCGACGTCTGCTGGTGCAGGGGCGCCGGCGTGCCCTGGGCCAACGCGACCACGTGCAGCCCCGCGACCGCCACCAGCAACCCCGGACGGGTTGGTGCACCCATCTCATTCGTACCCGAGCGCGCTCTTTGTCTCGCCCACCAGGCGAAGCCCATTGTCGCAGAAGACGTTCCGGACATCCTGCCGGCTAAGACCGAGACGCTCGGCGGCCACCTTGAAGGCCCTCACGATCTCGTAGGCGTAGAAGGTGCAGCGCATCTTGTAGGTCCCCGCCGAGTTGTGGATGCTCCAGGGGTGCACTCGCTTGGTGAAGAAGTGCCTTTGACCGTTGGCGCTGAGCAGTTTGCCCTTCTCCTGGGCGACGGGCATGTCCAGGCCGAACAGGATCTTGTCCGGCCCGAAGCGGTCGATCAAGATCTCGCAGGCTTCCCAGCTTTGCACCATCGAGAAGTCGATGTAGAGATTGTCGCACTGGGGGAGAGCCTTCAGATCGCCGACTGCTTCCGGGAAGTAGGCGCGGCCGAAGTGAGCCATGATGATGGTGGAGTTAGGGCACTGCTCGCACAGCCGAATCATACCGTCCACGTTGACGGGGTCTGCAAGTCGGCCCAGGCGAGGGATGTGGACGAGCTGCATCAGGCCCAGGCGGTCCGCGAGGCGCCGCTGGCCGGGTGGGATCATGTCCTCGAGGGTCACGTCCGCCTGCGGAACGCCGTGCTCATGGGTCACGTAGCTCCAGTAGGGTTTGAAGCCCAGGAAATGGCCGGCGCGAAGCTCGGCCTCGAGGGCCTCCTCATCCTCGCTCAGTCCGCACAGCATCAACGCATGCAGGTTCGGCTGGTCTGCGGTCACACGCGCGAGGTACTCGTTTTGGTCTCGCAGGTCCCCGGCCGGGTCAATGGTGTTGAATAGCAGCGCGTGCAGTGTTTTGCCGGGGAACAGGTGCTCCATGGCATGCAGGTAGTTCTCGAGGGGGTAGTAATCGCACACATGGGGCATCGACGGGTTGCGGGATTCGCCCTTCCTCGAGGGCACGTCCTGGTCGCGATAGACGTGAGAGTGGAAGTCGAATATCTCGTCAGGCAGCCACGGGCCGAGCTCATCGTGGATGACCGGATCGTCGATCTCGGGCTCATAGTCCAGCGGGAAGGGGTAGTCCATTGTCGCGGGATGCTCCTTTGATCAGTGCGTGGCGTGTGTCTAGTGCACAACGTCTATCGTCTGTCCGGGCCAGCCCACCCAATGGGCCACACCGGGGAACTTGGCCTCAAGGTAGTCCACGAACAGCCCCGGATCCTCCTGGTTCCCCTCGAACATGTCGTAGTGGGTGGGCACAACCAGTCTCGGGCGCAGATGGCCGGCGAGGTCCACGGCCTCCTGGTACGTCATGTTCCCAATGCAGTTGGCGCGGTAGCGTTTGGCGTCTCGTCCGTTGATCGGCAGGAACATCACCGTGAGCGGCCACGCCTGGAGTGTTGTCAGCAGTCCCTCGTAGCACAGGGTGTCCCCCGAGTGATAGACACAACACTCACCCGATCGCAACACGTAGCCCAGATACGGATGGCCGACACCTTGGACGTGATCGAAAAACTCATGTGCGGCCTTAATGCCGGTGATTGCCAGGCCGAGGCCCTGCGTTGTCTCGCCGGCATCGATGCCCACGAGGCGGTTGGCGGGTACGCCGAGGGAGGCCATCCGGCCCATCGCCGGTCGAGGAACGATAAATCGGGCCTGGGGGCTGGCTTTAACGATCCCCTCGATGGCGTAGGGATCCAGGTGATCTCCGTGGTCATGGGAGCAGAGCACCCAATCCGCGTTCGTTACATCTTCAGGGGCGAACAAGGCAGGTACCTGCCGTTGCTCATCAGGCGACAAGTACGGGTCTACGAAGACCACGGTGGCGCCCATCTTCAGTATCACGCTATGCTGCCCCAGCCACCAGAATGTCAGCCCTCCGGCTGGGGGGGTATGGGTGGTCACCTGTGACAGCAGTCGCCTACCTTCTGGCCGTGTCATTGTCGGCGTCTCCATTGTGGGGGCAGGTCGGGCCGTCCTGTGGGGGAATAGTGGCCCTGGTTAGGCCCGTATATCAAGCGTGTGCCGTGTTCTTCGACAGGTGATACACATGACCTCCCGTGAGCGCATGCTGGCAGCTCTGCGACTGCAGACACCCGATAGAGTCCCGATACAAGTCCGCGGGGTGCGCTGCTGGGACCCACAATGGGTCGCCACCAGACACAGCAGCTACCGGCCCGTCATCGAGGCGGTGAGCGAGTATGGCGACTACGAATCCTGGTGGCAGCCGCCCTCGGGGCGGTTCCTCTCGCTGACCGATGAGATCGGGGCTACGGCCCGCCACGTCGAGCGAACGGATTGGACGGAGACCATCACGACGATCCATACGCCCGGCGGCGACTTGCAGACACGGCATCTCACCAGCAAGCGCGGCCTGCCCGGGATGGTCATGGAGTACCCGGTGAAGACGCCCGCCGATGTCGAGAAGGTCCTATCGGTTCCTTATGTGCCCCTGCGAGACATCGACGCCTCTGGGCTGCAGGCTGAAAGACGGCGGGTCGGCGACCACGGCATCGTCATGATCGGCGTGGGCAATAACCCTGTTGGCCACGTGCATGATCTGCTGGGATCTGAACTGCTGGCTATCTGGAGCATTGAGCACAGGCAAATCGTGCTGCAGTTGATTGATGTGTTCCTTCAGCGCATTCTGGATCGCGTGGAGCAGATGCTCACTGCAGGCCTTGGCCCCGTCTTCAGCATGTTGGGCCAGGAGTATGTTACCCCGCCCCTGCACAGTGAAGCTGATTTCAGGCAGTTCTGTGTTGTCCCCGAGGAGCGCATCACAGAGAAGGTTCGCCGGGCCGGCGGAATCATGCACGTCCACTCCCACGGGCCTCTGGATGCCGTCCTGGAGGACTTCATCCGCATCGCCGACGCCCTTCACCCCATTGAGGCCCCGCCCATGGGGGACGTCCCGCTGGCCGATGCGAAGCGCAGGATCGGCGGCTACATCTGCATCGAGGGCAATGTGCAGATCGGCGATGTATACGCTCTGCCCACCGCACAACTGGTGGACCGAGTTAAGCGGGCCATCGATGACGCCGCTTCGGGGGGCGGCTTCATACTGGCGCCAACCGCCTCGCCCCACACGGAGGTCCTCGATGAGCTGACCGTCCGGAACTACGTAGCGATGGTCGAGACGGCGGCGGAGTATGGCGGATAGGCGCCCGGACCTATACAGGGCCCGGCGATTGACCGGGCCCTGTATAGCCAAGGTGTCTTGGGCCGTGCCTCAGCTTTCACCGAACTTGTCCCGCTTCTCCCACTCTGTCGGGTGGTCCAGAGGGTGCTCCCCGGCCATAACCGAAGTGGCCAGGGCCCGCAGGCCCTCCTCCAGCGATGTGGGGGGCTCCCACAGCAGGGAGGCCATCTTGTCGGCCTTCCCCAGTAGGTTGGTGGCCCCCGGATCGCCCTTGAAGACCGGCTCCTTGCCCATGTACTCGCCCAGTTGCCTCGCGATCTCGACGACGGAGACCTTCTGCGTTCCGGTCATGTTCAGTATCTCGCAGGGCACAGCGCACAACTGCGCCGAGGCGATCATGAGGTCCAATATGTCGTCAAGCCAGATGCAGTTGACATAGCTCGTCGTGGTGTCGATGGCCTCGCCGTCGCGCACCTGGCGGGCAATGTCTGTCGGGACTCCAAATTCCTCGTGGTAGGCGTAGAAGATACGCTGGATAAGGGATGGCGTGTTGTTGCGCCGGCAGAAGTACTCCGTCATCCATTCCGCGCCCAATCGGCTCATACCGTAGAAGCTGGGCGGCTGGGGCATGTCCTTTTCCGCGCAGCCGTCCTGCGTGTCGGGATAAACGTTCCCGCTGGAGGCATACATGATGCCTTTGCAGTCCTTGAAGTGCTCCATGATTCGCGCTACCGCCATAACCTGTAGCTCGACGGTGTAGCGGTGGTCGGCGCCCGAGCCGAACTTCACGCCGGCCATGTTGAAGACGTAGTCATAGTCGGTGGGGACGTCCGCCAGCGCGTCGTCCTCGGATAGGTCTACCTTGTATGTGCCGGCGCCGAGTTGCTCGAAATCGACAAGGATGTCGGGATTGCTGAAGCGCGCGAGAGTATCCACCTGGCTGCCGCCTTGGATGAGCTTGGGCACGAGGTGTTTGCCCATCTTCCCCGCGGCGCCGAGAACCATTACGCGTTTGCCTTGCATTGCCTTCCTCCGGGCTCGAAGTCATACGGCCGTCCTGAGCGCACGCAAACAAACACTACGCCCTGGACACGACGGCGGGCCGGTAGAAGACCCGTCAGGACGTCGTTGCGGCAGTATACGCCATGCCCGGCAAGCAGTTCAACCGGCACGGGTCCGTTGGTGGCCATCCTGTGGTGCGCGCGCCGAGCGCGCGTCGGCCTGCGTTGGTCAGTTGAGGCGAGCCGAATCAGGACTTCGCTGCTGAAGCTGTGCGCGCCCACTATGGCCGTCCATGTCACCGGGGGCAGGCGGGCGGGTCAATCGCCGCACTGGTCCGAGCCTCACGCAACTGCACACACACTTCCATATGCTGATTTGCAGGTATCTGCTGCGCGGACCGCGAATGTATGGACGGGTTCCCAGCCGTTGGGACAGCGAAGTTCGAGACAAGCCCGTACGAGTCCAACGCGACCGTTACGGGCCGGAATGGAAGGAGAGGTGCACTATGTCGCATGCTCGGGCGCTTCTTGTGACTGTGGTAGTGTGCGTTGCCTGCGCGGCGTACGGCTATGACATGGGCAACCTACCCCAATGGAAGGAAGGCGACCTCATCCTCGGCTGTGCCCTGCCGCCGGGCACGGATATACCTCAGACCGACCAATGGCCTGCCGCGGCGTGGCTCGATATCAAAGGCGTCCAGTTCGTGATATACGCAAAACACCTGGAAGCCATGGATCCTGAGACCAAGACCGCGAAGTTCAGTATCTGGATCAGCGTGCCTCCGCAGTACAAGGCTGAGATCGAGCAGGATCATGCCTTCGGCCCGGCGGACGCCTACGCGTACCTGCAGCGCACGGGCTACACCATCATGAAGCCGGAGCTGTATGTAGGGCCCGGGAACAAGTACGCAGTTGCCCCGGGCGCCCAACCATGGACCGCCGCCACCGACCGCTGTGTCATGGGCGTTTTCGAGCCCAAGGTCAACCGCATTGCCCCCAGAGCCTTCGCCGGCCACCGCATCATGTTCGACACGCTGCCGGGCAAGAACCTGGGCCAGATGAAGTGCCGTTGCCCGAACTACGACCAGGGGGAGACGCGACGCCCTGGTGAAGAGTGGACCTGTTGGGTGGCAAACAACAACCAGACGCGCGTCAAGGTGGATCAGTGGGGGTTGCCGGGATGCAGCGCGCTACCGGCGCCCGTCGTGGCGTCGGAGCCCGCGACCCCAACCACGGGCGCCACGACCGCGCCCGCCACGGGCATCGTTGTTGCGGGTGGAGCGACCGGCCACGCCACCCGGTACGACTTCGGAGACTTGCCCAAGTGGAAGGAAGGCGACCTCATCCTCGGCTGTGCCCTGCCGCCGGGCACGGACATCCCCCAGACCGACCAATGGCCTGCCGCGGCGTGGCTCGACATCAAGGGCGTCCAGTTCGTCATATACGCAAAACACCTTCAAGCCATGGATCCTGAGACCAAGACTGCGAAGTTCACCATCTGGATCAGCGTGCCCCCGCAGTACAAAGCTCAGGTCGAGAGAGACCACGCCTTTGGCCCGGCGGATGCCTACGCGTACCTGCAGCGCACGGGCTACACCATCATGAAGCCGGAGTTGTACATAGGGCCCGGGAACAAGTACGGAGTCGCCCCGGGCGCCCAGCCGTGGACCGCCGCGACAGACCGCTGTGTCATGGGCGTGTTTGAGCCCAAGATCAACCGGATTGCCCCCAGAGCCTTCGCCGGCCACCGCATCATGTTCAATACGCTGCCGGGCAAGAACCTGGGCCAGATGAAGTGCCGTTGCCCGAACTACGACAAGGGCGAGAGACCTAAGGCAGGGGAAGAGTGGATCGCCTGGGTTGCCAACAACAACCAGAAGCGGTTCAAAGTCGATCAGTGGGGGCTGCCCGATTGTAGTCCCGTTCCGGGAGTCGTAGACGAGGGCACCACCCCGACATTGCAGAGCCCCTTCGTCGGCGCATGGGTCGATCCCACAAAGAATACTCTCACCGCGATCTACCCGGACGGCACTTGGACGATGATGAAGACTGATGACGGCAAGTCCGGCCTCCGCGCCGGCAATTGGTCCACATCAGCGGGAAGTCTCTCGATGCGCACGCACCTGGCCGGCATCGGGCAACTGTGGATGGGTCCCTTGGACCCGAAATGGCTTTCGCTGTTGGTCACGGGGCCCTACGACCTCTCGATGGTCTGGCAGATGCGGCGAGAGGGCCCGGCGCTCAAGGGCGTGCTCAGGAGCTGGAAAGCCGGTTTCACCAGAAGCGGAACTGTGGCGAGCTTCAGCGCGTGGGACGGGGACGCAAACGAGCCCGTGCGCGTGCTGTGGGTACCTGCACTCGAGGTCTACAGGCCCATCACGGCGCCCGGCGGCATCCGCAAGGCTCCGCCCGAGCTCGTGAGAATGCTCGAGGTCATGCAGCCGGGCGGCGGAGGCGGCGGCAAAGACCTGGGACCGGAGTTCACCCACCAGACGCAGGGAGGAAGCAGCGCACAGTAGTGGATCCGTCTGCAAACGAATCACAAGCGTGCAGGCCTCCCCGCATCCCAGGGGCGGGCCTGCACGCATCCACAGGCGCTCGGGGGTGTGTGGTGAGCGCAGGGACAAGGAGAGCGTCATGTCTACGAAGGTGCATGGCAAGCGCGTCCTACTCGGGGAGCTTGTGGTCCTGCTGATTCTCGCCGCCACGGGCGTGCCGACGCTGTACGCCGCACCGTCACAGGCCAACATCCAGTGGCCGGCCTCGCATGCATCGGCCATCAGAGAGCTGGGGCTCAGGCTGGACGTACAGCCATTGGAGAGCACGCCTACCATTCTCACGGGGGTCCTCAGAAGCCCTGAACGGCTCAAATCGGCCGTGGCCGGGGATGCGGATCTAGCCAAGCTCATGGAGGGCTTCGACCGGGGCTACCGCGTGGAATTCGTCAGCCCCACCGCTCTGACCCAGAAGAGCAAGATAGGGAAGGCATACGCGAAGCTCAAGGGCTCCTCAAAGCAGTGGGGATTGCTATTCTCCAAGGTCCGAGGAGCGAAAGCCATCGAAGCCATGCCCGCAGGCGCCCGCATCCGGGCGGACACTACAGAGTACCTCGCCTGGGGCAGGGAGCGCGGCATTGAACTGGATCATCTCACCATCATCGGCCACGTCAACCACGGTAAGAGCACACTCGTAGGGACCGTCGACGACGTCTCGGCCTTCAACGCCTTGGGCTTGGGTATTGAGGGCGTTGAGAAGGGCGACCGCGTGCACATTGTCCCGCCGAGACGTACTGGCTGGCAGATGGTCGTCTGCTCGAGCAAGAATCGCGTGCTCCTTCTGCTTGAGTTCGGCCAGGTGAAGATGATCCAGCCTGAGAAGTGACGCGCCCGTGAGGGCCGCTGCGCCGATTCTTGCGCCCGGTGGCTGGCGCGTGTAGGCGTCCGCTGACGGCCGTTGGTGGAACCTTGCATCACTGCTGCTGGCTTGACGATGGGCGGCCGTGTGGTCTAGTATGCCCAGTAGGATCAAGAGAATTGGACTACGCTGGCTCCGTGGAGACCGGACATGCGCCAGACACCCGTCAGGCTGGTTGTTGTCGCCTGGATTCTGCTCCCGTCTCTGGTGCTGAGCGCCCCTGAGGCAGTCCTGAGCGATGGGGCAGTCAGGCCTCAGGCGGCGCCCGGAGGGGGCGCTCCCGGCCCGGACGTGCCCATGGGCAAGTTCCCCGAAGAACCCAGGCCCGCCCAGACGATGAAGCTCACCCTGCCCGGATCAGGCTTCGGCATTGATGAGCTTGGCAGGCTCGATCCTGGCGGCGCGCTTCAGATCGGTATTCCCATCGGCTATACCCTGTCCAAAGATCAGTTCGTACTCGGCGCCTGGGCGTCGGATAACGACGACCGAGGGGATGACTGGGTGCTGCAGGACAGCCTGTCGCTGGGCCTGGGGCCCGCCGGCGGAGGGCTGTCAATCACCGCTGTCGCCGCCGATAGGGCAGATCAGGATGGCCTGACCGCCCATGTCCAGAAGCAGCTCTGGCGGGAGACGAGGAGCTGGCCTGCTATCTCCGCGGGCGTGTTTGACGCCGCGGACAATTACGAGCGCAGCTACTACGTCGCGGCGACAAAGCGCCTGGGTGGCCGGCATCCCAAACACATGTCCCTGCGCGCGAGCCACCCCACATGGCCCGCAGATGCCATTGGCCCATCGGAGGACCTCCCCTCGACGTGGGGACGCCTGCGACTTCTCGACCGCGCGGCCCGACCCGCGGACCAGCCCGACGCCCCCGCCCACATCACCGTTCCCAGCAGCAAGTACCCGCCACGGCTCGATGGGATGTTCGGCGTCGAGTGGGATGACGCGGCTCAGGTCCGGGTTGACCTGCCGGATCAAGAGTGCCTGCTGCTTGGTCTAAAGCACAACGGCGCCGTGCTGTACGTGGGCGCGGGGGTGCCCTCGGACCGGCGCTTGACCGACGGCTCGAGAGTAGACCTGTTTTTCGAGGCCCCCGGGGAGAGGGCCGACGAGGCCGCCCGGTGGCTGCGCTACACCTTGCGCTGGGCCGCGCGCCATGGTCGTGCAAGCTGCTCCGGCGCCGTCTGGCGCGATGGCAAATGGCGCCCTGTCAAGGCTGCCCCGAGCAAGAGCCGCTCGCCCCACGGGCCACAGGGCACGGTATCGGGCTCCGGGGACGGCGCCTGGCGGTATCCCGTGTTCGAGTTCGCGCTGCCCCTGAGTAAGCTTGGTCTCGACCCGGCCGTGCAGGAGCTTGGTTTCTGCGCAAGGGTGGTGCTCCCGGCGGGCCAGCATCCCGCGCGGCTTGTCCGTGCACCGCAGCATACGGTTCGGTGGCCCATGGGTCGTGGCTCCTACACAACCCGGGGCCGCGATCGGGACGTGTTCGCCGCTCGGCCGGACCTGTGGGGCAGCGTGTTGTTGGCCTCCAATGCGGCGGGGGAGGGGCGCATCGCCGCCCCAATGACCGCCCAGACCATCCAGATTGATGGCGAGCTCGAGCAGGGCGAATGGCAGGACGCGGGCCGCCGAACAGCCGAAGTGGCTCCCGGCGTTCAGCAGACGGTCTACCTCGCTCGAAGCCGGGACGAGTTGTATGTCGCCTCCTGTTGGGACATCTCCGCCGGCACGTGGGTCGACCAGGTGGTCGAGGTCTTCGTGGACCCCAAAGGCGACGGAGGCATCTTCCCCAGGGACGATGATCGCCTGCTGAAGATCGAGGCGAAGGGCGAGCAAGTTGCCCTGCAGACCCATTCGTGGCATGAAGGCCGGAAGAAGTGGGTCGTGAGGGAAAGCGTGCCCTTCGTCGCAACGGTCTCAATGGCCACCACTGCAACGGGCTCGCGGAGCGTTGCTGAACTCAGTGTCCCACTGAGAGCTCTTGGCTGTACAGCGCCAAAGCCCAACTCGATGCTTGGCCTGGGGGTCCAGACAGCCGTGACGGCGGTGCCCGCACGGATGGTCGCCCCCGGCGCCCGCGTGGAGGAGGGTAGCGGCACGAGCACCTACGTGACAGCCGCGTGGGGCTCCGGAGTATATGACCACCGCGTCGTGTACGGCATTTCGCACCCGGTGGGCAGCTATCGTGGCATAGCGGAATACGATGGTGGCGCGGCCAACTACGGCATCTCGGGGCCGCTGCCGGGGATGGATCGCGTCCGCCTCACGGTGGGCTACACCGACCCGGACGATGGGGGAAAGAGCGGGGCACTGGTGGGGGCGGCCCTCACCACGCGCTTCTGAGTGGGGCAGGACGACCTGCGAGAAAGGAAACGAACGCGGGCAGGCAGACCCCCGTCGGGCGCCCGCCCGCAGGTGGGGCCGGCGGCAAGCCGTCTGTCAGCTGATCGTGTCGCCGCTGGCTTCGTCGAAGATCACCTCGACGTCCTTCCCGATGTTCCCCGATGGCGTCTCCACGATGATGTAGTATAGCGATGGAATCTCGCTGAAAGGGATGGACCGGAGGAACTGCAGCGCCGTGCTGTATGACTGGCATTTGTAGACTTCGTACACGTAGCCAGTGTCCTTGCGGTCGATGCCCGCGGCGTACACACCCTCAATGCGATAGTCGGCGAACTTGAAGGTCTCACGCACCAAGCGCTCTTTTTCGTCCTCAGAGGAGACGAACACAGGCGTGGTCTTGCTCGCCGTCTGTGTGGGCTGCAATTCGAAGGGCACCCCGGGCGACGCCTCGGCTGCAGGAGTGTCCTCCGCCTGAGGCTTCTTGCCGCGTCTGAACCAATCCAGGAATCCCACAATGGCACCTCCGATGTGGCTTTAGTATCCCGGTAACATCCCCCGTTCAGCGGACGTCGCTTCTCTGCTCAGTGGTTGCGGCGGCTCAGTGCCTCCCGTTGGGGCGCACCGTTGTTGGTCTGGTGCGCATCCGTCTTTGGGGCCCCGACCCGACCGCTCATATTCCGTAGGCTGTGTAGACGACAACTGGCCCCAGGAAGGACTCGAAGATGTGCAGCCCCTCAGGCTCTGCCCAGCCGCCGGCTGCCATCTGCCGCACGTAGCACTGCATCATGTCCTGAGCATAGCTACTGGGCGAAACGGCCTCGTCCGATAGGATCACGATCTCGTCGATGGCAGCGGCTTTTGAGCGCAACTCCGGGTACCTGGCCAGGTCCTTCTCGATCAGGTCCCGCACTACCGCTGGGGTAACATCCCCACTGGAATCGACGGTGCCGTCCCCAGCAACGCTCACCACGACCACCCCTGCTTTGTTCACGACGACTGCGAGCGCAACGCGCTTGCCTTCGCTGCCCATGGCTCACTGCTCCGTTCGGCCCTCAGCCTCCAGGTGATCGGCTACGAGCAGACAACGACGTTGCCCCCTCCCTTCGCGCAACACAGGGCGGTCTACGGCCGGCCCTCCACAGCAGACGACAAGAACGGCGGCCGCCGCGCGAGACAAGTATTGTTCTACGATAGCGGCCGGCGTCTGCTGTCCTGACGCGGCGGGCTACTCGGTTCTGACGGGATCAGCCGTTGGGGGATACACTTCAACATCCAGGCCGCTGGAACCTGCGCGCCTCGCCGCGGGCGCCGACAGCAGGGTGTGCGGCTGCCTGTCGCACGGGGCTGTGAGCATGCCTCTGGTGCTTCCTGCCGCGATGCCCTCTGTGATGCGGGTAAAGGCAGTTTGTCGCCCTGCTTGGTGAACCCCCGCGGTCACGCGGGGAAGCCGCGCCATAGGCCCCGGGGCGAGCTCATGCCGCCGGCCCGGCACGGCCCATTTTCTCCAGGAACTTCTCCGTCTTCAACTCGACACCCAGATGGTATCGGATGTGCCGGCGCAGCAACTCGCGCACCTCGCCCTGCACCCCGGGGGCCAGTTTGAGACGGTCAATCCGGTCCGGCGGCATGGTGAGCATCGTGTGTAGCGCGCCCCGCGTCCGCGCGGACAGGGGCGTCCCACCCTCAAAGCTCCCGCCACAGGTCTTGCACACGCAGCCGCCGAGCGCGGGCATGTAGGCCGCGCCCGCATCCAGCGGGCCCATGCACGCCACGCAGCAATCGATGACCGGGACGATTCCCGCCATGTCCAGGTATCGCAGCACAAAGGCCCAGGCCGTTAGTTCGGGCTGCTCGGCCGAGCACATGGCCGACAGGGTGCGGTTCAGCGCATCGAACAGCACCGGGTCAGGCTCTCCCGGCTCCGTGGTCCGTGCCACAAGCTCCGCGGTGTAGGAGGCCAGCGCCAGGCGATGCAGGTCGCGGCGCAGGTCGTAAAAGGTATTGAGCACCTCGCACTGGGTGAGGCGGTCAAGCTTGCGGCCCTCCACGAGAAAGAGCTTGGATAGCGTCAGAGGTTCGATGGCAGGGGCGAGCTTGCTGCCCGGCCTACCGACACCGCTCACGGTGGCCTGCACCTTGCCCCTGTCTGTGGTGTAGAAGGAGGCCAGGCGCTCGGTGCCCTTGTACTTGTACGCAAAAAGCGTGATGCCGATGGTGTTGTAGGTGGCCATGTGTGTTGTGGATGCCGGGGGTATCGCGCAATAGGCCGAGAAGGGCGCGCCCGCCCGGGTCCGGGTGAAGACGCGCTGCGGGTGGCTTCCCCGGCCGCCTCGCTCAGGCGGGTACCGGCGTCGCCTCGAGAATTCTGCCGATGATCTGGGCAGCGCTCTGGCCGCTCATCCTCGCCTCTGCCCGCAGGATGACACGGTGGGCCAGGATTTCCGGCGCGAGCTCCTTCACCTCGTCGGGCGATACAAAGTCGCGCCCTCTGAGGGTCGCCATTGCTTGGGCGCAGCGGATAAGCGCGAGGGTCCCTCTGGGGCTCGCACCCAGACGCAGGCCCTCGGCCTCCCGCGTCGCCTGGACGATGTCCATCGCATAGTCGTACACATCTTCGGACACATGGCAGGCTCGGGCAACGGTCCTCAGTTGCTGGATCTCCTGTGCGGTCGCCGTGGGCTCAAGGTCCTCTACGGGGTGGGAGATGAGCTGTCTTTGCACCACAGATTTCTCCTCATCCCGGCTCGGGTAGCCAATCCCAAGACGCATCAGAAACCGATCCAGTTGAGACTCCGGCAGAGGGTAGACACCCTCATACTCGATAGGGTTCTCGGTGGCGATGACCAGGAAGGGGTCCGGGAGCGGGTGGGTCACGCCGTCCAGGGTCGCCTGCTGCTCTTCCATCGCCTCCAACAGCGCCGACTGGGTCCGCGGGCTCGCCCGGTTGATCTCATCGGCAAGAACGATGTTCGCGAAGATAGGTCCCTTCTGGAACTCGAAGGACTGCGTCCGCTGGTCGAAGATGGAAACGCCGGTAACATCGCTGGGGAGCAGGTCCGGGGTGAACTGGATGCGCTGAAACACACCGCCGATGGTCATGGCGATGGACCGGGCGAGCATGGTCTTGCCCACCCCCGGCACATCCTCAAGCAGAACGTGGCCCCCCGCGATGAGCGCGACCACAGTACGCTCAATCGTCCGGCGCTTGCCCACGATAACGCGCTCGACGTTCTGGATGACTTTCTCGGCCACGATGGCCGCCGATTCGGGGCTCATGGTGTGTCCTTTGCCGTTGAATGATCAGAAGCCCCAGTTTACGCTATATCGGCCCCCTACCACAATGTCACCCAAGCGGTATGGACGGAGGGTCGTGGTGACCGGGGCGCCGAGTTGTGCAACCTGCGGGAGTTCCTCCACGTGGCCCAATCGTGAGACCACGGACCACTGGTCCGTCCGGGTGGTCAATGAGTTGCCGTCCCAGAACGTGATGCCGCCGGCGCCGGCTTCATAGAACCGGATGGCCATTTGCATCATCTCATCGAGGGTCGGGGCCTGCCAGGCGACGATGGTGGGGCGCCACGGCACTCCCTTGGCCCCACATGTCTGGGCAAAGAAATCCAGGTCATACTCCCGCGCCGTCCCACCGCCGGCGCCCAGATAGGGCGCCACCTCATCGATGAGCCCCTTCTCGGCCCACCCCCGCACATCGATGCCGTACTTGAGGTTGTCCGCCTCGTTGGCGAGTACCATGGCGGCCAGCTTGAGGCGCTGCTCGGAGCCCCGGCGGGTCTGCTCGGCATCGAGCATGTCTCGAATCTGCTGCATGAACCCCGTCATGATCTGCACACGGAGCTGCGTAATCCGCGCGTCGCTTTCAGGCACGGCCTTGGCGTCCTCTCCGTACTTCTCTTGGAACAACCTGCAGAAGGGCTCCTCCCACAGAACGTTGGGGACACCACGGTTATACAGCACGCAGGCCCCATCGGCGCCCAGCTCGACGGCCTCGCGCAGGATATCCAGGATGTGAGCGCGCACTTCGGGCACGGCGTAGCTCATCCGCGCCACGGGCGTGCCATCGCGGTCCACGCAACGCCACCTTGGGTTGTTGTCATAGAACGGGCTGCGGAAGAAGTCCTCCATCGGCGGCTGGTACTGCCAGGCGGCAGGTCGCACGCATACGAAGACGGTCATCCCAAGCGCCTTGGCCCCCTGGATATGTACCTGGGTGGGGTTGACGCCTGTGCGCGCCATCTCCTGTACCGCCTCGGCGTAGACCCGGTCGCCCTTCCGGGGGAAGACCGGGATTAGCTCACCTTTGTCCTGCCCCAGGTTATGACCGTACTCGGAGGCGTAGTTGACCATCTCGGCGCCGGTCATCTGCACGTACAGGGTGCCGAAGTCCGAGCCGCGGTACTCCTCGATCTCCTCGAGCAGCTCTTCGCGCGTCGTGGGGCCTTTCGAGAAGATGTAGCTGAACCCGTCGATGGTGGTGGCCAGGCGGCGATGGGACAGGTCGGCCCGGTCGGCCTGCACTCGGGCGCTCTCTGCCTCGGTGAGCGGCACCAGCTTGACGTAGGCGACCCGGCACTCGATCCCGGTGACGCCCTTGGACTGCTGAGATAGCTCAAGGCTCTGGCCCGTAAGGTCGGCGGCCTTCAGAAAGACTTCCTCAACGGCCCCCCGTGCCTTGGTGCGCCCCACCGGGGCCGGATCATCGCTAAGCCTGGCGCGCACCTTCCCCGACATCAGGCCCAGGTACACCGCGTGCCAACCCTCGGCGTTCAGGGGTAAGACCACCGGGGGCGCCTCCGCCTCGAAACCCGCGGAGATCAGCTTGCCCTCGTACGGGCCGATCTCGTATTCGAGCACCTTCCACTTGTTCTTCACGCGCCGGTCGGCGAGAGCCGACCCGGGCCGACACAGGCTCATGTCCGTGATGACCGTGGGCGTATTGCCCTTCTCCCAGTCCAGAACGGATGCACCTCCCGCGGTGGTCACAGGCTCGATGGTGACGTCGTCACAGTGCAGCTCACCGGCCTTGAACTGGCTGGTCACCGTGATCCACAACTCAGAAATCGGCCACTGGGGCCTCGGAGCCAGGCGCACGCTGAACCGCCGCCAGTCGTAGGTCCCGGGCGGGATATCCCGGTAGAACTGGCTGGTGTCGCTGTACGGACGGCCCTCGTAATGCACATGTACGTACAGGCGGGCATGTTGGGCCTTGTCCGGGCCCATCTGAATTTCCTGAGCCCTGAACCATCCCGACACGACGTAAGACCGGGTGGCGCACCCCGGTTGCTGCTGGCGAATCCACTGCTGGGCATCGCCGGCCTTCAGCCGCAGCCCTACCTTGCCCTGGCGCGCCGCTTCAGGGGCGAACTCGATGGTCGCGGGCCCCAAGTTGCGCCACCCAAGGGGCACGCCATCATCCCCAATCTCCTCGAAGCCGCCGTTGGCAATTGTAGGCTGTTGCGCCCACGCGGGACCCACGGCGGACAGGATCATCAAGATCAGGACGGCCGGCGTTGTGGCTGCAGGCTTCATTGAATCGACCTCTTCGCGGTTTCACTGGCTGTTCCAGGACAGGTTGGCCACCCCCTCGCCACTGACCTCCACGGGGCGCCGCTCGGCTGGACACACGGAGCCGGAAGGTATTGCCCATCCCTGGGGGGAATTGGCTCGGGTCGCCGCTTCCAACGCGGTCAACCCCGGCCCGCGTAAACACGGGCCGGTTATATCATGGGAGGATAACAATGGCTTCGAACTTGGCATTAGACGGTGGACAGCGCGTCGTTCCCGAGGGGACCGTTAAGAGCTGGCCGCCGATGAGCCAGGCGGATAAGGACGCCGTGCTCGAGGTTTTTGACAGCGGGCACCTGCACGGCACTTCGGCTCCCAAAGCCCTCGAGCTGCAGGAGCAGTGGGCCAAGTATGTGGGCACCAAGTACGCGCTGGTCACCAACAGCGGGACGGCCTCCATCCACATGGCCGTCGCCGCCGCGGGCATCGGCCCCGGTGACGAGGTCATCACCAGCGCCTTCACCTACTGGTCAACCGCCGCCTCGATTCTGCACCACAACGGCGTCCCGATCTTCGTGGATATCGACCCGAAGACCTACACCATGGAGCCGTCGCTGGTCGAGGAGCGCATCACCGACCATACCAAGGCCATCCTGCCGGTGCACATCCACGGCATGCCTGCCGATATGGACCCGATCAAGGAGATCGCCAAGAAGCACGGCCTCCTCGTGATCGAGGACGCCTGCCAGTCCCACGGCGCCACCTACAAGGGCGCCAAGACCGGGTCCCTGGCCGACATCGGCTGCTTTAGCTGCAACCGCTCGAAGAACCTGTCCGGAGGCGAGGGCGGCCTGTGGAACACCGACAACGAAGAGTACATGAAGATCGCCAGCCGCCTGCGGGAGTTCGGCGAGGTCGTGCTGCCTGATCGCCAGCGCGAGTACAACGCCTATGGCCTGGGATGGATGTACCGGCCCCACGAGTTCGTCAATGCCTTTATCCTCAGCCAACTGCAGAACCTTGACTACAACAACAGCAAGCGCCGGGAGTTCGCGGACTACTTGACCGCGCAACTGGCCGACATACCCGGTTTCGAGGGCCCCTTCACCCCCGAGTACGCCAACCCGTGCTACTTCAGCTATGTGGTGTCCTTCGTGCCCGAGCAGTTGGGCCTGGACATCACCCCGGGCGAGTGGAAGCAGGCGGCGGTCAAGGCCCTGGCGGCCGAGGGTGTCGGGCTGGGCCAGTGGCAGAACAGGCCCGTCCCCGGACAGGACGTCTTCAAGGACCGCATCGGCTACGGCAAGGGCTGCCCATGGACATGCCCCTTCGGCCGTGGCGATGTTCACTACGATGGCGACGACTACCCGCTGACCATCGAGTTCATCGATGGCCACTCATACCTCACCGGCGTCTACCCGCCCAATGAGATACAACTGATGGAGCAGTACATTGATGGCTTCGCGAAAATCAGCGAGAATGCCCAGCGTGTCCTCGAGCTGGCAAAGGAATAGGTGATTGCATTGAAGCTGGGATTCATGATCTATTCACTGGGCCGGTCACTGGCCGATGGCACACTGACCGTCCCGGGAGCCTTCGCGCTGATGAAAGAGCTCGGCGTCGAGGGCGTTGACATCACCGGCGGCCACGTGGCCGCCCACACCACCGCGGAAGTCAAGCAGATGCTCGCCGACGCGGGCCTGGTGACCTCCGCTTACATCGGCGGGGCCAACCTCACCATGAGTGATGAGGCCCAGCGCGCCGAGGCCCTCGACGAGATCAGGGCGGTCATCGACACCGCGGCGGAGTACGAGACGGACAACCTGCTGGTCACCACCGGCGCTTGCGCCCAGGGCCAGGACAAGGCCGAGGGCCGCCGCAATGTCGCCGCCGGACTCGCACAGGTCCTGCCCCATGCCGAGGCCTGCGGCATCACCGTCTCCATCGAGGACTTCGGCAGCCCCCTGGCGCCCTACCAGACCTCCGACGAGTGCATGGAGACCTGCGAGCTGGCAGGGCCGGGCCTTAAGGTGACCTACGATTCGGGCAACATGGTCATGGGCGATGAGGACCCGGTCGAGTTCCTCCACGCGGTGAAGAGCCGCATGTCACACGCCCACGCCAAGGACTGGAAGCTCCTGCCCGCCGACGCCGACAAGGGTCTCACCTCCCGCGCGGGCAAGAAGTACATCGGCGAGGTGGTGGGGGATGGTGTGCTGGACTACCCGGCGATCATCGCCGCGCTCAAGGACATGGGCTATGAGGGCTTCTTGTCCTTCGAGTTCGAGGGAGCCACCGACCCCGTCGACGCCGCCCGCCGCGGTGTGGGCTACCTGCGGGAGCTGATGGAGGGGTAGGAGGATCGCCGAAGCGCAAGTAGTGCCATGAGGCACGGGCGGCAGACGCCCGTGCCTCATTCGTTGCGGGGGGCGGCCCATTGATCCCCGCCGCTCCGCGTCGCGGGGCCAGTGGCGCCCGAAGGTGAGAAGGCCTTTCGGGGCCCTGCGGCCTTTCCCTGACAGCACCCGCCTAACAGCAGACCTGGGCGTGCCGTGACTCCCTCTCCCAGTCACGCGAAGCGCGACGACCGGGAGAGGGAATGAGGCCGAGTTCAACTCGGACTCAGGGGTGAGGGGCCGTGTTCCGTTGGCCCCCTCACCCCTCCGCCTTCAGCCGCGCACCCATATTCCCCCACGGTGTGAACAGCGCCCAATGCAGCGGGTGGGCGTCCGGCCGCGCCGCAATCTGCTTCCGTGCCCCCAAGAGCGCCTCGCCCACCGTCTCGCCTTTCATCAGGCGCGTATAGAACCCCACACTCAAGAGCATCGAGGGCTTGTCATACACGGGGAAGGAGCTGGCGATCACCCCGCAAGCGCCCCGAGACAGGAACCCGTCCACCAGCCCCCTGTACGAGCCGCCCATGGGCACCGTCAGCCCTCCCAGGCAGCAGTTCAGGACCACGAGAGGCGTGCTCTCGAAGTCCCCCTGCGGCAGACCCCTGGCAGGGAGCATGTCCCTCTCCGCCAGGCACAGGTAGGCCTCCTGGTCGGTGAAGCCCCCGTGCCCGGTGTAGTGGACGATCCACGGATCGGCCTCCAGCCCCGCCAGGAACCGCCTCAAGCTCGCCTTGTTCTCGTTCCACGCGTGGCCGCCGGGCACCCGGGCGAATCGCTTGCCCAGCACCGTCTCAAGCTGCTTGCCCTCGGCCCGGCTGTAGCCCAGGTCATGCCCGTGGGTCTGCAGCGTGCCGTCCTCAAGGGTCACCGGCTCGGGCAGCCGGTGGCGGGGGTTTACGAACAGCATCATCTTGGGGTCGCCGGGGCCCGCAATGGTCGCGTCCTCGAGGGCCCGGGTGTAGCGCGCCAGGCCCGGCGTTCGCGGCAGCACCTGGGAAAGGCCGATGAAGCTCTCCGGCTCTCCCGTGGGACAAAGCAGCTCCAGGGGGATGTTGGTGGTGAGACGGTCGGGAGACAGGTAGATGGGCCTGTCCGCCTGGAACAGCGCCTGGGCCTCGGCGGGCATGGCCTCCCACAGGGCCTTCCCGCGCTTCAGGATCAACGCCACGGGGGCCAGGGCAAGAGACTTCATCTGCGCCAGGGTCGCCATGAGGTGGAACATCGACTCCGCCGCCTTGTTCCACGCCTCCGTGGCTGGGATGACCCGGGGGCGGTCCCGGTCAAGGGCGAGGAACACCGCCCCCTCAACGGTGCGCTGGATGGCCAGGTAGATGGCGTCTTGGGCCGCCGGGTGTCGCTGGAGGAAGCTCTGGGCCCCCTCCTGGAGCCAGTCGCTGTCTGCGGAGGCGGAGGGCCCTGGGGCTGCAGCCGGCACGGTCTCCCCAGGCAACTCCTCTCTCCCCGGCCCCAGTCCGGCCAACGCCTCACCCTGGCGCAGGCTCTCCATGGTCTGCAGCGCCCTGTCCGCGTCCCCCTGTAGGGAGGGGTCGGTCAGGGCGATGCGGTACGCGAAGGCGATCTCATCCTTGAAGGAGTAGAAGGTCTCGCCATCGCCCGCGGCCCGCAGCCAGTCTTCCATGCAGGAAACTGCCTCACGGGCCCGGGCGAAGGCCCCCTCGCGGTCTCCCTCCTCCCAGTCCAGCCCCGCGAGATTCGCGAGATAGGCCCCCCGAGCGGGGGAGTTCTCTGGAGCAAGGTGCAGGGCTTCGTGGTAGGCCTGTCGTCCAGCGGCCCTATCGTCCAGGTCACTCAGGGCAGTACCGAGGTTGTTGAGGGTCCTCGCGACGTCCGGGTTGAAAGCCGGTGGTTCGTGTTGTGCGAGTTGTCGGTACAGGTCTAGAGCTTCCTGGTAGGCGTCCCGTGCAGAGGCTCTGTCGCCGAGGTCCCTAAGGACATTGCCCAGGTTGCTGAGCGTCATCGCGACGTCAGGGTTGAGGGCTTGGTGCTCCTCGGCGGCGAGGCGGCGTCGTATGGCCAAGGCCTCGTCGAGAGCATCGCGTGCCCCGGCGAAGTCGCCGAGTTGGCGGAGCACCGTGCCGAAGTTGTTGAGGGTTCTTGCGACTGCCGCATCGAGTGCTGGGGCCCCCTGGACGGCCAACTGCCGGCAC
>Ga0272441_10003989_pt1 | contig 27335 bp, 26 predicted proteins | sample SSMProp6N_FD_193582 | JGI IMG/M metagenome (GOLD analysis project Ga0272441, IMG submission 193582) | Marine sediment archaeal communities from Little Sippewissett salt marsh, Falmouth, MA, United States - SSM-Prop-6N | ecosystem: Environmental > Aquatic > Marine > Wetlands > Sediment ... | reverse complement strand
GAAGACACGGTCGACGGCACGCCAGCGTCCGATGCGTTGTTTGACCGAATCGCGCCGGTCCATGGTTCAATCACAGCCAAACAGCGGGGCGTCATCGCGGGACTGCCCGTTGCTTCTGAAGTGTTTCGACGCATTGACGAGTCCATCGAGCTTGAGCTTTGCGTCGAAGACGGTGCCTATGTATTCCCTGGGACTGTCGTGGCGCGGGTGCACGGACCTGCACGAGGGGTTCTGGTCGCAGAGCGTACGGTACTCAACTTCCTCCAGCGCCTGTCTGGAATCGCAACACAGACTGCCAGAGCTGTCGAAGCCGTGGCGACAACTGGCGTTCGAATACGCGATACGAGAAAGACTGCACCTGGATCCAGGGCGCTGGACAAGTATGCAGTCCGTATCGGCGGAGGCCTGAATCACCGAACCACTCTCGGCGAGCTCGGGATGATCAAGGACACGCACATCGTCGCAGCGGGCGGAATCCCGCAAGCTGTTGTGCGATTCAGGGAACTCCATGCTGAGATCCCGTTGGAAGTCGAGATTCGCTCTCTCGAAGAGCTAGACCAACTGCTTGCAATCCCGCGATTGCCTGAACGTATCTTGCTCGACAATATGGGGCCCGAAGTGCTGCGTCAGGCTGTTGAACGAATCGCGGGTCGAGCCATCACCGAGGCCTCCGGTGGGATCACGATGGAGACAATCCGAGCCATCGCAACCACAGGAGTCGACGAAATCTCGATCGGAGCACTCACCCATTCCGTGCAGGCACTCGATCTCTCGATGTCCCTTGAGCTGCCATACGAGAAGCCTGCACATGTGACAACCACGACAGCTTCGAAAGCAACCCATGGGCCCAATGTAGATTCGGTGGCCGTGTTTGCCCATCACTATATGCCGGATGATGTTGTAGCACTGGCGGAGGTGGTTGGCGATTCCCTAGCCCTCGCACGTGCAGCCTGCACGCAAGAAGCTCAGACGATCGTGTTCTGTGGCGTTCGTTTCATGGGGGAGACCGCGGCCGCGCTCTGCCGCCCAGATCAGCGCGTGCTGATGCCGGTGCCGGAAGCCGGCTGCTTCCTCGCAGATTGCGCGGTCATCGACCAAATCGAAACCGCATGGACTTCGCTCGGAGAGATTTTAGATGTCTCCCAAGTCATACCCGTCACGTACGTGAACTCATCGATCGAACTCAAAGCGTTCTGTGGCAAAGCAAATGGCACGGTATGCACATCTGCGAATGCCGCGCATGCGCTTGCGTGGGCCCTAAGACGCGGTGAGCGCGCCTTCTTCTTCCCGGATCGACATCTAGCGACCAACACGGCGTTGTCGCTGGGTATTGATGCGGCGGCGATTCATACGTGGATTCCGGGAGGTGACAACGGCCAAGCGGCATTCTCACGAGTCGTTGTCTGGCCAGGTGCCTGCAACGTGCATCAACGCTTCCGCCCAGATCACGTGGAGGCAATCCGGCAAGCCAGCCCTGAGGCAAGCGTCATCGTGCATCCAGAGTGCCCAGCAAGCGTGGTCTCCCTCGCAGATGAGAGTGGATCGACAAGCCGTATCATCAGCTTCATTGAGGCACTCCCGCCAGGAGCGACTGTCGCTGTGGGAACCGAGGCTAGCCTCGTACATCGCCTGCAGCGCAAGCACCCTGACAAATGCATTCTCTGCCTCGCCGATGTCCCCCCATACTGCAGATCGATGCAACGCACAACCCGAGCCGATGTGCTGCAGACTCTCCAGGAGATCGCGGCAGGAGATCAGTCAAGCCGAGAGATCCGGGTGTCTGGCGATGAAGCGACTTGGGCGACGCGAGCGTTGGACCGAATGCTCAGTCTGGGATAGATCACGCGAACCGGCGAAACAGCCCCAGAGACGCCATCGCGAGGAACGAACCGAGCCAGACACACCGATCGAGGTCACCCTCTCTCACAGTTGTTTGCTGCAACTACTAAGTGCATCCGGGTCCTGCGCCGGCCATTCCTCGCCTGGCGTTCAATCATCGATTCGCAGCTTCAGCTAGCCGAAGCGTCCCTGAAGATAGTCGGCAACGCGATCGTCCTGCGGATCCGCGAATACTTTCGTCGTGGGACCAAACTCCGCCAGCTCCCCGTCAGCCAGGAACACGGCCACGTTGTCCGAGACCCGTCCTGCCTGCTGGAGGTTGTGGGTCACGATCAACACGGTGAGTTCCTCAGCCAGCTCCCTCGCCGTTTGCTCGATGCGGTCACTTGCTCTGGGGTCCAGCGCCGAGCACGGCTCGTCCATGAGCAGAATCTTCGGGAACACGGCCAACGCACGGGCGATGCATAGCCTTTGCTGCTGTCCACCTGAGAGAGCAAATGCACTGTCCTTGAGGCGATCCTTGACCTCGTCCCACAATGCAGAGCGATGCAGAGACTCCTCAACGATCTCCATGAGCTTGCGCTTGTTGCGCATTCCGTGGATGCGTGGACCGTAGGCGATATTGTCGAAGATGGATTTGGGGAATGGATTGGGGCGCTGGAACACCATTCCGATCTTGTGTCTCAGAATCACAGGATCCGTCTTGAGGAGATCCTCACCTTCGAACAGGATCGAGCCAGTTGCCTTGGCCCCAGGGATGATCTCGTACATGCGGTTCAGCGTTCGGAGGAACGTGCTCTTTCCGCATCCAGATGGCCCCATGAAGGCAGTCACACCATCTTGCGGGATCCTGATCGTGACATCCTGGAGTGCCTGCTTCTTCGAGTAGTAGAAGTCCAAGTTCTGGACATCGATGATCGTCTCGCCATAAAACTGGCGCTTGACCCATTCCTTCGTCTCTACCATGGTGTCTTCCCTTGGAGCCATCGTCTCTTGCGTCAGGAGGTCGTCGGCCTCCCTAAGGTCCTCTACCATGCCTTCTTCCTCCTCACGCGGGTGCGCCAAATAATGGCGGTCAGATTCAAGAGCGTTACGACGACCATCAGGACGAAGACGGTGCCGTACTGGATATGTCTTGTCTCGTTGTAATGCTGGCTGATCTTGATCAGGCCAAACAGGTGATACGGAAGTGTTCCCACCTTCTCAAATAGGGAGTGCGGCCAGGGATTGGTCATCATAAATGCCGTTGCTGTGAACATGATCGGCGCCGTTTCTCCGATCGCCCGCGCCATTCCGAGAACTGAGCCTGTCAGGATTCCCGGGATCGCGGTCGGCAACACGACCGTTCGGATCATGTACCAGCGCGTCGCGCCAAGCGCCAATGAGCCTTCGCGGAACGAACGCGGTACTGCGCGCAATGCCTCTTCAGATGCTCGAATCAGAATGGGCAGCGACAGCATGGCCAGCGTGCACATGCCCGCAAGCAGCGATACCCCGAAGCCCAAGGCAATCACAAAGAGCCCAAGGCCAACAAGACCAAAGACGATGGAGGGAACGCCGGCCAATGTGTTCACGCCGACGCGAATGGCGCGCAGCCACCATCCTTTCCAAGCGTACTCGGAGAGCCAGATGGCCGATCCGAGGGCAAACGGCATGGCGACCAACAGCGCGCCGCCGGTCATGTAGATCGATCCAAGGATCATCGGCGCAATGCCGCCCTCTCGGGCGAGGTTCTTTGGCGCCGTGGTCAAGAACTCCCAACTGATGGCTGAGGCACCTTGGCTAATGACCCAGTAGAGGATGAGCGCCAGGAAGAAGAACCCGAACAGCGAGCCGACTCCCAAGAGCGTGAAGGCCATCCATTGGGTCGAGGTCCGCTTCTTGCGCCCTTGAATCAGGTCCAGCTCTTTCCTGATCTCAGTTTGGTCGTTGCCCATCTAGCCCTCCCGAATCCCTTGGCGCCTCAGCAAGCGCACGTGAAACCACTCAGCTGTCCAATTCATGACAAGCGCGATCGCGAGGAGCATCACGCCCAGCGCAAACAGCGCGTGGTAGTGCGCCGAGTAGTGGACGGATTCCGCCATGTCGAGGGCGATGCCCGCCGTCAACGGCCGGATCGAGTCAAAAAGATTCCAAGAGAGGAAAGCACTGTTGCCCGCGACCAGCAGCACGGCCATCGTCTCTCCCACCGCGCGCCCCATGCCAAGGATCGCGGCACCGATAATGCCTGACGAAGCCGAGGGGATGAGCGTTCGCCAGATCGTCTGCCACTTGGTCGCACCGAGCGCCAGCGAGGCCTCACGGTACGTGTTCGGCACCGCGTGAAGCGCATCCTCCGCCAGACTAGCGATCGTCGGAAGGGCCATAATGCTCAGGATCAACGCGGCCGAGAACCCGTTCTGACCGCTCACCACATTGAAGTTCACGCGCACCCATGGCGCGATCACAATCAAACCGAAGAAGCCGTAGACAATCGAGGGAACCGCTGCCAGGAGTTCAAGCACCGTCTTGAAAATGTCCTTGATCCACCTGGGTCCCACTTCCCCGACAAAGACAGCCGCACTCAAGCCAAACGGAACCGCCATTCCGATTGCGGAGATGGTGATCAATGCTGTCGCGACGATCATGGGAATCATGCCGAAGAACTGGTGCTTGTAACTCGCCGGGCTCCACCTTGAGGTGAATAGGTCCGCGATTCTCGTGTGCGTGTAGTGCTCTCCCCACTTGGTGACCGTTGACAGTTCCTCGGGGACGATCTTCAGCTTCCCTACGAATGGAGCGGCCTGGGCCACGATGAAGTAGAGGATCGTGCCGAGCGCCACCAGGGAGACCAGAGCCAAAGCGAAGAAGATGTAGCGATCGATGTTCCGGTTCTTCATGCGGATCTTCAGATCCGGGTGTCCATGCGCATTCCTCGTCAACGTGTGCCTCCCCGCGCCTCCATCTCCATACAGAAGTTATCCATTATGAAGAATCCCTTCAAGTATAGACATCGGCGCCCAGTTATCAAAATCGGTCACTTCCTGAGTAGGCGTGGCTGGCCGCATCTTCCGATCCGGCCAGCCGATCTAGTGGTTCTTATCCTGCAAGGTCCGAAACACTCGAACTCACGAGAGCTCCAGTGTCGGCTGCTGCCTCAACGGGAACGTTGGAGCAGCAACCGTGAAGTTGACGTATGGATCCGGTGCCAAAGCCTCCCCAGATGATTGCCGCTGCAATGGCCAGCGTAAGAGCGATCCATCCGATCTGGGGGTCGTCGCTTCTCGTGACACCGCCCGACTCCTGCATTCCTTGGCTTCTCAGATACCGACCCCCCTTCTTGCGAAGAGGGGTCGGCTTGTAGACGTCTCCGTTCACGACGTGAACAAGCATGTCCGTACTAGAACCCCATGTCCGAGCAGTCGCATTCGCAAGGCCACACGGGGATGAACTTCTCAGCCAGCGTGGCACAGCCGCCGACGCGGCCCATGAAGGCGTCTACGACGGTAGCAACGTCGCCCGTCGGCAGCCCGTTCGTAGAGATGAACAGCGCGCGGCCGATCGGATACGCGGACGAGGCAAGCGCAATGCCGTCAACAGTCAGAACCTTGACGCCTTCCTGGAAGGCGAGGCCGACGTAACCGATGGCATTGGCGTTGTTGGCGACGAGTTCCTGCATCTCAGGGTTGCCGGCAACGACGGTCACCTGGGTGCCCGTGTAGTCGGCATCGTCAAGGACGATCTCGGTCCAGACGCCGTAGGTACCGGACGACGTGTCGCGGGAACCGAAGAGGATGGGTTCGTTGCTTCCGCCAAGCTCGCTCCAGTTCGTGATGGTGCCCATCCAGATGCCGTAGAGGTCTTCCATCGTAATGTTCGTGATCGGGTTCGCTTCATTGACAACGACGACGATTTTGTCGCGGGCGACCGTGTAGATGACCGGGAACACGCCGTTCTCGACAGCTTGACCGAACTCCGGGTTCTTCATCGGGCGGCTGTGCATCGCGATGTCGGTCGTGCCATTGATGAGCGCGGCAACGCCGGTACCCGAACCAGTGGCCTCGATATTGATAACGATGCTCGGATCGTTGGCCATGAACCACTGCTGAATCAGCGTGGCAATTGGGCCAACGGTCGTTGAACCGTTAATCTGGACTTCACCAGCGATCGCGGCAAAACTGAACAGCGACAGCGCAATCAAACCAACAAGCAGCATTCGTGCGTTCTTCACGTGTACCACCCTCCTGGGTGTATATATTTGATGTCTTAACTATATAGTTACGTCCTTAGATATGCAAATCGCGCAAGAACGCGAATGATCCCGCTTTTGGCAATCGGAGCGATTTGGCCGAACCGTGCACAGTGCATGAGGAGACGTATAGCTCTTTTCTAAACAGCGCTTTCGCGATCCGCAGTATCCGCGACTTCTCCGAGGAGACATCGGTCTCCTGCTTGGTGCGGTCATCTGCGCACTCCGTTTGGCTCGAAGCCTCACCCGTACTAAGCTGTGTGCCTGAGAAAGGAGAGAGGATTCATGAGCAAGACGCTTGAGCAAGTCAAAACAGAGGTGTGGTCTCATTTCCAGACCATGCAGCCGGCGTACCTTGCTACTGCCGAAGGTGACCAACCACGCGTACGCCCGATTACGCTGCTGGATATCGATGAGAAGTTCTGGATCGCGACAAGTCCGCGAAGCGGCAAGGCAAGGCAGATCCGCAGGAATCCGAATGTCGAGTTCTGCGTTCCGTTGGAGGATGACAAAGGCAATGGATACATCCGCGTCAGCGGTGTCGCGTCGATGATCCAGGACAAGGAGACGCTCACCAACATCGGAGCGCGCATCCCATTCCTTGCACAGCATTGGTCTGGCATCGACGATCCGGACTTCTGTTTGCTGCGCATCACACGGGTCGAGGTCGAATACATGGCGCCGGGTACGATGGAGGCTCGAACGTTCATCGTCTAGGGGCACCTACCTTGGATTGGGGCCTTTGGGCACTACTTGGAAATTTGACCAACAAGTGCTAAAATGCAGCTCGGTAATGTGGAAGCGGCGAGCCTCCCAGGCTATCGGTGCGGTGGGAAAACCAAGTGGAGGTCGCCGTTTTCCCTTTTCTCTTCGTAGACGGCAAGCCCCGAGCCAAGTATCTTCGGCGTGCGGGAAACCTTCTTTGCCCAGCCCTTCCGCGTAGCAATCTCTAGGAATCTGCTTGTTTCACTGTCTGTGGCACTCCCTTGGCGTTGTGTCTGACGTGGAGGTGGACGTCCTGCGATCGCATTCTCCCGGTAGCTATCAGCGTACCAGGCCCTTCAAACGATGGATCAGAGCTTCGCCCAAGCTGTGTCTTCGCAGACCCATCCACGCCACTTGAGTGGTCCGGCAATCAACGGATCCTGGCGCCGGCTTTGGCGATATCTGGAAACCCGTGGTTCGTTGATCTTCCACATCGCCGCGCCGTTCAAGAACGGTTCCGAAGCGCATCTCTTGACACGTTCGTTCGGGAACGTGTTTCGACAGCGCGCATCTTCATCCAACCTCTTCCTCATCCGTGACAACGTTTATATCGCAATCGGAATGCGGTATAATGCTCGCCAATATGAAGACCGCAAAGCGTTGGCACCTTGGCGAGATCGAACACGCCCTGGGACCGCTTTGTGTCTTCCAGATGATCGTCGGGTAGGTCGTGCACGCACGCGTGAAGCGCAGGACGACCCGACAAGAAGACGCAGGCAACTGCCTGCGCTTTTTCTTTGTTCCTGTACGGCAGGAGCACGAAATCGCCAGGAGGTGAGATGGATGGTAACGAAAAACCGACCAAGCAAGCTCAGAACACGACGATCGCGCTGGAAGCAGATGTTCGATGCCGGCCGCGTCCCGCCGACGTGGCGCCGACGGCTCATGGCCGGTGTTGCCATCTGTACGGGCGTTACCACATTGGCCCGCAATGCTCATCGAAAGGACTCGAAGGGAGGAAGCGACGATGACTCATCATGAAGCTCGTTGGATAAGGATTCTGGTTCAGGATAGCGCTGGTGATCCATCCTCGGTTCGCGAAGGCCGTGTAAGGCTTCCTCTGGATGCCTCGGTGAGCGACTTACTTGAGGCACTCCGCCGGACGGAGTCACCACTCTACCATGATGTTCGGTTGAGGATACTAAGACTCTCAGGTGAGGTCCTTGCGTTTGGAAAGGGAAGTCCTCAATTGGTCGCCATCCGCGAGGCCCTTGCTTCCGGTGGCCCGGTTATGATTCCAACCATTCAAGAAGAGGAGCCATCGCTGGAATCCTCACTACGCGCCTAGTGCGCCTTGGGGTCGGGCTCAAGCCCGGCCCCATACCTCATTCCTGTGGGAACGACGTCTTCCCGGACAATCCATGGATCTCAATACGGACAATCGGCATGTCTGTGGGAAGTGTCTCCGGAAGATGCAACTCACGTGCTGCGCCAGCCTGACGCATGAGTGCCTCCATCGCAAGTCGTCGCTCCGTCTCGTCTACAACAACAGCCGCCATGCCATAGCCAATCACCGACTCGTACTGGGTGGTCCAATCGCAAGCTCTCTCCCCAGTCACCAGTGCAATACGTCCTTCGACTTCAAAGCAAACCCGCGGATTCGCGCGCAGCAAATCGAGCTTCTTGCCTTCGCTTGCACAATGAAAATACAGCCGATCCTTATGGAGTCCGTAATTCAGCGGCACAAGGTACGGCCACTCTCCATCGCACATGGCAAGTCGGCAAACCATGGCACGCTCGAGGATTGCGCGCACCGCTGCAGGATTGCTGATCTCTCGATCCTGTCTTTGCATGGAGCGTTGCCCCGGATGGTCCGATTTCATCATCACGCGCCACCTCGTGCCGCATCCAATCTCGTCTTGGCTTCGGGCACGAACTCGAAGAACGTGGTCAGTTTCTCGCACGCGTAGTCGCTGCACGCCGAGCAGTTCTCGACGCCGCGTTCGGATCCGCAGGCGCGAATCTCGCATACCGCGCAGTGCGACATCCACGGGCCCGCTGTCGAGTGACAGCCGTCGCATTCGCAGTCGTCTGCCGTCAGCTCCGCGTTGTACTCGGCACTCCAGGTCTTCGCGAGTTCCACGAGCGCGTTCCTGTCGGCGGCCTTCGTGGCCACATACGCGGGGCAATCCGCGCAGATCAATCCACAAGTCGCAATCTTGGATTCCATCGATGCACCTCCTGTCGTTCGTTCAGCCTTCGTCCGTAGAGCATATCGCCACACGCGTGCACAGACATCGTGGCGCGCGGGAAGCGCTCGTGCAGCTGGCGGCGAAATCGCACTTCGCTATACTCTGACGGAATCGGGGGCTCCGTGCCGCAAAGGCACGAAGGGAGAGTCATGGCCTACAACTACGATCTCGGCGTCATCGGCCTCGGTCCTGCCGGCATGGCCGTTTCGATCATGGCGTCGCATATGGGACTCCGGGTGTTGGGCGTCGAGCAGCGCGCACTCGGCGGTGAGTGCATGAACGTCGGCTGCATTCCAAGCAAGAGCTTGCTCAAGATGGCCGAACTGCGGCACCAATACACGCGCGCCTCCGAATTCGGACTTGCTCCCCTTGCAGAACCTCCGGCGGTGGAGAACCCGTTTGATCTCGTCGCAAAGCACATCCAGTTCATCAACGAGCGCAAGACCAAGAAGATGTTCGAGAAAGTGGATTTGCAGCTTGGCAAGGGTCCGGCCTCGTTCATCGACCCGCACACGATCCGTGTCGAAGCGCGCAACTATACAGCGAAGCGATTCTTCGTATGCACGGGAACCCAGCCTGCAATTCCACCGATTCGCGGACTCGACACTGTCGACTATCTCACAAACGAGACCATCTTCTCGCTGGAATCGGTGCCGGAGAGCCTGCTGATCATCGGCGGCGGCGCGATTGGCTGCGAGATGGCCCAGGCATTTCGCAGACTGGGCTCGCGCGTCACCATCCTGCACCTGGATGCACATCTTCTTCCACACGGGGATTGGGACGCAGGAAGACTGCTCGAAGAAGCGTTCGAACGCGAAGGAATCGCCGTTTATCATGGGCGAGGGATCCGATCCGTCCAACAGGAAGGCAATGCCATCGTGCTGCAAACCGATCACAATGAGACCTTCCGAGGGCAGAAGCTACTCGTGGCGGCAGGCCGGGCACATGACTTCAGTGCGCTCCAACTCGAGAATGCGGGGATCGAGTTCTCGGAGCGTGGGATCCGTGTAGACGGACGTTTGCGAACGACATGCAAGAACATCTATGCTCCCGGAGACTGCAATGGCGCGTATCTGTTCTCTCATGCGGCCATGCATCAGGGCATGCTTGCGTTGATGAATGCCATTGCGCCGTGGCCGATGCACTTCAACTATACGCGCTATGTCGTTCCGTGGACCGTGTTCACAGATCCGCAAGTTGCACACGTTGGGTGGTTGGAGCGAGATCTCAAGGAGAACGACGTTCCGTACGAGATCCACGAGGAGAGGTATGAGGACTACGGCGCGGCCATTGCAGAGGGCATCGGTGTGGGATCGGTGAAGGCCTATGTCAGCCGGACAGGCAAGATCTATGGTGTTCGCATTGTCGGTCGCGGAGCTGGCGAGATGGTCAACGAGTGGGGATTGGCAATCCAGAACAAGGTTCGTCTCCACAAGATCATGTTCCTCCAGCACGCCTTCCCCTCGATGTCTTTCCTCACCAAGCGCGTGTCCGAACGGTGGATGATGCAGCGTATGGAGAATCCGCTACTCAGATCGCTCGTTCGTTGGCTCTACTAGGGGACGCCGGGAGACGTGCCGGCGGCCTGCTCCAAACCTGTTTCCATGGCAACGTGGGCAACAGGAGCGAAGCAACAGGATGCGCTCTCATGTCGCCGTGGGGGAACTGGCATTGAAACGGGGTTGCCGCTCCGATATCATTCGCAAGTCTGTTCATGGGTTTGAACATCAGGAGGTGCGTATTCTTCGTGGATCAGCAGGATCGAAGACTACCCAAGAGAGTAAACGGAGCCATTCACGCCATCGGTCGACGTAAGGCCGCCACGGCGAGAGTGTACCTTTCTGAAGGGGATGGAACGTTGACAATCAACGGGCGTCCTGCGGACGCCTATTTCTCCCCGTATTTGAATGCTGCGGAGTACCTGGACAAGAACTTGAACCAGCCGTTCCATATTACGGGTACTGCAGGCAAGTATGACGTCAAGGCTCGCGTGCGTGGCGGCGGCTTCACTGGACAGCTCGAAGCTGTACGGCTGGGCATTGCCCGCGCACTTGTCGGCGTAACGGAAGAATACAAGACTCCGTTGCGCAAGGCCGGTTTGCTGTCGCGAGACGCACGTGAGGTCGAACGAAAGAAGATCAATCGCCGCAAGGCGCGAAAGAGCGAGCAGTACTCCAAGCGCTAGGCGCGAGCGGAGGATCCCATGAAAGAGGGAATTCACCCCGAAGTACAGACTGCCAAGATCCGTTGTGGTTGCGGTGCGGAATTCGAAACCGTATCCACGGTTGCGGACATGCAGGTCGACATTTGCTCGAAGTGCCACCCGTTCTATACGGGTGAGGAGCGATTCGTTGATACGGAGGGACGCGTCGAACGGTTCAACCGCAAGTACGCCACTTCGGAGAAGGAAGCGTAAGTGAAGCCGCCCGTCGGCGGACAGGCGATTATCGAAGGCGTGATGATGCAGAACGGCGATCGCATTGCGGTCGCTGTTCGCCGTCAGGCCGACGGAGAAATCATTGTCCGGCCGTTGCCTGCGAGATTCCGGTTCAAGAAACTGGGCAAGATCCCGTTCTTGCGCGGGCTGTTCCGCATGTACGACATGATGTCGCTCGGTTTGCGCGCGCTGAATCTCTCTGCGCAGATCGCGTTCCCGGAAGAAGAGCAGATGGGCAAGGGCGGCACCTTCGCGACCTTCTCGGTCGCGATTCTGGTCGCAATCGGCGCGTTTGTCGTCCTCCCACTGTATCTCACGAACAACATCCCGGGCCTCCAGTTGGGCAACTCCATCGCATATGCACTTGTCGAAGGGCTGATCCGGTTGTCGTTCTTCTTTGTCTACCTCTGGCTCATCTCGCGCATGAGAGACATTCGAAGGGTGTTCCAGTACCACGGTGCTGAACACAAAGTCGTCTACACCTACGAAGCCGACGAGCCGGTGACCGTTGAAAATGCGCGGAAATACACAACACTCCATCCACGCTGCGGAACTGCATTTCTGATGACAGTCTTCGTGATTGCGATCCTTGTGTTCTCTCTGGCTGGCAGCCCGGGGTTCTGGCTTCGAATCGCTTCGCGATTGGTGTTGCTCCCTGTGGTCGCGGGGATCTCTTACGAGATCCTGCGGTTCTCCGGACGGAACATCGATCGATGGTGGGTACGCTGGCTCGCCCAGCCCGGTCTCTGGCTCCAGAAGCTGACGACAAAGGAGCCCGATGAAGACATGATCGAGGTCGCCATTGCAGCTCTCCAGGCCGTGATCGATCAGCCCGTGCGCCCAATCGCAGACTCAATTGCTGCAGAAGCCCCAACCGCCGCTTCGGACTAGTTACCGTCCAGACCAAGCCCCATCCCCGGCTCAGGCCGTAGCGAGAGTGGATGTTGCTCGCCGAGGATTCGGTGTCTGAAGGCACCTGCCGCAGCAATCATGGCTGCGTTGTCCGTGCAAAGCGAACGCGGAGGGAAGTGCACCGAGATGCCGTGCTCACCGCCTGCTTTGGCGAGCGCCTCTCGCAGATGAAGATTTGCCGCAACGCCTCCACTGATTACAAGCCGCTTGCGGTGAAATCGGCGCGTCGCATTGATCGACTTCTTTGTGAGGATCTCCACGACACTCGCAAGAACAGAAGCTGCAATATCCTCCTGCTTCTCGCGCGGATGTTTGCGAAGGTGATACACGACGGAGGTCTTCAGCCCCGAGAAGCTGAAATCGAAGCCTGGAGAGCCGATCATCGGCCGAGGAAACCGTACGATCTTCGGATCGCCCAGCATCGCCAGACGATCGATCTCCGCGCCCGCCGGGTAACCAATGCCCATCATCTTTCCAATCTTGTCGAGTGCCTCGCCGGCGGCATCATCCACCGTCATGCCGACCAGCTGGTACTCCCCGTATTGCGGGACATCGATCAAGCTCGTGTGTCCTCCGGAGACGACAAGCGCCATGAAAGGCGGCGTTGCATCGGGCTCCGCCAAACGGTGTGCAAAGATGTGGCCCTCCAAATGGTTGACACCGATAAACGGAACGCCCAAGCCAAAGGCCATCCCCTTGCCGTGAGAAAGCCCAACAAGAAGCGGCCCAACAAGCCCGGGGCCGTACGTAGACGCAATGAGAGATAAGTCATCAACCTGGATGCTCGCCTTCTTAAGCGCCTGATCGACAAGCAATGGCAACTTCACAACGTGATTTCTGGAGGCAACTTCAGGAACCACGCCACCGTATTGCGCGTGAATCTCCGCTTGTGAGTACACAAGACTCGCCAGAAGCTCAGTCTCCCTGTGCAGGATGGAAACCGCGGTTTCGTCACAGGATGTCTCGATACCAAGTGTGAGAAATCGATCGGGACTCACTGGATGTGCTCCTGCTTGAGGACGCCGATATAAGGGAGGTTGCGATACAACCCTGCATAGTCCATGCCGTACCCGACGATGAACTCGTCCTGCTGCAATGCGAATCCTGCGTAGTCAATCGCTGTGTCGACCTCTCGGCGTGCCGCCTTGTCGATCAACGTGCAAACACGGAACGATGCTGGCTTTCGCGCTTGAAAGCTTCGGCGCAGGTACTCGATGGTGTGCCCCGTATCGATGATGTCCTCAATCAGCAAGACATCGCGTCCTTCGATCGGCTCCTCCAGATCTTTCACAAGACGAACCGCACCAGGTGCCGTGCCATCGCCGTACGAAGACACGCTAATGAGATCGAATTCAACCGGAATCGGGAACTGCCGCAACAGGTCCGTCATGAATACAAGGGCTCCACGAAGCACACTCACAAAGAGCAGCGGTCGTTTCTCTGGATCGCGTGCCCAATCGCCGCCGGCGAAATCCGCATAGATCTGCGCCGCAAGCACCTCGACGCGTTGCTGGATCTCCGATGCGGAAAACAGGATCCGACTCATGCGACTCTCGAGCTGTACAAGTGACATTTCAGCCTCTCTCCATGCCTTCCGTTGCGTGTCCCGGATCCGGGTTGCTGCGTTCGATGATGCCGTCGTTTCACACATCCGGCAGCCGTACCGGTGAAATCACGAACCTGGAGGCGCTAGCGCTCCGATCTCGATCCAGCACCATCCAGGGCCACGATTATATCGATGCGGCGGAGTTGGACAAAGCCGAGCCTGTCAGGCAAACCGGCTACGGAGCAAACAGCTTCTGTTTCTTGCGGCGAAGTCGATTCGCATTGCCGATCACATTGACCGAGGAAAGCGCCATCGCAACTTCTGCCATCAGTGGATGAAGCAATCCGAACATGGCGAAGGGGATCGCAAACAGGTTGTAGACGAACGCCCAGAAGAGGTTCTGGCGAATCTTCCGGAAGGTTTCGCGAGACAGGCGAATGCTCCGAACGATAGCATCCAATTCACCGGAGACGATCGTCACATCTGCTGCCTCGATCGCGACATCTGTACCGGTCCCAATCGCGATGCCGACATCCGCTGCCGTAAGCGCGGGGGCATCGTTGATCCCATCCCCAACCATCACGACAACGCCGTCCTTGGCCCTCAATTGCTGGATCGCATCGAGCTTCTCTCCAGGGCGCACCTCCGCAATAACCGTGTCGATGCCAACGGATGCAGCAACGGCGCGTGCCGTAAATTGCGAATCCCCAGTCAGCATGACCGGGCGCATGCCTAGCGATCGAAGATCGGCAATGGCTTGCGCACCTTCGGGCTTGATGCGGTCCGCAACGGCAATCAGCCCCAGAAGCCCAACACCCACTTCTGCAATGCCGACCACCGTCTTCGCCTCCTCGGAAAGCCGAGTCCATTCTTCAGAAAGAGAACCGGTCTGGATTCCAAGTTCGCTGAGCCACATGCGCGTCCCCGCAACGAGTACGCGTCCAGAGACCTCCCCACGAACGCCTTTCCCCGCGACAGCCTCAAAGCCTTCTACGTTTCGCAGGGCAAGCAGACGATCTTCACAAGCAGCCACGATTGCCCGACCAATCGGATGCTCTGAGCCGCTCTCCAAGCTTCCCAGAAGCCCGAGCAGTTCCGTCTCGGGTTGCGACAAACTCATGATGTCGGTGATACCCGGAGATCCGACAGTGAGCGTTCCCGTCTTGTCGAATACCACGGTCTTCGCCTCGCGAAGCAATTGGATGGCCGCTCCGGTCCGGAACAGGATGCCCATCTCGCTTCCCAGCCCTGTGCCGACCATGAGTGCGGTCGGTGTGGCCAATCCGAGCGCACAGGGGCAGGCGATCACGAGCACGGCAATCGCCGCGAACAATGCACGTGCGAGCACGGAGACCTCCGCAGGAACCCAAGGTAGAACATGCGCGAGCCATTCCGCCACAACTCCCAACGGGCCCGGGAAGAGCATCCAGGCGGCGAAAGTCAGCAGCGCAATGCCGAGAATGAGCGGTACAAACACACGGATTACGCGATCCGCAAACGCTTGGATCGGAACCTTCGTGAGTTGCACGTGTTCCATCATGCGGACAATCTGTGCCAAGAACGTCGCTTCTCCGATTTCGGTTGCACGAATCGTCAATCGTCCGGCGCCATTGGCCGTCGCCCCAATGACAGCATCGCCGACCGCTTTACGAACTGGGCTTGATTCCCCGGTCGCCAGAGCCTCATCGACGTAGCTCTCCCCCGATTCAACGATGCCATCGGTCGGGATCTTCTCTCCAGGTCGAACGATCATCAGGTCCCCCACGCGCAGTTCGCCAATCGGGATGGCTACCTCCATCTCGTCTCGAAGCACGGCGGCCTTCTTGGCCCCCATCGAGAGGAGCCGGTGGATCGCCTGCGAAGCTCGGCCCTTTGCGCGTGCCTCGAACCAACGCCCGGTCAAATGGATGGCCATGATCATCGCCGACATGCCGGCGTAGTTGGGCATGTGCGGAATCCATCCCAAGGTTCCTAGCCAAGCCAGGATCCCCGTGCCAAGAGCGACGGTAGCTCCAAGAGCGATCAGTGAGTCCATGTTCGGAGAGCGCTTGATCAGATGGCGAAACCCTGCATGAAGCGTCGTCTTGCCCGCAATGAACACTGCGGGAGCGGCAAGCAGCGTCATCGCAACATGAAACAGCTGCGCATTCGGCCACGTCACCCCAAAGAACATCTCCGGGACCATCCAGACGATGATCGGAAGGGCAAACCACCATGCCATACGCATCTTGCGGAGCGCACTGCCCAATTGCTTGAGGTCTCTTGAAACGACTTCGTCTCCACGCGTTCTGCGATCTGCTGAGCATGCAAGAACATCGAATCCTGCATTCCGAATTGCCTGCAAGAGATCCTCTTCGGACGCGTGCCCCAGCACGGACACGTGTGCCATGCCGGTTGAGAGGTTCACAGCGACGTCCCGCACTCCTGAGATGGCCGCGAGCGCTCGCTCGACATTGGCAGCGCATCCGGTGCAGGTCATGCCATGCACTGCAAGTTGGATGGTCTTCATCTCAGGCTGGGAGACTGTGGCACGGAAGCCCGCATCCGCAACGGCACGAGCCAACGATTCCACTGCGGTCTCTCCGTCATGACTGACGAGCGCCTGGTTCGCAAGCAGATTCACCTGCGCATGCGTTACGCCGGGCACCGATTCCAGGGTGTGCTGAACGGCCTGCGCACAGGATGCGCAGTGCATGCCCTCAACCGTGAACACGCTCTTCTTCTGTTCCAAAGACGACTCCTTCAATCTTTACCTTTGAGTCAAGAATAGTACCGCAAGTCGATGAAGGATTCGTATTGCTGCTGTGAAAGAGAAGCGGAGCCCGGAGACTCCGCTCTTCCGCAAACGCGCCTATGCGAGAAGGCCGAACGGCCTTCTGTGCTCGTACTTATGCGCTCGTCACTAGCAGATCCCGCCGCACCACCATCCGGAAAACGCGACAACCCAGAAGGCCCAGAAGAAAGACACCAGCAACCACGCCGTAATGCACATACCGCACCTCCCGGAAGACATACACCGAAACGTTCGTTTCGTTTCAAGAGCGCAAGCGATCGTGCGTGAAGTTGCGGATCTTGGTCAGATCGGCTCCGTGCATCATCGCAGGTTTCTCGATCGTTCTCTCGGGTTGCCAACCCGCAGCTTCTGGAGTAGGTTGAACGTGCAACGGGAGGAGATCAAATGACCGAACGCAAACTCGATCCGACCGAGGCACATCGGCACTTCTCGGTGGGTTGCTTCAATGCGGCATGGGATCTGATGGACAAGGTAGATCGTACTCCGCAGGAGGAGGAGGAAATGCTGCAGCGCAGCATCGCCTCCCTATGGCACTGGGCACAGCGGGACGACTGCACTGCGCAGAACCTTTCCATTGGGTACTGGCAAGTTGCGCGTATCCAGGCGCTTCTCGGCCGTGCGGATGAGGCAAGACGCTATGGGCAACTCTGCCTCGAAGCCAGCGTCGGTGACGAGATTGCCCCATTTGCCAAGGCCTACGCCTACGAGGCGCTCGCACGCGCCGAAGCTGTTGCGGGAGACACCGTCAAGCGTGATAAGTACGTTTCGGAAGTTCAAGCAGTGCTTCGAGGAATTACAGACGAAGAGACCCGCAAGATGCTGCTTGACGACTTGGCAACCATCCCCTAGTGCAGGACCATCCGTTGTGTTCAGCGACGGTGGATGAGGTGGCCCAGCAACGGGGTCGAGATCTCGATGGCCCCTTCGGGACACAGCTCCTGACAACAGTAGCACCGGATGCATCGCGAGTAATCGTGCACCGGAGGATGAGCTCTTCCTGCACCGCGGAACTCGATCGCCTTGGGGGACACAGGACAAACCGAGACACAGGTTCCACACTTCGTGCATTTCGACTCGCGGATGTAGGGTTTGGGGACGACAAATCGCCTCATCAAGCGGCTCGCCCGCCCCGGTTCCTCGGTCGTCGAGAGCTTGCTTCGATTCACTTTGAAGTCTCGCTGCACGAATGACTCAAGTGGATCGCCAACATACTGGATTCCATCCTTCCGGCCGAGCCCGAACTGGACACCATAGGTGATGGGAAGCACGAGTGACGGATCCAAATTGACGATGCGGCACACGGTAGCGTCAATCGCTACCGGGTCTTGAGAGAACAGAAGCACGTCCATTTTTCTCGGCGTTCCGTTTCTCGGACCGTTGCCTTCCATCGCTTGAATGCCGTCCATCACAAACAGCCGCGGTGCAAGATAACGATTCAGGTCAACAAGCATCTGTGAGAAAGCATCGACCATCGGGAGACGAGCATGGAACTCCGCCTTGAGCGTACCGGGGATACAGCCGAACTGGTTCTTGATCGCTCCGGTGATCCGGGTCAGGCCGTGCGTCTTCAACTTGGAAAGCGAGACGATTCCATCAGCGGCCAAGACCCCACGCGCAATCGTGAACTGCTTGTTCTGCATCCCTTCCGGGAACGACACGACATCTCCGTGGCTGAAGTCCGCGCAAGGGATGCCGAGTTCCCGGGCAACCGAGAGGAGCCCAGCACGCTGGGCAGCCATTTCAGGTTTCCCGAATCCGGGTGAGTCACCGAAAGAGAGTGTCGCGGATGCTGCCTGGAATGCGCGAGCGACGGCTCCGAAAACGGAAGGATGGGTCGTGATCACACGGCTCGGCTTGCCACCGACAAGCAAGTTCGGCTTGAGTAGGAGCTTTTCTCCGGGTCGGACAAAGCTCTCCACTCCGCCGAGAAGCGCCAGCCCGCGGTCAATCGCGCTCTGGACGTTTTCCTCGTCATAGGAATCGCACCGGACCACCGCGACTGTCGATACGCTCCCGCCGCTTTCGCGACTCGATTCCGCACCCTGCGTCATGGCACTTCCTCCCTTGCCTGCAATCTGATCCTATCGCGACGTCTTGGCGAAGGAAAACAGAAAGCTGCGACACTTGAAAACCTGTCAAGCTACTTGGCAGATCTCGAGCCGTCCCGTAAGATGGTTGTGAACGGGGCTTCCGGGCCTGTTTTGCTTTGATGCAAAGCGGCATTTGACCCAATCTGCACGCTCGGAAAGGACGAATCGTGCTTGGAAACTTCGAGTACAGGAAAGCTCGCTCGATCGAGGAGGGATGCCAGGCGCTTGCAGATGCCAAAGGCACTGCCGCAATCCTGGCGGGTGGCACGGACCTTCTTGTCGAGATTCGAAACGGATTGAAGTCACCCAAGCTGCTGATCGACTGCAAGCGCGTCGAGGAATTGCAGAACGTTACGTTGAGTCCGACAGCAACATCTATCGGGGCAAACGTGCCCATGAACCGACTGATCGAAGACCGCAAGTTCCGCGAATCCTATCCCGCGCTTGCTGATGCGCTGTTCTCCATCGGCACGTATCAGTTGCGGAGTCGCGCGACCATTGCAGGCAACCTCTGCAACGCATCCCCTGCCGCTGATTCCGCCCCTGTGTTGCTGGTCAGGCAGGCTGCCATCGAGGTAACCGGCACGGAGGGCAGCCGTACGATTCCTATGCAGGAGTTCTTCGCAGGTGTCAAGCGAACCACGCTTCGGAGCGATGAGATTGTCACAGCGATCCGAATCCCGGCAAACTCTGCGCTGCACACCGCGTTTCTCAAGCAGCAGCGTATCAAGGGACACGATCTTGCCGTGGTCAACATCGCCGGCGCTTACGACTCGGATGAGCGAACCCTTCAGATCGCAGTCGGAAGCTGCGCCCCGACGCCTGTCCTTCTGGATCCCATCCATGTAGACGCTTCGAACCTCCAAGCATTCTCGGCGCACGTTGCAAGGAGCGTCGTAGGAAGTGTCTCCCCGATCTCCGATGTGCGCGCTTCGGCGACCTATCGGAACGCGATTCTGCCAACCCTTGCGAAGCGGATTGTGTTCCAACTCCTGGGCGACAAGGAGGCGAGCTCGAATGCATGACATTCAGCTGACTGTCAACGGGAAAGCGGAGCGTGCGCAGGTTCCCGCAACCATGACACTGCTTGAGTTGTTGCGCGACCGATTCGCGCTCACGGGAGCCAAAGAAGGGTGCGGCATCGGAGAATGCGGCGCCTGTACTGTATTGCTGAACGACGTTCCGGTGACATCCTGCTTGATCCTGGCCGTCGAGGCCGATGGGCACAGGGTTGACACAATCGAAGGCGAAGCTGTCTGTGGGGAGTTGTCGATCCTTCAGCAAGCGTTCATTGACACAGGTGCCGCGCAGTGTGGATTCTGCACGCCCGGCATGATCATGTCTGCGCGAGGGCTGCTGCTTCGCAAGCCAAACCCATCCCACGAAGAGATCGTAGAAGCCATTGCCGGCAACCTCTGTCGATGCACTGGATACGAGGCCATTCTGGAGGCTATCCATCTCGCGAGCCAACGCATGCAAGATGGAGGTGCCTCATGAGCCGCGAATTGCAGGTTGTGGGTAGACCGATTGACAGAGCGGATGCAATCGACAAGGTAACGGGTGCAGCGCGATACACGCATGATCTGGCCATCCCGGGCATGCTGCACACAGCCCTTGTGTTGTCACCTCATGCTTCCGCACGCATCGTCTCGATTGACACAGCCAAAGCCGAAGCGCTGCCCGGTGTTCGTGTCGTGCTCACTGGAGACGGCCTCTGCTATCAACTCGGTCTCTACATGCAAGACAAGTGCATTCTTGCCAGAGACGTCGTCCGGTATCAAGGCGAAGCGGTTGTTGCAATTGCCGCAGACACCCCGGATATCGCGCGTGCCGCCAGCCAACTTGTGTCTGTGGAATACGAGGAACTGCCGTCCGTATTGGACCCACGGGAAGCCATGGACGACGGAGCACATCTGGTCCATCCCGACTTGCACACCTACGATCACATGCAAGGCGTCTTCTTCCCGAAGGCACACTCCAATATCGCCCACCATCAGAAGATCCGGAAGGGAGACTTCGACCAAGCATTCGCGAATGCGGATGTCCGGATGACTGCATCGTTCTACAATCCCCCGGTTCAGCACGTGCCCATGGAAACGCACGCCACAATCGCTCAGGCGCTTCCGCAGCAACGGGCGGAATTGTGGACTTCGAGCCAATCTCCGTACACCGTGCGCCATCTGTTGAGCGTTTGCTTCGGCATTCCGCATGCGAACCTCCGCGTCCATGTGCCGTATGTGGGCGGCGGATTCGGCGGCAAGGCGGGGTTGGGATTGGAGCCGCTGGCATACGTCCTTTCGAGGGCGGCAAACGGACGCCCGGTGAAGGTCGTTGCCACTCGCGAGCAAGAATTCAACACCCTCCCCTCACGGCAGGGGCTTCACTCCACCCTTGAAATCGGAGCCACAAGGAACGGGAAAATCACGTCGCTCAAGTCAACCTATCTCTGGGACGCTGGTGCGTATGCGGATTACGGCGTGAACATTGGGCGTGCTGCAGCCTACTCCGGCGCAGGGCCGTATTCGATCGATAACTGCTGGATTGACTCCTATGTCGTGTACACGAACAAGGTCTTTGGCACAGCCTATCGTGGATTCGGTCATCTCGAAGTGCTGTGGGGCATCGAGCGCGCGATGGATCAAATGGCAAGGAAGCTGGCACTGGATCCGGCAGAGTTCCGGCGGCGCAATCTACTGAGGGAAGGCGATACCACAATTACGGGAGAACCTTTCACACCGGGACACGGCAAGCCACAGGAATGCCTGGATGCTGTTGCCGAGGCCATCGCATGGGGCATTCCGAGCGATCCGCCAACAGCGCCACACAAGGTTCGAGGCAAGGGGTTGGCAATGCTACACAAGGCGCCCGCGATGCCGACGAATACCTCGTGTGCCGCAGTCATCAAGCTCGATGAAGACGGCGGAGCCGACGTTCTCATTTCGGGTGTGGATTACGGCCAGGGAACCTACACCGTGATGCGACAGATCGCTGCCGAAGAACTCGGGATCGCCATCGACAAGGTTCACATCACTTGGGAGTGCGATACAGCATTCTCTCCCTACGATTGGCAAACGGTTGCCAGCCGATTCGCCTACATGGGCGGGAATGCGGTCATCGAAGCTGCAGCCGATTGTCGTTCGCAGCTTCGTGCGGTGGTCTCCCAAGCCCTGAGTGTCCCTGCGGATCAACTGATCCTCGAAGGGGGTAAGGTGTACCCATCCGGTGCACCGGATCGTGCAATCCCCTACTCCAAGCTCGCGCTTGGGTACACCTTTGAGAACGGAAATTCGATTGGCGGACCTGTGATCGGTCACGGACGCTGCATTGCGACAGGGTTGACCCACCTTGATCCCGACACCGGTCAAGGTTTGCCGGCTCAGTTCTGGACCTACGGTGCACACGCTGTCGAGATCGAGGTTGACACGCAAACCGGTGAGATCGAGGTGTTGAACATCGTGTCCGCACTCGATGCGGGCAAAGTACTGAATCCGAAGCTGTGTGTAGGACAGGTGGTTGGCGGTGTGGTGCAAGGGTTGGGATCGGCATTGTGGGAAGGTTTTGTGTTCGATGAGAACGGCCGGTTTCTGAACCCCGCGTTTGTCGACTACAAGATCCCGACCGCAAAGGATATCCCGCACCACTCGCAGCAGATCCTGCTCGAGAACCCCCAACCCGGTGGACCGTATGGTGCACGTGGGATCGCTGAGCATCCGATGATCTCGATCCCATCAGCCATTGGGAACGCGCTCTACGATGCGCTGGGCATCGAGTTCACAACGCTTCCCCTGAACTATGAGCGCATCCTGAGCCGCATTCGAGAGAGGGCGGAAGCCAATTGAAGACACTGATCATCGAGCACAACCGCTACTACGATTCAGTTTTCCTCATGCGCATCAGCGCGGAACTCGAGCTTCTGGACGGCGTCGATCAGGCCGTTGTCGCGATGGCAACCCTAGTCAACGTCCAGAACATCGAGAAATCCGGATTCGAGCTCAACTCAAATATCGAACCCTCCGATCTGTTGATTGCACTGGAGACAGCTTCCGAACAGGTCGTCGAGACGTCTCGTCGGAAGCTTGACCAACTGCTCGCCGGAGCACCCGCGGAGAAGGAATCCACCGCTCATCGCGTAGCTTCTCTCGACGAGGCGCTCAACGCCGACGATGAGGCCAATCTCGCGCTGATTTCCGTACCTGGTACGTATGCTGCACGTGAGGCACGCATGGCGCTGCGGCGTGGCCTGCACGTCATGCTGTTCTCTGACAATGTCTCCATTGAGGACGAGATTTCCTTGAAGAAGGAGGCTGTGGCGCGTGGATTGCTGATGATGGGCCCGGATTGCGGAACCGCCATCCTCAACGGTTCGCCATTGGGATTCGCCAACGTCTGCAGACACGGTGGCATAGGCATCGTGGGAGCCTCGGGCACCGGAATCCAGGAAGTCTCCTCACTGGTCCACCAACTCGGTGGAGGCATCTCGCAAGCCATTGGCACTGGAGGACGCGACCTCTCGGATCAAGTCGATGCGCGCATGACGCAGTTCGCGATCGCCGCGCTTGGACGCGATCCAGAGACCCAGGTCATTGTCGTGGTGTCCAAGGCCCCGGCCACATGCGTGGTCGCCTCGATCCTCGAAGCACTCCGGGAAACTCGCAAGCCCGGCATCGTGCAGTTCGTCGGGTGGGATCCTGAGAAGGCGGATCCGGCGTGGCTCGACACCGGTGCGCGATTTGCCGAAACGCTTCAAGAGGCGGCAAGCATCGCGGTCCAAGAGATTGGCGTCGAGCTCGCAACGGCACCTGATTTGCCGCCTGTCCAAACCATGAGAACCTCACGCGCGCTCCTTGGGTTGTTCTGTGGAGGAACGCTCTGTCAGGAGACGTGGAGCATTCTGGATCAAGCAGGTATCGATGTCATCTCAAACGTCGCGTTCGCGCCGGAGAAGAAAGCATCGCCAGACATGACCTCGTCCGGCCATGCAGTGTGGGACTTAGGCGACGACGTCTTCACAGTGGGCAAACCGCATCCGATGATTGAACCCAGTTTGCGCGACGCGAAGGTGGCCGCCTCCGGACAAGACCCCTCCATCGGTCTGATCCTGGTGGATTGCGTCATCGGCTACGGTGCGCATCCCAACCCCGCTCAAAGCCTTGCCGACGCGGGAAGAGCCGCGTACGAAGCGGCAAAAGCAGAAGGACGCGAGTTTGCAGTCCTGGCTTCCGTCACCGGTACGGACGAAGACCCGCAACAACGAACCCAGCAGCGTCACATCTTGGAAGCAGCGGGAATCATCGTCTTGCCAAGCAATGCGGACGTCGCCAGAACTGCTGTCCACATGCTGAAAGGAGAGGGCCAATGAGCAACGCGACTCCAATGGATCGGCTCTTCCAAGATCGACTGCACGTGGTAAATCTGGGACTCTCTTCCTTCGCCAAGACGTTGCAGCAACACGGAACGCCTGTAGTGGAGGTCGATTGGCGTCCTCCCGCGGGTGGAGATCTCGACCTGATTTGCGCGCTCGACGAATTGAAGTCAGATGAAAACGCGCAATGGGAACCTCGCATTGCAGCCGCGAACGCGACCGCAATCGAGCGGCTGCTGAGCGCGGAACCGCACATCGTGGGGCTCGCCGTGGCCCGCGACGTCATTCCAGGCATGTCGAACCACACGGTCTTGCACGCCGGCCCGCCGGTGGATTGGACAGACATGTGTGGACCGATGCGCGGGGCGGTGATGGGCGGCTTGATCTACGAGGGATTGGCGGATTCCCCGGAAGACGCCGCCCGGCTGGCTGCGAGTGGCGAGATCACGTTCGATCCCTGTCATCATCATCAAGCCGTTGGGCCGATGGCTGGCGTTGTCACGGCATCGATGCCGGTGTGGATCGTGGAGAATGTCTATGCTGGGAACCGCGCCTATTGCACGCTGAATGAGGGCCTAGGCAAGGTCCTGCGTTATGGCGCGTATGGAGCCGAGGTTGTCGAGCGGCTGAACTGGATGCGCGATCTTCTTGCCCCGATTCTCGGGGCGGCATTGGCAGCGCATGGTCCGATCGATCTGCGCTCGCTCCTCGCGCAAGCACTGCAGATGGGCGATGAAGGGCACAATCGGAACCGCGCAGGCACATCACTGCTGATCCGGGAGCTGGCTCCGCATCTGGTGCGGCTGGATCGTTCCTCCAGCGAGATTGCCCGTGTGCTCGAGTTCCTGCACTCCAATGATCACTTCTTCCTGAATCTGACCATGCCTGCGGGCAAGTGCGCTCTCGACGCCGCGGAAAACGTGCCGGGGAGTTCGTTGATCACCGCCATGGCGAGAAACGGCACGGAATTCGGCATTCGTGTCTCCGGAACAGGGGATCGCTGGTTCACAGCGCCGGCACCGATGGTGGACGGCCTCTATCTTCCGGGATTCTCTGCAAGCGACGCCGCGCCGGATATTGGCGATTCCGCGATCACCGAAACCGCAGGATACGGCGGTTTCGCGATGGCAGCAGCACCCGCGATCGTGCAATTCGTCGGAGGAACACCGCAGCTCGCACTGGACACCACCACGCGAATGCGATCCATCACGCTCGCTGAGTCACGCACATACCAGATCCCGGCCCTGGGGTTCCGCGGTACACCCACAGGAATCGATGTGCTGAAGGTCGCAGAGTCCGGTGTTGTCCCGGCCATCAACACCGGCATTGCGCACAAGGAACCCGGCATCGGCATGGTAGGTGCAGGACTTGTGACACCACCGTTCGCTGTGTTCGCCGAGGCCGCGCGTGCGTTGGCTGAGACGCTTGAGAGCAACAGGCGAAACGGGGATTCGCCCACTGTAGGCGCGTAGACAGTTCGCGAGATCCAGGTTGAGGTACTTGAGAAAGGAAGGGACGCAATGAAGCTGATTGATTTGACGATACCGCTGTCGATTGCAACGCCGCCGTGGCCGACGTACGAGCCGCTGCAAGTGAAGTACTTCAAGCGCTTGGCGCCGAACGGTGCCAACGGGCAATTGCTCACACACTCCAACCACGTGGGCACACATCTTGACGGGGAGATTCACTTCTATACACCCGGCAAAGACATTGCGGAACTCGACTTCGACTTCCTCGTGCATGAAGGCGTCATCGTCGATCTCTCAGATGCCGTGGGGGACTACGACATCTACACATCTGAGATGATCGAAGACCGCGTCGAGGTGAAAGAGGGCGACGTACTCATCATCCACACCGGCTACCATCACTACGGCTGGGATCAACCCACAGCGGATGAGGTCCGCTACATGGTGAAGCACCCAGGACCAGACCGGGAATTTGCGTTGTGGTGTAGAGAGAAGAAGATCCGCTGGATCGGCGTCGACTGTGGAAGCGCAGATCATCCAATGAACACGATCATCCGGGACTGGATGCCTCGACAGGCGAAGGAAGCGGACGCGCACTTCCAGAAGAAGTACGGAATGGGTGTAGCTGACCGTTTCGACCCGAGCAAGTATCAGCTCATGCACATCGAGCTCTTCAACCACGGCATCATTCACGCGGAGTGCCTGGGTGGTGACATCGATCTACTCCTGAATCAGCGCGCTGTCATTGGGTGCTTCCCCTGGCGGTTTGTCGATGGGGAATCGTCCATCGCACGCATCGTCGCAATGGTGGAGGATACGCGTTACGAAGAGCTGATGAAGATCAAGGGCGAGTGCGGACTCACCAAGTTCGGCGACGTCGCAGGATCCAAGAATCCGCAGCTGCACGAGGTCGGACGAACCTAATTTCGGTCTGGTGACACCAAGATACGACACCGGCCCTGGTCGTCGACTGGGGCCGCAGCGCGCACTCGCTAGGCGCACGGAATCTCCGCCCCGCGTTCGATCCTGAACACCACCGGCTGGAATCCATCCGAGCAACAGGCAATCGCTAGGCCTGGGCGTTTGAGCCATGGATTCAGGTCGCCGCCGGCAGAGATCGTAAGAATTTCCCGGTGAATGTCCGCCCAAGCCCAAGCACAGAAACCCTCAGGGACGATGGATGGGTCGGATAGGACGAATTCCTGCCCCTCCCTGAGCGCTCCGCACTTTGGGTTCGCAAGGCGGGCGCCCTTGACTTCATCTCCCATGTATTCCTCAACCAGATCGGGATGCGCCAGACACTTCAGTACCGTGATCTTCACTTCGTACACGAGAAAGCCTCCTACTCCTCTTCTATGCGCTCGATCTTGAACGTAACCGGCCGAAATCCATCGGTGCACGCGAACCGCTGCTCACGGCATCGGTTCGTTGCACAAGCACTGAACGCAATTGCTTCTGCCCTCGAGCATCCTGTTTCGGCAGGTTGCTCGAGCTGTTGCACCGATCAGAGCCTCTGGTCAAGTTCGCGATTCATCCTCCATACGCTCGATCTTGAACGTAACCGGCCGAAATCCATCCTGTGCACGCGAACCGCTGCTCACAGCATCGGTTCGTTGCAGAAGCACTGAACGCAATTGCTTCTGCCCTCGAGCATCCTGTTTCGGCAGGTTGCTCGAGCTGTTGCACCGATCAGAGCCTCTGGTC